>Ga0070754_10003485_pt1 | contig 11073 bp, 22 predicted proteins | sample VirMetDEL_Sep_01_FD_75181 | JGI IMG/M metagenome (GOLD analysis project Ga0070754, IMG submission 75181) | Aqueous microbial communities from the Delaware River and Bay under freshwater to marine salinity gradient to study organic matter... | ecosystem: Environmental > Aquatic > Marine >... | reverse complement strand
GCATATGACTTTGAGTCTATGCCACAGCCTACCTGCATCCCGAATATCTTAAACATCTTCCCAACACTCCACTCAACATAAGCCTGCGTGTGTATATGCCCCTGAACTGTTGACATCATGTCGTTCTTTGACTTAGTCCTAGCAGTGCCACCCTCTCCGTGTATGTACTGAACGTCATCGTAGACTATATGCTCAACCCAATTCCAATTAGTTCCAAGCACCTCATTGTATGACTTGATCCAACGGCTAGGTATCTGAGAGTCAAAAGCCTTACGCATTATTATACGGTCGTGGTTTCCTATGCATACGTCAGCAACGGGGAATGATTCACTCCACAATTTAACGTGTTCTATCGCAACATCAAGCTCATCTCCACCACCCATACCATCAGGGTCAGTTGCGTGGAATGATGCATAGTGGTTGTCTATTATGTCGCCTATGAATATAACCTGATTGCAGTTATATCTAGCGTACATATCCTCACAGAACTCAAGGTATCCATCCAATGTGAATGGTGCGTGGATGTCTCCAATCACAAGTATCCTGCGTTCTGACTTGTTGATATAGTCGTATGCCACCTTCTTATTTCCTGATAGCCTAGGTCTAAAGTCCTTCATCATTTAGGGAATTTTTGATTTCATTTAATTGCATAATCAAGTCATCTATTGACTCGACTAGTTCATCGTACTCACGGTCGACTAAAGACTCGTATATCTCAGACGTTCTCTCGTGTATGTTGTCCATCAAGAAGTTGATGTGTGCTATCCGTTCCATATCGTATGCTAGGGTTTTCATTTCTTATCCATTAGGCTAATAAAGCTAGACCCCAAAGCGGGGTCTAGTTTCTTTATAGCGTAATATATTTTCTTGGAGTTCTTTCTAGCTTGCTCTCTCTCCTTTGCAGAAGAGTCTATGCCTATGTTGGAATATATAGAGCAGTCCATATGGAGCAACTCACTTATCTTCTCCCTATCAGACCATGTCTTATAGCCCAATATCTTTTCTATTTTTTCTTCGCTAAATAACATCGTATATTTTATTTAATTTTTGAAATACCTTAAACTCATCCCCGTGTTTAGTTCTCTGCTTCACCAATTTGAATATGTTATAGAATCTATCAATGTCGTTAGCATTAAACTTTTGAGTTGACCTGTGCTCTAACACCTCCGAAGTTAAGTCTTTTATTCTGTTTTCCAAAATATTTATCTTATTTTTTAACTCAAGTTCTTTTAACTCAGCGTACTTAAGTCTTGAGTCAATGGTTAGTTCATCGTTATTAATCAATGATTCTCCACCTAGGAACACACTACTCACCTTGTCAAACTTCTTTCTAAGTGATGGGTCTGTATGCAGATAGCCCTCCATATTATTCAGGTAGTTTATTATTGTAGCGTGGTGTTTGCCTAGGCTTTTTCCTATCTGAGTAAGTGAATACCCAAGACCTCTCAGGATGTATGAGTACACCATCCTTGCGTTTACAATATCATTATATCTCCTGCGTTCTCTAAGATTGTCAATCCCAAATTCTTTTTCAATCTGCTGTCTTAATTCTTCAACTTGATTCATAGTTTTTTATTGTTTTGTTTTCATTAATTGCATCTAAATATCTGTCTGAGTCTACAACACTAGCGAATAGCATGAGTGGAACATCTTCACCGTTGTTTACATAATCAACTGCGTAGAAGATACCCTTCGATTCAACCACTCCGTATATGGTATCGAACCTGTCTCCCGTTATTGGTATGTTGCCTGAGATCCTGTCTATTGCATCAACCACTTCTAATGTAATGTCCTCGTGTCCTGAGTCATCAAGTCCATCAAAGAACCACTCAGTTACAACAAACTTAATCTCCTCTATATACTTCTGTTCTAAATCCATATCCATCTAATTCTTTTAGTCTATACTCCTGAAGCTTTGATAGCCTACCTGTCTTTGTTTTTACTTCGCTGAATAGTACACCACTGTTTGGTGGTATCGCTATAATATCAGGAATACCATTCCTGTTTGTCTTAATAAGCTTTAATACATAATACCCTTCAGCTTCGAGTTGCTTTATTCTCTTTGCTTGTATCTGCTGTTCTGTCATTATGTAAATTTACTAAATCCTTTTTAAAGTGTCTGACAGTGTAATCCTTTTTCTTTACCACAGCCTTGTATATATCCTGCTCTATTCCACCCTTAGCAAATACCCAATACACATCTGACTCCAACCGATCCTTCGTTGTCATCCTGTCACGACTCTGCCAATAGCTTGTCGCACTGAAGTCAATGTTGTAGTACACCAATGCGACAGCCTTGCGTAGTGATATACCCTCACGCCCTGAGACTATCTGCAGGGCTATTGACTTGTTGGTATTGTTGAACTCATCAAGTTCTGTTGTCAAGTTTTCTGCACCATATACTTGACGTAGTGCATTGAACTCCTCCTTAAACTTGTAGAAGATACCTATCTTCTTGCCACTGAACTTCTCCTTTATAAACTCAGCCTTTGTGTAGTCTATAACCTTTGAGTTCCCTGACTCAAACTTTATTGTCCCTGAGTATAGCTGATGCAGTTTCATCATCAACTTCACCGGAGTGTCTGCTAGTATAACCTCATCCTTACCTTCAACAACCAAGTCACTCTTGAGTCTCTTTGCTATGCTATGCGTTTGTTCCTGCATATCTACAAGTAGTATATGCTCACGAGTGTCTACCTTAAAGCCTGCCTCCTTCTGAGAGTATGAGATGGTATGCTTCTCCATAGCCTTGATGATAGACTCATTGCCATTAGAGTAGTCGTTAACCATTAGCCCATTAATCTTCCTCTGCTTTACGTTAACATACCTGTCGCAGAACCTATAGAAGTTTTTGAATGAGGCAAATGGATTCCCTTTGATGCCATACACTTGGTGATACATCTGACTATAAGACTCAGGGGTTGGTGTCCCTGATAGCAGTATGACGTAAGGGTTATGCTTTGCTATGAAAGACTTAACCTGCTTCGCCCTGTTGCTAGGCTTAGGGAATGCACCCATACCATGAGCCTCGTCTAGTATTACTAAGTCAAACTTTATATCAGGATCAACCTTGTGTAGTGATTCATAGTTTATACATACCATATTGAATGATGGTGATAGCATGTCATAGTCTCCCTGAATACTAGAGATAGCCTTCTTCTTCGTTAGGAAGAGAACATTTTTTAAACCCATAAAGTCTGCAACAGATAGTGATGTCAGTGTCTTACCCGTCCTAACCTCCATAGCTAGGTATACAAACCTATAGTTTGTCAGGTGATCACAAGCCTCATTAGCAATACGTTCTTGGTAGTCCCTGAGTGTTATATGTTTGCTATAGTATTCTAGGCTATTCTTAATCTTGTCTCTGTTCTTCATGTCTACGTTATACTTATCCTTCTTAATAGTCTTGATGTTTTTACCACGACCTACCTTAACATCCTTGGTCTTGTTGACTACGTTTGATATGCTTAGACACCAATCGTACATCATCTCATTTGAGTATCCCGGTATGCGTTCTATTATGTCCTTACGATCTGCCATTAGTTAAAAAAGTTTCCATCTATTAACTTGTTTACTGCATAGGTCAAGTAAAGAATAATTATATACAAGCCTATCAGCCATCTGTCTATCTGTTTCATATCAACTTAATCTATTTTTAAATCATTGTTTTTATTTTACGTTATATGCAAGTCTCAACTTCTGTCCAAGCAGCGATATATATTTTGTTACCATCTTTATCTACACCATTGCAGTACATCCCATCAAGATTATGTATAGTAATTTCATCACCTTTACTTATTGGTATTGACGAAGGCGGTGTTGTGACTTTATTATCAGTTACTATTACCTTTGTTCCGTAATTTATATTATATGCTTTCATATCTTTTATTTTTTATACAAGCTTGCCACATACTCAGAGTTTCCATAGTCAAGTAGTATGTAGTTTCCTTCCTCATCCACACCCCAATTCTCATAGTTCCACAGGTCACCATTCTCAAACTGAAACTCAGGGATGATAGCCTTGATCCTGTCCACCTCTTCCATCGGGATGTAGTCAACGTGCTTGTATCTCTTTTGGATTATTATCCCTAAGAATTCCCATTTCAGTTCAGCCAATGGGGCAACATCTTTATACTTCTTCCATATCATCTTCTCGTTGATACCCTGAAGCATACCCTTGTGTTCCAATGGTATCTTGATGACAATACCCTGTAGCAGTATTGCCAACCTTGTGCTAATCCTAAACATCTATCAGTGCCCATATTATCAGGTAAACAATAGAGCTTGCGGGCATCACCACAAACAAGACTCTCCAAATCCATGTTGGTATGAATGTATTCCTACCTAAGTAAGCACACACCCCACCGATTAATCCTTCGTCATTCATATCTTTTTATTTTAAAAATTCTTCTTGTTCAATTAAATCATCTATGGCATCCTGTTCTGTCCTACCATAGCCAATGCAGTCACCCTCATCCCAATCTTCTCTCGCTGCTGACCAATCGTAGTCTCTTATTGGTATTGGAGGACACTCGTAGCTTGTTATTATCTGTCTCATATTTTTATTTTTAAATGTCTAACAATGTCTGCGTTTCAGCAGGTAAAAATCTTATCCATCTACCATTAGGATCTCTTCCCTCCTCAGGAACTTGACCTGTGGTATGCAATCCATAGGCAGACAACCATTTGTAGAACCTAGTCCTAGAGATTGTCATCTTTGCCTTCGGTCCATAGTCAGGGTACTCACTAACAAACTCGTGGTATAAGTCCTGCTTCATCAACTTCTCACCAATGGTAAGTAACTGATTACTTGGATTGCCATCAACCAATCCACACCACTCGATGAAGTCGTGAGATGTCTCTGCTGATAGCTGACGAATCTTCAGGTTAACAAATCTACTCTTTATTAATCCATTCTCCAAATATAACATCAGGCATGACACCATATAGTTGTCGAACATACACCAATCATCATCATCCCAATCAGCAAAGAAGTGCTTGCCGAACTCATCCAACGGAGTGAAACTCTTATTGTAGTGCTGATGCAATTCAATCTCCCACTTACGCCTAGCGGATGAGTTACCACTACCCTTGATAGCATAGTTGGTTGTGATTGCTATCTTCGGTGACTTGCTGAATGGTATCTTGATAGCATCCTTGTTCTTCTTCTCTAGCGTTAAACCCTCAGTAACAACGCTGAACAACCTCTCGAAATCAAAGTGCTTCTTCACATCATCAAAGCATAGCACCTGAGTATCTGCCGAAACAGTTTGGTATGGGAATGACTTCTCAAAAGCAAACGCCTTACCATCTATCACCACCAACTTCTTCATCTGCGACAACGCATTCATAAACAATCCCTTTCCTGTTCCACCCTCAGGGTTGTCTGATATTACCTCATCGTTTAGTATCACTGCCGGGCAGTAGCTTAGGTTCTTATACCCATGCATAAGGAATCCAATCGTAGACTCCATGGTCTTAACCCTGCTCTTGTTATCGCCACATATCCTGCTGATGAACTTCATGTACATAGACTCATCGTACTCACACATCGTAAACTTCCTGTCAATCACATGGTCCTTCCATACATACCCACCCAAGTCAAGGTAGTCAATGGTCTCAACCGAGTCCTTAGTTATCTTCACTGCACAATTCTTGTAGTACAAGTATGACGTAGTCTTGGTATCCTCGATGAAGTATATGTCGATCGTGTTCAGTAGCGTAAGGAACTCCTCCCTGAAGTATCGAACACTATCAGCGAAGTAGTTGTATATGCTAGTGTCATCAAAGTCAATCAGGTAGTTCAGTATGAAGTCCTTTATCTCCTTCTCAGTGGTGTGGTCAATAAGGTTATTGGTAACCTTTACAAACACATAGTTCTTACTACCCTCAGGGCAGTACTTGTAGAACCCATTGTCCTCTAAGAACTGCTTGAATAGTATTGGCACAATCTTTATCACACCCTTCTCAGTCTTAGTCCAAAAGCTAAGGTTCGAGTTCTCCCTTTCTACACGATCTACAACGGCATCAATTGTTTCGCCATCCAACCCTGCCTCCTGAAGTTGGTAGCGTATCTCCTTTTTTGACACCCCCCTTCTTAACTTGGTCTTCACTTGGTTAACCCTATCCTCATCCTCATAGTACTTCGTACCAAAGTTTTGTGTGTTGGCATACGCTGAGTTAATAGTCCTGTCAATCTCTGCGTGAGTAAAGTCCTCAGTGACATACTGCGATAGTACATACCCTGCAAGTGACTTGTTAATCCCATAGTCGTTGAACGCCATAGCCAATATGAATACATTCTGATTACGCTGACCCTCAACCATCGGGTACTTCTTTGCCCACCACTTAACCAATATGTCAACCACCTTGTTCTCATCAGTTATTGGTATGGTCGGTCTGTCTCTGTATGTATTCACCTCCTTGTACTCAGGCTCATCAATCTTGTCCCATACTGATGAGTTCTCGTTGATGTATATCAGTGGGTCATAAGACTCATAACAAACCCGTGACAAGTTCTTACATGTCTTATCAAAGTGTTGTGAGTCAAAGTGCTTACTCAGTGCGTTGAAGTAGTTAACGTGGTTGTCAGGATCTTGTGGTATCTTAACCAATACCTTCAAGCCATTGCCTGATGGTGAGATGAATACCGAGTACACATACTTATCCTTGCATAGCATCTCCTTATCCTGAAGCATATCCTTCTTCTTCTCATAGTCATCGAAGTCCAAGCATATAATACCACTATGCAGTATGAGTGAGCTATCACTACGCTTGTTGAACTGACCACTGAAGCATATCGCAGGGAGTAATTTCTTGTATTCATTACGTTCACCCTTGTCCTTGCATGAACGTATCATCTTTATCGTGTCCTTGTTAGCCCCTGACTTAATCCTATCCAATGCAACCGATACATCTCGGTAGAATGGGGCATCAACTTCCTTGATATTCTTGAATATTGTTATTAATGATGTCATCTTGTGTCGATTTAATGTCAATTTTGATTTTGTAAGTTATTGATAATCAATACTACTGTCGATAATGTCGATTTTTTTACTCTTATACAGGAAAAGAAAATAAATATATATATAAATACTACTACTACTATATAGGGATGTAAAAATCGACACACTCTAGGCGTAAAGAAAGGGGGAACAAGTCCCCCTTGCCTTTCACTATCTGCTTAGAACGGCAGATCCTCTGATACTGCCTCACTCTTAGGCTTCTCAGTATTGTTTGTTGGTTTCCAAGTATCCAACTCGCAGTAGTAGTTACCACTCTGCGATGTTTTAATGTCGAGGTTCACCCAACCATTACTTGCGTTAGACTTCAGCCATGCGACTGCGTCTTCAACCTTGATAGACATCCGACCTACTACGAAGTCAGGTGCGTTTTCGTTTCTCTTGAATGAGAAACCATCTGCAAAAATCTTTTCTTTCATTTTAAATGATTTTAATTTTACGTTCCAAGTCTATTACAATCGATGATATAAGTTTGTCTTTATCATCCCGTGTCTTGCAAGTCATTGGAACATCCACCCACATGACACGTTTATCTTTTGGCTCATATACATACAAGCCAAGTATCCTATAAATAATCTTCAACATAGAAGTAGTTTATGTCCTCAGTGGAATTGTCACCGAAGAACTTGTTATACACATCAACTGCTCTCCTAACCTTATCAGCACCACCACGGATGAACTCCTCGGTTGGTCTGAATATGCCTAGCATATTGCTAGTCTTATCAATCACATAGAACACCAACGGCTTACAAAATAGTTGTTGGTATATGTAGCACTGACTATCGTAGTTATACTTCCTTGCTGACCACTTGAAGTCATCGATGTTGCTAGTGGTCTTCAGGTCTATGATCATATCAGGGTGTACAATGTCAGCCTTACCCTTCCACATCACGCCCTCAATCTCTCCGACTGCCGGCACTTCATACTGATTCTCATCGTGCCTGATGTCATCGTAGAAGTCAACGTTAGCCATCATCGTGGTTGCCAAGTGGCTTATCTCATCAGCCTCCTTTTGTAGGAGGGCAAACTCAACATCCCTCTCGGCAATAAACTCCTTGTATGCCTTTGTGTTTCGTGAAGCTACATCAACAAACTCCCACTCACTTGCCTTCTCAGGCTCTAAGATTAGCTGATGGAATAGTCTACCCTTTGCAAAGTTTGCATTATCAGGTCGGCTTATACCGAACGCCTTGGGGTTCGTTAGTAGTGTGCTTATGTCAGAGTTCGATAAGTACTGCTTACCAAACTCTCCATAGTAACTAACATCATCCTTTAATATCTCTAATACATCCATGACAATCTATTTAATAGCACTCGCTATGCTCTTCTTAATGGTTGATGTAACCTTGTACTTCCGTTCTAACTGCTCCACAATCTTGCTTAGACCTAGACTCTTATTGTCGGCAACGTACTTCATCACCTTAACCCAATTCTCATCGTTAATCTTCAACTCAACTAGCTTCGGTTCAGTGGTATCTTTCTTTGCAGTTACCAATTCGGGAACATCCTCTCCCGTCCATAGCGATAAACCTAACCCGTGCATTGCGATAGCCTTTGCAGTTGATCGTTGGATGGTCTTGTTCACATCAGTGGCAGTAACCCTATCAATAGGCACTGCATTGTTACGGAAGTCCATAATCGGTAGGTAGTCAATATGCTCAAGGTCGTTAACCTTTATGCCAACCTTTACCCACGCTGAACGACCATCGGTGAAGTAGTTCCAACCCGTTTGTGGGTCTTCATACACAACCCGTGTAGCCTCAGGGTAGTTCTGCTTTAATAATTGCCAAGCGTTTGCCCATGATAGGTAGTCCATCTTGCCCTTTGTCTCAATCTTATCCTTGATGTTTATCGAAGATAAGTTTTCGTAAACTGATTTTGTTTTCATTTTAATTTATTTAATTTATTATTAATCGTATTGTATTTGTTTAGCATTAAATCCCTGTTTGACTTTAACACCTTAACTTTCCTTAGCCTATTCAACCCGTTGACCTCAGCCTTTATACACTCCTTGATCGACTCCAACTTCTGTAGATAGTTTGTCAAATTTAAGCAATAAATTCCGTAACGCCAACCATGTTGATAAAAAATATCTAATTCATCGGATGAAAGTTTATGGTAGTACTCGCCCCTCATCGTGTTCAGTATTTGGATATGTCCCGTGGCATTGTCACGGACAATCTTAACCCCATACACAACCCTAGACTCATACCCATTGCCGTTTAGTGGTATGGCATAGCTATCGTTGTATGCCTGAAGCCATATGTCGTTTAACTTATACATCCCTTAGATTTTTATATGCCTGCTTATAGTCAGCATCTCTCCTGACCTTCTTCTTCATGGCATCAACACCATACTTCACGTTTGAATAGGCAACCTTGTAGCCATTCTCATCCATAAACTCTTGAATCTTTGTGATTGCAATAGGTCTATTGAAGCAGAGGTAGTACAATAGGTATCGTGCGTTCACAACGTCTCGGTGTTTGCTCTTCTCGAATAGGTCTCCCTTGCTTATGCTGAATAGTGTTGACACACCATCAGCGTACTTGTTAAATACTTCCTTTTTCATTTCATTTACTTTTTGTTGTTACTAATAATTCATTACATAATTCATTTATCTTTTTCTTGTATTCAATCACGGCAGTGTCTCCTATATAGTTCAACTGCCACTCAATAAACTCCTTGTCTCTCTTGCTCAACTCTTGGTATGACTCCCAACTCTCCATGATCCGGAGCATTACATCTACCTGACTTCTCATAACGTACTTGTTTTAGTCCAATAACTATTTTCATTCTCTTCGATTGCTATCCTCAGCAGGATAAGGTATCCAATCAGGTCGGTTAACGTGTCCTCAGTATTGTCGTTCAACCCTCTGTTCTTTATCCTTGATAGCTTGTCATCTATCCTCGCACACAGCGAGTCTACTGACGTTCCATTGCTGAAGATGTTTAAGGGACTCAGTGCTGAGTCACCATACGCATCGTTCTTCTCTAGTAGGAGTGAGCAGACCTTGTCAGTCATCTCCTTTATTCGTTTACTTCTATCCATTACATTGGTATTTTTACATCGTTCCATCGTACATACACATAGCCATCCTTGACTATCTTCTTTGCCTTATGCCACCACTTCTTTTGTGGTGTGTATTTAGAGGGCAGATAGCCACCCTCTACACACAATCGCAGTCCTAAGTTAATAGCCTCTATCACCTCTTCTATTGACTCAAGTAGTGACTCTGAGTCATCATCGTGTACTGCGTATATCTCATTCTCTACCCACGCCCTTGGCGATTGGGTTAACTGCTCGGTCACATCCAACCAAACAAAGTTATCTTTCGTTATATGTATCATGACCTTTCATTTAGTTCTTTAATAGTACACTGAATCACATCGCCAACCAAAGGGTATCCGTACACGAGACTTGCATTCTCGTTATGTGGAAGACCATTTAGTAGCCCCTCTTCGTTTACGATTAGTACCCTATCCTCATTGCCTACCACAATCTCGATGTATCCACCAACCAACTCTTGCATTTTCTTTAGTGAAGAGATGTCCACGTCTTGTACAACCTCTCCCGATGTCTTATATAGCTTTGCCATTACTTTATTAATTTTAGATTTAAAAATAGTGTTTGCATCTCCCCTTGGGATGGTGTGTAGTGGGTAATGTTGACCATATTTGTAGCCATAAACCCATCGTCATCATACGATAAGTCATACTCATCCTCAACCCACTCGCCACCCAAGTCGGATATTGTCTCCTTTCCTATCAAGTCGCAGAAGTCATAGATGTCACACGCATACTCTATGTGTGTGCCATCCTTAAATATGCATTCTGCTCGGTCAAACTCCCACGAGTATTCAGCTACCTCATCCCTACTTCTCATAGCTACCTCCCATCTTTTTGAACATCTCAGTAAGGCTCTCGACTACAAACATGCTGTACTCCTTCTCAGTATTCTCACGCTCTCTAGATCGCCATTGGTCGTAATGATACGCATCATCATCGTGTCTTGTGTCTTGCTCTCTTAGGAGCATAAATTGTTCTTTCATTT
>Ga0070754_10003481_pt1 | contig 11080 bp, 10 predicted proteins | sample VirMetDEL_Sep_01_FD_75181 | JGI IMG/M metagenome (GOLD analysis project Ga0070754, IMG submission 75181) | Aqueous microbial communities from the Delaware River and Bay under freshwater to marine salinity gradient to study organic matter... | ecosystem: Environmental > Aquatic > Marine >... | reverse complement strand
TACTCCTACAGATAATTCATTTTGGGACGTAGTAACAACAGGCTACAATAATACAGGTACATATTCTCACGGAACAACATATAAAACTGGAGATGTTGTTCAATACGGTGGATATGTTTATGTAGCAAATGCAAATCATACAAATCAATATCCAGCAAATACAGATGGTACAACAAATTCATCTTATTGGGATTTAGTTATAAAAGGTTTTGATTATCAATCAGGCGGTTATGACGCTGCTACAACATATAATATAGGTGATGTAGTAAGATATGTTTCTTCGTCTTATGTAATGTTAAAAGACCGACAAATCAATATTACTCCAGGTACAGACGGAACAGTTTGGCAATTAATTGCACAAGGTGATACAGGTGCAGTATTAACTACAAGAGGTGATATAATTGTACAAGACGCTTCACAATCAACAAGATTACCTATTGGTGTAGTTGGTTCAGTTTTAACAACAGACGGTACAGACCCTAGTTGGTCAAACGCTGAAGGTAAAAATGTTATCTATGTTGCAAATTCTGGTTCAGATACTAATCCAGGTTCACAATTTTTACCGTTTAAAACAATTTCAAAAGCTTTATCAATTGCGTCTTCAGGAGATGTAGTCGACTTTAGCACAATTACAGGAGGTACAGGTGGTACTCCAGGCACATATGACATCAATCAAACAAGTACAAGTGGTTCAGGTACAGGTGTAACAGCAAGAGTTACACTAGATGGTTCATCTGTTCCATCTACTTTAACAATTACAAACGGTGGTTCTGGTCACGTAGCTGGTGATGTCATAACATTTACAAATGTTACTTCTCAATTAGGTGGTGCGACAGATATTACAATCACAGTTGTTTCTGCTTCTATTGGTGATGTTGTTTATGTTAAAAACGGTGTTTATAGAGAAATTTTACCTTTAAGAATACCTGCTGGTGTTACAGTACAAGGTGAAAGTTTAAGAGGAACAGAAATTAGACCTGCTAGTGGAAATTCAACACAAGTTGCAACAATCAATAATATATCAGGTGGTACAGGTGGTACTCCTGGAACATATAATTATGTTCATCAAACATCATCTACACAAACTGGAGATGGTATCGTAGTTAATGTAACAACAGACGGTTCATCTACACCAACAGTTACAATTTACCACGGTGGTTATGGATATACTGCTGGTGAAACAATTACAATTTCTGGAAGTGATATTGGAAGTGCAACTGATTTAACATTTAACGTAGCAAGTTTTGAAACAAACTCTGCTGCTAATATGTTCTTATTGAACAATACTACCAACCTTGTTCAAATGTCAATGAAAGGATTAACAGGAACACCAACTGCTGGCGGCACTAGTAAAGCTGCTGTAACGTCTTTAGATCCAGAAGGATCAATAACAGTTTCATCACCATATGTTCAAAACTGTTCATCTATAAATTCAGGTGCAACAGGTATTCAAATTGATGGTAACTTACATAGTGCAGGTAATAAATCAATTCTATGTAATGACTATACACAAATTAACTCAGACGGTATTGGTGTTCACGCTCTTGCAAGAGGTCGTGGTGAAATGGTTTCTGTCTTTACTTACTATTGCGATAAATCATTCTATGCAGAATCAGGTGGTTTTATTAGAGGTCTAAACTGTTCATCTGCTTATGGTGAAAAAGGTGCTGTTTCTGATGGAACAGATGTTAATGAAAGTGCTGTAAATGTACAAACACGTGGTGAAATTTTAAAATATGACACAACAGGATTTTTAGGTGATGCTACTGAATCAGATATTTCTGATATATTAACTGTTTCAGGAACACCAGTTGCAGCTTCTATTACAGGAGATAGTTCAGGTGCAACTGCTACCATTTTTAGAGTTAACGTATCATTAGATTACTTACATATTGAAAATAGAACAGGAAACTTTACACAAGGAGAAACTGTTACTATTACAAAAGATGATAGTTCTACTTTTCAGGCAACATTAGATAGTTCTACAGGAGACAGTTCTGCTGCTCAAATAGGTCAAATTGGACCACTAATTGCTCTTTCTTCTGGAACCTCACAATTATCTCCAGCTGGATCAATTAAGGTAGGAACAAATATTAAATTTACAGGTGATAGTAAATACTATAGAATATCACTTATTTCTGAAGAAGATACTTCAGCTGAAACAGCGCTTGTGCGTTTAACAGAAAGTATTACAACTTTAAATGCTAAAGCTGATAACACAGTTGCTGATATTACAGAAAATTTTTCAAATGTTCGATTAACAGGACACGATTTCCTAGATATTGGAACAGGAGATTTTGCAACAACAAATTATCCTGGTGGTCCGTCACAACCTGCTGATCAGTCAGATGAAATTGAAGAAACAAATGGTGGTCGTGTTTACTTTGTATCGTCAGACCAAAAAGGTGACTTTAGAGTTGGTGATTTATTTAGAATTGAACAGGCAACTGGTATTGCAACTCTTAACGCAGACGCTTTTGACCTTTCAGGTATTACAGAATTACAATTAGGATCTATTGGTGCAGAATTAGGTGCTACAATTAATGAATTTAGTACAGATCAAACTTTAGGTGGAGATAGTAATACTGCTGTTCCAACTGAACGTGCTATTGTAGGTTATTTAACAAGAGATAATGCAGGTACAGGTGCTTGGGTTCCACCAACTGGTACAACAGCACAAAGACCTACAGGTATAAATTTATACACAGGTGCAATTCGATATAACTCTACATTAGTAACTTGGGAAGGTTATAACGGAACACAATGGACAGGTTTAGGTGGTGGTAATCCTTGGCAAACACAAACTGCTGACGGTTCAACTGCTATTACAGTTGCAGCTAATGATAGATATTTTATTGATACAACTGCTGGTGCTCAAACAGCAAATCTTCCAGCGTCGCCATTAGTTGGCGATCAAGTATCTTTTATAGATATTACTGGAACATTTGATACTAATAATTTAACAATTGGTAGAAATGGTAATAAAATTATGGGATTAGAAGAAGACTTAATAGTGTCAACAGAAAATGCAGGAATACAACTTGTTTACACAGGTGCAACAAACGGATGGAGAATTGTTAATAACTAATAAGTTATATAAATAGTATTAAGGAAAAAGATATGGCAAATTATAGCGATTTTAAAGATAAAAATACAAAATTTACAGGAACCGTTGGTGAAAGAATATCACCTGGCACAACTTTAGAACGAGTTAATGAAACTGGTCGATTAAGATTTAATCTAACTACTCAATTAATGGAGTATTTTGACGGAAATTCTTGGAAATCTATTGACGCTCCTCCTGTAGTCAGTTCTATAAATCCTTCTACTATTGCTTCAGATGGTTCTACAATTTTTACTATTGCAGTTACTGGAGATAATTTTTCAGTAGGTGCAACTGCAAAATGGATTGGTGGAGATGGAACTGAATATACACCGTCTGTAGTAACAAGAAATTCAGCTACTAGTATGACAGTAAACACAACTACTGCTATGACAGTAGCAAACGAACCTTATGGTTTGCAAATAACAAATACTTCAGGTCTTGCTGGAACTTTAGGGGCAGCATTAGACGCTGGATCTTCACCAGCTTTTACTGCAAGTGCAGGTTCATTAGGAACTTTAGGTGACGCAAATCGAGCAGCAACAAACTTATCACCACAAACTTTTGGTCCAGAAGTAGACGCCGACGGTCAACAAATTAATTATACTGTTACATCTGGAAGTTTACCTTCAGGTTTCACATTAGGTACACCTAATGATGGTAATAATGGAAAAATTATAGGTACGGCTGATGCAGTAGGAACAAATACAACATCAAATTTTACAATAACAGGTACTGACGGTGTAAATACAACATCACGAGCTTTTTCTATTACCGTTAATGCTCCTACAATTACATCTTATACTTCAACAGGTCCTTTTAGTTTTCCAGTTCCATCAGGTGTTAGTGCAGTAAGAGCTGTAATAATAGCTGGAGGAGGTGGCGGTGGTTATGTAATAGGTGGTGGTGGTGGTGCAGGAGGAATGATTGATATACCATCTTATGGTGTTACTCCTGGTGGCTCAGTTTCAGGAACTGTCGGCGGCGGCGGTGGCGGTGGTGGCAGTAGAACATCACCAGGTTCAAATGGAGGAAACAGCACGTTTGGAGCATTAACAGCAATTGGAGGTGGAGGCGGTGCTTCTTGGGATGTAAATGCTAACCCTGGCGGTTCAGGAGGTGGATCAACTAATGATGTAAGCCAATCAGCTGGAACTGGAACTCAACCCTCACAACCAGGCGATTCAGGAACTTATGGATATGGAAATAATGGAGGAGTAAAAACAGAATCAGGAGTTGGACCAGGCGCTGGTGGTGGAGGTGCTGGCTCGGCTGGTAGACCTGCAGCTAATGGTGTGGAGGGAACTGGCGGAAATGGAAGAGATTCAGACGTATCAGGTAGTACCGTAACATACGCTGGCGGTGGCGGTGGTGGAGGTTACAGCACGCCGAATGCTTCAGGAGGCCCAGGAGGAGGAGGTCCTGGAGGCCCAAATACTGGAACACCAGGAACTGCTAATAGAGGATCAGGAGGCGGTGGAGGATATTTTCCACCAGATCAACCTGGAGGATCAGGTGGTTCAGGTATTGTTGTTATAAGATATTAAAGATTAAAAACTAATCCAATTCTATTTTCATTTATTGTATGTGTTAAAACTTGGTGATATAACCAAGATGGCCACATTAACATACTACCAACTTTAGGTTGATAACTAACTGTTAAAAACGTATTTGGGTTTTTTAAATCTTTTACAGGCCAATTTTCAAATTCTCTAGTAACTATAGGATCATTAAATTGTATAGGTGCTGAACCTTCAGGTACTTTTAAATATAAAATTCCAGATAATTTATAAGCGTGTATGTGTCTTTCTTGGTATGAACCATAATTTAATTCTGTTGCAAATATAAACGGATCAAATTTTTTTGACAATGTTTCATAACAATATCCTAAATCATTTAAAAATATTTTAGCATTTTGTTTTATAAAGTTTAAAAAATTATTAAAGTTAATATCTTTAGCTAAATTTATATGTGTATCATACGTTGTTCTACCTTTAAAAAATCTTTCTTTATTAATTTTTTCATCTTCTAAATGTTTTAAAACAAAAGGTAATAATTGCCTAGAATATTCTAAAGCATTACAACTATATATTGGCGTTGAAAACCAATTTTCTATTATATAATTTTTATTTTGTTGTAACACCATATTTTTTAAAAATATTTTCTATAAATTTATCAAGTCTTCTTATATCTTCACAAATAGAAACAATCGGATATTCAGTATGAATACCATTTTCGCTAACTTTTATATCACCTTGTTTTTGTAAGGCTATATTATTTTCTTTACAAAGATTATAAAAAACACTTTTTTCAATTTCATATCTTGTAATATCTTTTAAACCAAAAGTTAATTTTAGTTGTTCACTTAATCCGTACTGATTTTCTTTTTCTAACATTTTAATTATTTCTTTAACTAAAGCTTTGTCATCTTTTGTTATATTTCCATAGTCATAGTTAGGATAAAATTCTTCAGCTGTTTCTTTAATTTTATTTTTAAAGTCTTGTGTATTTAAACTTTCATCAATTAACCATACGTTAACATTTTTTTTGTAATGATTGAAAAGACCTATTAAATTATTTCCGTCAATTACGTAATATTCTTTTTCATTTAATTTTAACAAAATAGGCATTTCTATTTTTTTTAAAGTTTTTTTAAATTTTAATTCTTCTTTAAACTTAACTAATTTCCAAGGAACACAATGATTTATGCTTGTATAAACATTTTTTATATTCCTTAAACCTATTTTTTTTATAGATGATTTTTTACCTAATCTACATCTTTCTAAAAATTTATTTTTTGATATGTTTAAAAAACAATCATATCCTCTAGCTTTTTCGTAAGCATTTTGAAAATGTGGTTGAACAAATTTATATTTTCTAGGCAAAAATATTTTTTTTAAATTTATATAATCTTCTTTCATTTTTTAATAATTTTAGGTATTCCTAAACTTTTCCTTTCGTCAAAAATATTGTTATTAATTTTGTTGATGTTGTTATAGTGTAAAAACATTTGAACGTGATTATTTCCTAAAAATTTATCTCTCCAGTGAGGGAGTTCAATGCCTTTATATATCAACATATCGCCTTGATTTAAATTTATAGCTATTTTTTTATTATTTTTTTCTACATAAATGGGCCAGTTATATTCAAAGTCTAAATTTGATATATTATGATTTAAAAATACTGTTGTGGATATTTCACAACTATCTCTATCTGTATGATATGGTAGTACATTGTCTTTTTGATAAAGTCTTAAAAACCCGTAAGTAGGTACTAGTTTAATTCCTGTAAATTCTTCCATACTGTGTAAGTTCATTTCAAGTATTGTTTCAACAAATTCATCTCCATAAAAATTATATGAATCGATACCAGAAGATTCATCTCCTAACTCTCCGTCCCAATGATTATTATAATATTTAAAATCTGGTCCCTCCATTTTATATTTTAATCTTAAACACTTTTTTAATGTGTAAGAGTATAATAAGTTTACTAAATCAAGAGGAAAATGATTTCTTATTATAACGTAACCATTTTCATTAAAACAATTTTGTATTTCGCTATTCATTTGAAAGGCCTTCCGCACATCCAATTTACTAAACTATATCGTGTGCCTTTTGTAACAGGAGTTACGCAATGTTTTATAAAAGAAGGAAATACCACCAGTGAACCTTGATCTTTAATTTCGTTACATTGTATAATTTTATTTTCCGAATGTTCTCCCACATCAAATAATAAATTTCCTCCTTCATAATTTTCAGGCTCTGTTAAATTTAACGTAAAACTCAATTTTCTAACTTTACCTATTAAATTTTTATTTCTTGTAAATATGGGAGGTAAATCTCCATTTTTAGAAAGTTTTTCTTCTGAAACTCCGTGTATATAGCTTTTATAAATTGAGTTCCAATCTCCATCACTATCGTTATGCCAACTGTAAAATCCTGAATTTTCATAAACGGTAAATTGTGGCACTTCACTAAAATCTAAATCAAAATTCCATCCTGCTAATTCATTAGCTTTAAACATATAAGACTGTATTAATTCATATAACCAATCGTAATCTAACCAACAAATTTGACTATCTCTAATATAAACATCTTTTTCAGATAAATTTTTATTTTTTAGTTGTTGAGTTGTCAAATCATTTTTAGGAATTAAATTTGTAGATTTGAGATTGCTATTACCAGCCAAGCCTTGTATTGATTTACCTTCTAATTTGAGGTTATTTAATTGAGATAATCCTAAATTAATAATTTTTTGACAAGTTTCTTTGTCAATTGCAGATTGAAACCAATAAAATTTATTATTTACCATATTATCATCATCCTTTATATCATAAGTTTAGACAAAAGTCAATGTCCTAATTTATTATATTTATATAGTATCATATTTATATAGTATAAATAAATACATAAATGATATAAGATATTTGAGTTAAATTATGAAAAAAATAAAAAGTATTGTTATTGTTGGAGGAGGATCATCTGGTTGGTTATCAGCGGCGTATCTTTCAAATAATTTTCCTAATTTAAATATAACAATTATTGATAAAGAAATTGGAACACCTGTCGGCGTTGGAGAAGCCACTTTACTTAATTTTTCTAAATTTTTAAGTGCTTGTGGTTTTAATTTAAATGAATGGTATACAGAATTAGATGCTACAGAAAAATTAGGCATACTGTTTCCTAATTGGATAGATAACAATAAAGATATTTCTCATCCATTTTTCGTATCTAAAACTGATTCTAAAAATTATAAAGAACGTTTAAAAATAAAATTTTCAAATTTATCAAATGTTGCTTATCACGTTAATTGTGGTAAGTTAACAACCTTTTTACAAAAAAAATTAAATAATAAAATTGTATTTAAAAAAAGTGATGTACAGAAAGTTGTGTTTGATGATGGGGTGAAAAAATTAATATTAAAAAATAATGAGGAGATAACTGCCGATTTATACCTAGACTGCACAGGTTTTAAATCTATATTAAAAAACAAAATTGAAAAAAATATATTAAGAGATAGATTAATTTGTGATACAGCAGTAGCTTGTTCTGTTAATTATTTAAATGAAAATGAAAAATCGCCTTATGTTATATGCGAAGCTGTAGATGAAGGATGGATATGGTCTATACCTGTACAGTCTAGGATAGGTTCTGGCTTTATATTTAATAGAGAAATTACACACATAGAAAATGCAAAAGATTTTTTTATAAAATACTGGAATCAAAGAATTAAAAAAGAAAATATAAAAGTTATTGATTGGACTCCTTATTACGATAAAAAGATATGGTCTAAAAATGTTGTTTCAATAGGTTTGTCAGCAGGATTTTTAGAGCCTTTAGAAAGTACAGGTTTATCATTAACTATGGAAGGTATAATTCAGTTGAGTAAAAGAATATATAAAAATTATTATAATGAAGATGACACTATTTTATATAATAATATTATGAAAATGTTTTTTGAAAATAGTATTAATTTTGTTAATATGCACTACTTGGTTTCTCAAAGAAAAGGCGTATTTTGGGAACAAGGTCGACAGTTAAAAAAATCAGAAAAATTTTTAATGTTCGAAGATTGCATAAAAAATAATAAATTTGATATGGATGAAAATATTATTTTTAATGATAGTGATTTTTTTACTTCAAATAATTGGTATTGTTGGTTAATACAATCTTTTGATTATAAGCGAGAGTTGGAAAGAACATAATAAATATAACTATGAATTTGTTTATTGATTATATACATCATAATTTAAATGAAGAATTGGCTAATTATCTTTATCCAATTTCAAAAAAAATATTATCAGAAACACCTGAACATCCAGATTATATTAATGGGAAAACTAGTTATTTTTTTAGAAGAACTCCTTTGGAATATGAAAATAATTTATTACCTTTTTATAATTATGTTTTTAGAAATTCTATAGAATATTTTAAAGTGCTGGAAGTAGATATTGAAAAATATAATATAGAATTTACAAACATTTGGTTTTCCGAAATGTACAAATATGGTTCACACGAAACACACACACATCAAGGAAGTCATTTAAGTGGAACGTTTTATGTTAATTACAATGATGAAAATTCTAAAATAAGATTTTATAGACCAGATCATTTTTATAATTCTTTAGCAGAAATTCATTTCAAAAAATATAACAATTATAATTCACAAGTATGGGATTTTCCAACAGAAAAAGGAAAATTATTACTGTGGCAATCAAGTTTAATGCACGGAGTTTTGACAAATTTAAGTAACAATAGAATCGCAATTTCTTTTAATTTAAATTTAATAAAAAAATGAAAATACAATTTATAAAAAACTATAATAAAAATGTTTTAACTTGGCAAGAATGTTTAAATAATTTTAATGAATCTGTAGTAAATAATGAACTTGTTAAGTACAAAGAACTAGGATTTTTTGTATCTCATTCAGCTCATAAAATTGAAAAATTAAAAATAATACTTAAAGATTTAAATTTAAAAATAGCTCATTTATATTTTAATGTTTCTATACAAGAAAATAACTTTGGACCACATAAGGATCCTGATGATGTTTATTTTTGGCAATGTCAAGGAATAACACAATGGACAATAGAAAATAAAGATGTTTATATATTAGAACCTGGAGATTTAATAATAGTACCAAAAAATATTTTACATAACGTAAAAGCTTTAACTCCTAGAGTTGGAATATCTATGAGTGAAAAATGAAATATCCTTTAATTTGTGTAGATAATTTTTATCCTGATCCTATTAAAGTTAGAAATTTTGCTTTAAAACAAAAATTTGAAAGCACCTTTAAGGGAGGATTTCCAGGAAAAAGAACAGATAGTATTCATAAATTAGATAGTAAATTGTTTAATTATTTTTGTGCTAGAGTTTTTTCTATTTTTTATGATTTTGATTATGAAAAACAACTAGAATGGACTCTAAATACTTGTTTTGATATTACAGACAAAAGTGTTAAAGAAGGATGGATACACACAGATTCAAATATGGAATTAGTCGGAGTTTTATATTTAACACCAAATTCTCAAATAGAATCAGGAACGAATTTTTATTTAAAAAATAATAATTATAATGAAGAAAGTTTTTCACATAAAAAAGTAGATTTTTTTATTAATAAAAAAAATAAACAAGAATATTTTAATACTTTAAAAAATCATAATGAAAATTTTACAAAAACAATAACAATAGGTAATATTTTTAATAGATTAATTGTTTATGATCCTGCTATGTATCACGCACAAGGCAATTTGTCAAATGTTGAAGAACGATTAGTACAAGTATTTCACGTATCAAAATTTAATGCAAAAATGACACCGTTAGAAAGAATGAGAAGATATGATTAAAGAATTAGTTTGGGAAGAACATAAAAATGCTGAACGACAAGAGTTTGTTAAGATATTAATGTCAGGTGAAATCAATCCTGAATTATATGCAACATACTTGTATAATCAATTAAATTGTTATGTAGAATTAGAAAAGTGGTCAAATCATAATGGTTTGTTTAGACATACACCTGGTTTACAACGAGCAGAAAATATAAACAAAGACTTTACAAAGTTATGGACAAAATCAGATAAACCAGAATTAACACAAAGTACAAAAGAATATGTTGAACATATTAATACCATAACAGATGATCCTGAAAAGTTATATGCACATATCTATGTAAGACATTTAGGTGATTTATCTGGTGGTCAAATGATCGCTAGAAAAGTACCTGTAAAGAAGTATTATGATTTTGGTGCAAACGGACAAGAGTGGAAAAGAATAGTAAAAGAAACAATTAATAATTATTTGGGTGCGTATGAGATGAATGTAGTACCTGAAGCTAAGTTGTGTTTTAACTATGCAACAAGATTATTTGGAGAAATGAATGATTTGGCAAAGACTTATCAAGTGTAAAGACGAAATTGTTGCCACTTTAAATGTAAACTGTGAAGAATACATTGAAGAAGGTATGACACGATTTAAT
>Ga0070754_10003480_pt1 | contig 11082 bp, 15 predicted proteins | sample VirMetDEL_Sep_01_FD_75181 | JGI IMG/M metagenome (GOLD analysis project Ga0070754, IMG submission 75181) | Aqueous microbial communities from the Delaware River and Bay under freshwater to marine salinity gradient to study organic matter... | ecosystem: Environmental > Aquatic > Marine >... | reverse complement strand
GACTCTCCTTCGACTCTTAGTTTTTCTTTGATTGGTTTTGAAAGAAACTTTGCAATATATTCTGGGTCTGTGTTGGTATTTTCACAGAACACCATGATTGCTTCCATGTATGAATATTTTTTGCTTTCTACTAGTTTTTCTATTTCAGTGTTTATGTGGTTTTTCTCGCGTTTTTCGAATATCATTTGAGTTCCTTATAATATTTATTTTTTAATATGTTTAATATTTTTTCTGATGATTTTCCATCACCAAATGGACAAGGTTTGTCTATTATATAATTTTTATTAAGACCTTCAACTATATTTTTTAATTTTTCAGGAGAGTCGCAAAGTATACCATGATGCTCTAATACCTCTGGTCTTTCTGTAGTTTTCCTGCAAATAATTATTCTTTTATTGAAAAATGATCCTTCTTCTTGTAAACCTCCACTATCTGTAATTAAAAACTTACAGTTTGCTATTTTCTTAATCATCTCATTATGAGGTAAAGGATCTATAACATTTACATTTTTTAATTTACCAACGGCATTTTGAACAGCAGGATTTGGATGACAAATAACGGTGATGTTTTCATCTAGATTATCTAGTTCTTTCATCCATTTATCAATAATATAGTGATTCTCTCTACGATGAATTGTTACTATAACCTCATCGCTATAACTAGAATCTATTCCAACTAAATTATCTAAAACAGTATTACCGACAACATGAATATCACCCCCAACATTATCATGTAGTAAGTTATTTTTTGCAGTATTGGTCGGACAGAGATGTGTATCAGTAATTCGAGAAATCATTTGTCTATATCCTTCCTCTGGATAGGGATGTTCTAAATCATAAGTTCTCAGCCCAGCCTCTAAATGTATTACTGAAATTTTGTGATTGAATGCAGATAAAGCAACAGCAAACCCAGTTGCAGTATCTCCCTGAACAAGAACAGAATAAACAATAGAAAAATCAATCTGATTACTCACAGAAGAAATGATAGAATCAAGTCTATTTTTTCCATTAACAATTTTTAATGATTCATCAAACCAACCACCTGCAATATCTTCGTGTTGACCTGTGAATAAAATCTTGAACGGAATTTTATCTTTAAATATATTAATAAGTGGTTTTATTTTTATCCACTCAGGGCGAGTGCCGTAACACAGTAATATCATTTTTATATTCTTTTATAAATGAAGAATTTTGCAGTAGTACCGACTTGTGGAAAATCTTGCTCATAAATACACTCAAATGTATTTTGAACATTCATATATTGTATCCATTTAGAATTATAAAGATGTCCATTATAAAGTCTATCAAAACTATCATCTCTACTATCTTGTGCGTATATAACTATAAATCTATCTGCTTTCTCCATCATTCTATCTAATGTTCTTTTCATATAATTTTGTTCATTTTCTAAAATATGATACAAAACATCAAGACAAATAACACATTCTTTATTTGGTCCATTATATTTGTCAAATTCAGTACAAATTAAATTAAGTTCTAATTTATTTTTTGGTTCAAAGATATCAATACCGACATAATCTTTAATATTAATTCCTGATGCTACTTCAAGATCTCCGTGACCAAAATCAAGAATAGAATTAATATTTTCTTTTTTTATAAAAGTATTAATAAAATCAACTTTATATTTTAATAGATCATTCTTACTACCTAAACCACTGTTTCCGTTTCTTGCATATCTATTTTTCCAATAATTAATTGACTTCATTTTTTATCCTTTTTAATAATCCTAATTAATTACTCATAAACAAAGGTTTCCAACCCCTGTCAATCCAATATTTTATTATTTGTCTTCTTAAAGAACTGTGATTTGTTTGTGTCTTATATGTGGCATGTTGGTCTGTTCCTAATTTTCCTTGTTCAACATTTCCCCATAAGTCTAAATCATTTTGTGGTGTCTTAGGAACATAAGAATCTATGTTTCCGTATAATTTAGAAGATGCACAGAATTGTATATCTTCTCCGTTTTCAAAACTATATGTTTTATTTTGCCACATATATTTGATCCATTCTGTTTTAAAAAACCAACAATGACCAACAAAATCAACCTTTAAATCTTCTGGTTCTGATTTTTCTGCACCAGATGCTCTTGAATACACTGCTCCATTTAAATAAGTAGAAGCCAAAGTTCTTCCATTTCCGCCTACAATACAATTTTTATCTGAATTTAACCTAATACAATTTTCGAACCATTTTTTGTTACTAATTGTGTCATCGTCATATATGATACAATATTCTGTATCTAATAGTAAAGGAATTGTAAATCTTCCATGAAATTTATAATTTTTATTTGATTGTATATGAGTTAAATTATATTTATTAATAATAGGTTTTATATCAACATGAAATTCATTTTGATAAACTATTATTTCTTTTGGTTTTATGGTTTGATTTAAAATAGACAATAATTGTTTTTCTAAATTGTTTCTTTTCCATATTGTTAATATAACAGTTACGTCTTTCATTATAATCTTTTTTTTGCAATATTTCTTCTGCGATCATTATACAATTTAATGTTTAATATAGATCCCATATCAATATAAACATTGTTAGAATTTAATTCATGTAATTCTTTTATCATTAATTTTGTACTAAATCCCGTAACAAATAAAAATATATTTTTATTTATTTTCATTAAATTTTCAATATTCATTTTTAATGTATCTTTATAGAATTTTTGAAATTAACAGAACCATATCCTAATTTGTTATTTGATTTATAATATTTATTGGATAAATGATAAATTTTAGAATTTAAATTATAAAAATTATCATATAAAGGAACTAAAGTATTTTTGTCTTCATTTTGATTTCCTCTTGCTGCCAAAACTCTACAATTTTTATTGAATTTATTTAAAGGAATAAAAAAATTATTATTAGTATTTTTTAAATATTTTTTATCATAGATCCAAGATGCCTTATAATTTCTTTTTAATTCAATATATTCTACATTATCTAATATTATTTTATTAGTACATTTTTCATTTTTTCTCAAAGAAACAAAATATTCATTATTTTTATCATCTTTTTCTAATAAACAAAACCCCAAATCATATTTTGTATTTTGAAGTTTTTTATTGTTTTCGAACCAATATTTTATTGCATTTTCTGGATAAAAAATATCATCTTCTAGATACATAAAAACATCATATTCTTCAATTTGATTTTTAATAAAAGGTCTATGACACCAAGTCAATAACCAAGGATGATCCAATTTATCAATATCATGAATTATCAAATTAGAGTCTTGTATATCAAATTTTTTATTTGTATGTATAAACACATCTTTTTTTGAGAAAAAACTATAATTTTTAATATTATTAATAATTTTATATAAATTATCAAGTCTTTTTTCTTCAAAAGCAAATGTTATATGTACACATAAATTATTCATTTTAATTTTTCTATAATAGTCAATCCATTATTATTTTTAAATCTTTCTTTTATTGACCAATTATTATTTTTATCTAAAAATTCTTGTACTGCAAGCCAAAGACCACTTTTACCAGTAGAAGATGCAGTATAATTTTTTAATTTTTCATCCTTATGTTCAAACGAAGTTGTATCATGTAATATAATATATTTTTTAACTTTGTCAACATGTAATTCTAATTCTTTAGATAATTGATCATATGTATGAAGTGTATCAATAAAAAGCAAATCTGTTTCTTCTATTACAATATTCAAAGTATTTCCTAAAATAAAATTAAAATTTATATTTTCAACTTTTGATTGTTTTTCTAATTCATTAATATTATTATGCTTAATAATATCAATAGATATTAAAGTTTTTGGATTAGCATATAAGAAAGCAACAGTAGAAACTCCACTTCTTACTCCCATTTCAGTAATATGATCACAAGAAGATGCATATTTAAAAAGTGTCGGAAGATGCTCATTTATATCGGATCTTTGTAAACATAGTGAATTATATTTTTCTTTAATATTTTTCATGTATTATCCTATACCAATTTTCTTGTATGCATTTTTGTTTATTTTTAAAATAATAATGATAAATGTTTTTATTAAATACAAAATTATTTATATCTTTTATAAAAATAATTTTACTTGACATGGGTGTTATTTTATAATAATTAATTATTAAATTACCAAAAAATACATCATCTATTAACGGTTGGTTTTTATATTCATTCAATACAAATTTTATATCAGAGCATATTTTTTCTACTATATCTCTTGATAATATAAAACAAGAACCCGCACAAAATTTGTATTTTTTAAATTCTCTATCTTTATTAAATATTTTACCACAATATAGATTGTTTTTTGGAATATTTCTACAAAATTTATTTAACAATTTTAAATTTATGTAACTTCCTGTATGTGTTCGTACATAATATATTAAGTTTGTTTTTAAAAAATTATTCATATCTAATAGTGTTTTATATGTAGCATTAAAATTTAAATTATGTTTTATTAAAAGTTTATCTTTTTCTGAAGGATAAAAAGAATCAACTACATCATAATAAATTTTATTTTCTATAATATTTTTTTTAATATTAAAAAAATCATCATAATCTTCTATGAACATTTTATTTTTGTGCTTCCCTAATATAAAATATAATTTATCATTAGCATTAATATTAATAGCCCATGTTTTATTACAATAATTCAGTTGTTCTTTCCAATAAGAAGTTTCATTTGCTATTGCTGAAATATATAACATTTTTTGTTCAACCTCTGTTAATAGGATGCCAACAATGAACTACTCCATTATCTCTTTTTTCTTAAATTATTTTTATGAGAAAAATATTCAACAAATAAATTCATGGTATAATTATCTTCCTCTTATCATTTCTTTATTATTACCCATCCATGAAGCAGTAACAGTAAAAGTAGAAGCAGCACATCCTATTATTTTCATACATCTACTTAATGCAAAAAGATCTATACATTTTATTTTTATTAAATCATCATTTAATTTATTTAAAGCATTATAATTTGTATTAGTATGACAATTTACATTATCATATTTTTTATTTATAAAATAGTCATATCTAGTAATATTATAATCATTAAAAATTTTACATTCATTTTTTTCATCTTTAGAATCTGTTGCTAAATAAAAATTATAATCTTTATATAGTTCACATTGTTTTTTATACCAAGAATCTGGAACTTTTACATTTTTTCTTCTATGTTCGGTATTATTATGATCCCCTCTTCTAAAATGTATTCCAATTTTATCTTTACAAAAATTTTCTATTTCTATATTTAATTTGTCATCATGAAATTTAATTTTACTAACAGGTTGTGTGTTCCCAGAGTTTTGAAATTTTGTATTAAATTTCCATCCACATGATAATTGAATATTTTTTTTAGGGAGAATAAAATTATTTTTTTCTATTTCGTTTGAATTTATTAATGTTAAATTTTTGGGGATTTCTTCCAAAATTATAGTATTTGGAAAATTAAAATGTCTTGCTTCTGGATAATGATTTTTATATATCGCAACTTTCATATTATTAATAATACTTAATTCATAACATATTTGCCAAATCCATAAAGAATTAGCAAAACCATTATGTCTTTGTGAATAAATATAATTCATTTTATTTAATCTCTATTAATTGGATGCCAACAATGAACTACTCCATTGTCTCTTTGTCTTACAATTTTATATTTTTTATTTATATTATCATGAAAATGAGAATCTTCTTTACCCCATTTTTTATAATCAGGCCACTTTCCAGAATTTTCCCAAACAATTTTTTTCATACAACACATTCCTGTACTAGTAGGTCTCCATCCAGTTTTATCTAATCTATTATTATATCTTGTATTTTCTAATTTATCATTTCCCAAATACGAATAACATTTATGTTTATTTGATTCTGATACTGACCATATTATTGGGTAATAAACTATATTATTATTTAAATATTTAATGCATCTATCAATAAAAAAAGAATTTATAATAACATCAGTATCTAAAAATAAAATATTATCATAAGAACTATTTTCTGCTGCTATATTTCTTCCATAGCCTCTGGAAAATTGTATGATTTCTGGATCAATTGTTATAAATTTATTGTTTTTTGGTAGCCATTTATAATCGGTATCTGTCGATTTCCAATCCGAAATTACAATTTCATATTCTATATTATTTTGTTTGAAAGCATCAACAACACTCATTACTGAATTAAAAAACAAAGGAATAATTTCTTTTCCTGTATTTAAATTTGTTCTATTTCTTACTGTATAACAAATACTAATCATCTCAAATTGGTTCCTCTATTTTTATTTGGGTGGCCCATTTTATTCAACCATCCTCTGGTGGGAGCATTGAACATATAATAATCAAATGTACTACCTATATCGATATAAAAATTAGTTGGATTTCTTTTCCATAATTGATGAAATAGTATATTTGTAAAAGGACCAGCACATCCCAAAAACAATTCATTTTCTATGTTATTTTCTTTTATTTTATTTGAGATATCTTCTATAAGATGCATATCCTTTCTCATAGATTCTTCATTTGAAGTTCTCCAACAATTTTTTATTTCAAATGGAAGATTTGTAATATTTCCCTCTTCATTTACTACAATATTAATATTTGGCTGTTTTTGTTTACACAAAGAAAAAACTTTATCATATACTTCTTTACAATGTGGCATATGTGCAGAAAGTATTTGTTTTGGAAGATTTTTCATATTATATTCCATCAATAATAAAGTTTGATATCGATAATTTCCATATCTTTGTATTTCACAACAAGATGCAAAATAATTTTCATGTTCTTCACATAAAGCATCAAGCATCATTTTATGAAGATTTTGGTCTTTGTCTTCATAATAAGACCATCTTCCCCATTTTCTATCATGATTTGGTCCGTATTTTATTATATTACATTTTCCCTTTTGTTTCATTTGTTGTGGGTTCCATCTTCCACTTCTCAATCTTCCAGGGATATTTGCAACCATTCTGCTTTCTCCCTCATTAAACCTAATATAACAAAAAGGAATATTGTTATTAATTTTTTCTTGCAATATATTCCAAGATTGCACTAATCCTATTTCAGATTTCATATTATCATCAGACCACTTACCCATAATTACCCCCATTTCCAAGGCTTATAGCCTTTTCCGCCTTTTCGAATATATTGCCTACTTTTCCCTTTACATGAACTATGTTTAAACAGATAATTATCAATTGTGCTTCCTATATCAATATATATATTGTTCTTATTTTGTTTCCATAAATTATATACAATTACATTTGTTCCTGGACCAGAAGCAAATAAAAATATTGCATTTTCTGTTTTGTTTTCTTGAATATAATTTAAAATGTTTTCGGTTGTTTTATCCGAAAACAAATGTGCATTTTCTTTTGGAACTGTAAATATTTTTTTGAATTGTAACCAATCTTCAGATGGTTGCTTACAAAATTCATTCGCTATCAAATAACATTCTCTTTCTGTTACTAATGGCATAAATTCAGAAAGAAATCTCTTCCAGTTTGCATCTTTAAATACAGTAGCAAATGTTAATTGTTCTTCTGGAACTGTTGTTAAATTTTTTAAATATTCGAAAAGATAATGAAATCTTTTTTGGTGATCTTCTTTACAAGGAATTCCAATATAATAATTTTTATCATTATATTGAAGAGATTCTGTTAATTGTTTTCTAAAATTTTCGTGAGCAGGATCTCCAATCTTATGTTCCCATCCAGAAGATGTTCTTTTTCTTTTGATCCATTGAGGATCATTTTTTACAATACTGCCTTCCCCATCCGCAAAACGAATAAAAGAAAAATTTTCTTTTTGTTTTATTTTTTCTATAAATTTATCAAGTTCTTTTGTGAAGTTTTTCATGATATTCATTATTTTTTAAAACTATTTTTTAACCTCTCAACAGAATCGTTTAATATTTCTTGTGATCTTGGAATATTTTTGATTGTCTTTTTTATTACTTCTTTGTTTATTTTTTTTATTACTTTATTTCTAGACATTATTTTTTTATGTGTTTCTTCTGTGAATTTAGGAACAAGTTTTTCAAATTCTTCTCCACACTCCCAAGAGTACCATTCAAAGCCTTTTGATTTTGCAATTGGATACCAAACTTTCATTGTATTTGCTACTTGATCTATGGTTTTTTTAAAATTTCCTCTTTTTTTCATATCATGATTTTGTAATTTATACGCATATTTTTCTTCAAAAGAATTAGCCTTTAAATCGTTTCCTGCAAATATTATATTTTTAATTCCATTTACATGGAGCCATTGAATTATAAAAGTTACACTTTTATGTGGTCCTCTTAATAAAGGATGACCAGGAACAAATAAAACTTTACTTACTTCTTTTTGTCTACCAGAATTAGAGTAATCTACTTTTATAAAAGAAGAATCTCCTCCTTTTATGATTTTACTTTTGGGAATAATTTTTATTATCTTATTGTTATTCCATGCTTTTTCACCTTCGGGTCCGTGCATAGTATTCAGTCTATCTGCTAAAGCCCAAAAACTAGGATTTGGTATAACTCTTATTGCTGTGCTAACAACAATTACAGGTAAACCCAAAGAAAAAACATCAACTTTATTTAAAGAAGGACCAGAACATGCCAAAACACAACTATCTGTTTCCTGGAAGTATGGTTGCATTTTCTATTTGACTCCAATAATACTCTATTGTTTCTTTTAATTTTGGAACCCAATATTTAGGGTTTTCTTGAAATACCTGTGTTGTTCCGTCTTCGGAAGTAACAAGTATAACTATATTCTTACAAGAAATATCATGTCTCTCTTTTAACATGATAGAGTATGCTGTCGCTTGTTGAAAATATTCTTCAATGTATTCTTTTTTCTTTTCTTTGCCGCTTGTTTTGAAATCAATGATGGATAATTTACCATCATAATCTGCAACGCAGTCTACTCTTCCTGCCATCATAAGCATGTCAGACCAAAGAGTTCCTTCCAGTATTCTCACATTATCTATCTTGTCTAACTCTGGTTGAAGTTGTTGGAATAAAAACTTTTCTGCGAATGAAGGAAAATTATCACCATTTTCTTCATGTTCATTTAAAAGATAAGATTCAACACAGGAATGAAATTTATTACCACGAACAGTAACTCTTTTTGCTTCTTTGGGATTGTTTTTTCTCCATTCAGCAAAGAAAGCCTTTTTCTTATAATTTATGACTGTTGTAACAGAAGGGTAAGCGTTTCCTTCTGGTGTTGTATAGAAACGCTTACCCCCTATTTCTTTCGCGACCAATTCAATTGGTTCCAATAATTTATGTTTAAATTTTTTCATAATAATATAATTTAGCGTTCGGCTATATTTAACCCTTTAGCAGTTTTTCTGTTTCTTTTATTTAGTCCAAATATTGCTGCACTTTGTCTTTGTTGAAGTGTATTAGGAGTTAATGATGTTCCTATTGTTTCGGCTCCCTTCAATACACCATCAGAGCCACCCATCATTGTATCTAGTCCAGAACCAACTCCCCTAGCAACCCCAATTGCTTTGGTTATAGGACCAATTACATTTTTTAGTTTTCTTTCTACTCTGTATATCTTTTTTGGTCCTTTCTCAGATCCATCTTTTCCGTTACCACCATAATTATTAGTTACATTGTTAAAAACACTATTAGGTCCACCCTGTTGAATAGATCCACTCATTTGTGTGTTTGATTGCGCATGACCTCCTGTGCCTCCTTGACCACCGCTACCCCCTGTTCCCCCATCACCACCTTTGGCTGCTGCTCGTGCTGCTTTTCTGGCAGCAGCCTTTTCTCTTCGTGTTTTCAATCTTGTTTCTCTTTCTTCTGGAGTCTCTGCTTCTAATTTAGCTTTGTCTCTTGCTGCTCGTGCCTTTTTTGCATTTAATATTTTTTCCTGTTGTGTAATACTTAATCTTGCTTTGCCCCCTTTTCCTCCCTTTCCTCCTCTACCGCCTGTTCCTCCAGTACCACCCGTAGCAGGACCACCAACAACAACCGTGTTGTTCTCTATTATTGTATTTAAAATTGAATTAAATTCTGTTTCATTTAATGAAACAGAATCTATTCCGCATATAGTTTCTAACTGTTCTTGAAGATATGATATTATATTAGATATTAACAAATTAAATTTTTCATTTTCATTTAATTTAATATAATCTTCGTGTAGATCTTTTCTAGTACAATTTTTTTGTTCTATGTATTTTTCAGAAATTTGGTGAATCCAACTTTTCATTTCTTTTCCTCTAAATCTCTATTTTTTGTTTTCTTATCATTATCGTCATCTGTTGGTGCTGGTAATTTCTTAACATCATCATCTGTTGGTGGTAGTGTATTTATAGGTTCAACTGACTCTGAATCGTCTTCTTTTGGTGCTGGTAATTTCTTACTATCATCGTCTTCCTTTGGTGCTGGTAATTTCTTACCATCATCTTCTGGTTCTGGTATTTCTATTTCATCATAAACATAATCATAGTCTTCTGGTGATGTTAATAAATCACTAATATCAGAGCCGACTCCTCTAAATACTGCTTTTCCTGCTCTTCCTATTCCACCTAAAACTTTAGAAGTGCGAGATCCTTCTGGAGCAACACGATTTTTTGTCTTACCAAAAAATCTTCCTAATTTTTTCATGGTCGATCCGAATAAAGGATTTCCTTCTTTTTCTGATGATTTTCTCCGTCTAGCACCGGCTGGAAGTTCTGTCGTATAGAAAACAGAACGATTGTCTTCATCTTCTTCCATTCTGTCTTCTAACGCCTTTAAATCATCATTATCGTTAGTTTCTTCTTCTTTTTCCGAAGAAGATGTAGGAGTAGCAGCGGTAGATTCTTGTAAATTTACAGAAAACCGAGAATTTCCCCATTTAGAAATAAATTCTAAAATTTTATTTATATTTTGTTTATCCATAAAACAATATCCTTTAGTGTTATTTATAAAGAAAAAAACTTGGGATACCCAAGTTTTTCTTATATATTTAGTTTTAATACCAGAGGTGGGACTCGAACCCACAATCCCTTACGGGCGACAGATTTTAAGTCTGTAGTGTATGCCAATTCCACCACTCTGGCTGTAAGCACCGTGCGAGAATCGAACTCGCGTTACCAG
>Ga0070754_10003476_pt1 | contig 11088 bp, 12 predicted proteins | sample VirMetDEL_Sep_01_FD_75181 | JGI IMG/M metagenome (GOLD analysis project Ga0070754, IMG submission 75181) | Aqueous microbial communities from the Delaware River and Bay under freshwater to marine salinity gradient to study organic matter... | ecosystem: Environmental > Aquatic > Marine >... | reverse complement strand
TGCTGATTGAATAAAGTCATCATACGATTCAGTCACACTCTTAGCACGTTCAAGGATGCGATTGTCACTGATAATAGTATCAAATACCTCAGAAGGATCTGAGTATACATTCTTGATAATGTAAGTATAAGAACGACTATGGATCATCTCCATAAATCCCCATACTTCCATACATGCCTCAAGTTCTGGCAAAGAACAATAAGGAATAAATGCCATTCCAGGTCCACGTCCCTGAACAGAATCAAGCATGATCTGATACTTCAGATTAGAAGTATAGATATGCTTCTGCTCAGGACGCAGGGTTTGATAATCTCCACGATCCTTCTGGAGAGACACCTCTTCGGGTCTCCAGAAGTATCCTAATTGTTGAGTAGTCAGTTTATCGAATACAGGATATTTGTATGAATCATATCTCTGAACTCCAAGTGGTTTACCAAAGAACATAGGAGACTTTTTAGTATCAACTTTTTCAGTATTAAAAACAGTCATTCCTTTGATATTTGTTTGTGGTTCTTCCGTAGAAGAAATCTTAAACTGCACAGGATTCACACTCTCCCTCCTCTACTGAACTTAACTCATTAATTAGATTTTCCAATTCGGATTTCTTTTCTTCCATCACTTCGTCAGTTTTAATGTCGTAAGTATTCTGATAATAGGAAGTTTTCCATCCGTACTTGTATGTAGTCAAGAAGTCATTTGCCATAACAGAAACTGGAACTTCATTATCATCATAATTCTCTGGATTGTAACTCCAGTTACCAGAAATAGCCTGATCAAAGAACTTCTGCATCATAGCAACAATCTTAATGTAACCTTCGTTACTCTTCATATCCCACAACAAAGTGTAGTGATTCTTCAGTGTAGCATATTGGGGAACAATCTGCTTAAGAGGACCTTTCTTGGATTTCTTAATGGACAAGAATCCACGAGGTGGTTCGATTCCGTTGGTCGCATTTGACACAACGGAACTGCTCTCCGATGGCATCTGTGCGGACAGTGTTGAGTGCCTGAGGCCATATTCCAAGATAGATGCCCTAAGAGTTTCCCAATCATGCTGGAGTCCAATAGAAGAAATTTCGTCTACATCTTTTTTATAGGTATCGATAGGAAGAATACCATCAGCATATTTGGTACGTCCAAAGTTCTCACAGTATCCTTTCTCCTTAGCAAGTTGATTGGATGCTTTCAGAAGATAGTATTGGAAAGATTCTGAAAGTCCATGAACTGCATCCCATGCTTCCTGAGAGTCGTATGAATATCCCAGTTTGGCAAGATAATGAGCCAAACCAATATAACCTATTCCAAGGGACCTACGTGCCTTTGTGGCAAGTTCTGCAGCACGTACAGGATACTTCTGGTAGTCGATCAATTCATCCAGTCCACGAACAGAAAGTTCACAAAGTTCTTCAAGTTCTTCATCGGATTTTACCTTACCAACATTAATGGCAGAAAGAATACAAAGAGCAATCTCACCATTATCATCATCAATATGCTGAATTGGATATGTGGGAAGAGTGATTTCTTGACACAAGTTGCTCATCTCAATTTTGTCTTTGAAAGATGAATGAGAGTTGCAATGATCAAGATTCATAATGTAGATTCGACCTGTTTCCGCACGTTCCTTAAGAAGGTTAAGTATGAGTTCTTGTGCTTTAATAGTTTTTTTCTTAATGGTCGGATCTTTCTCATATTGAATGTAAAGATCGTCAAACTCAGGCAATCCAAACTTATCATAAAGTCCAGGAACATCATGCGGGGAGAAAAGCGTAATCTCACCGTCTTGAATAAATCTTTCATAGAACAACTTAGAAATTTGAATAGAGTAGTCAAGTTTACGAACTCGATTATCTTCCGTTCCTTTGTTGTTCTTAAGAACTAGAATGTCTTCGATTTCTTGGTGCCAGATTGGGAAGTGTACTGTCGCGGATCCACCTCGTATGCCATTTTGCGTGCAACATCTGACAGTTGCTTCAAACTTCTTGAGAAATGGTACAACACCCGTATGTTGAACTTCTCCCCCTCGGATTTTACTGTTGATGCCACGGATTCTACCAGCGTTGATGCCGATTCCCGCCCTCTGCGCAACGTATCGACCAATAGCCATGTCAGAGCTAAAGATAGAATCGAGGGTGTCATCAACATCAACAAGAACACAACTAGCAAATTGTCTGAGAGGCGTGCGCACTCCTGCCATGATTGGCGTTGGGATGTTGATTTTGTGCTTGCTGATTGCGTCATAATACCTCTTGACATATGACATTCTGGTTTCTTTTGGATACTCTGCAAAGATAGTTAGAGCAATCATCATGTACATAAACTGTGGAGTCTCATATACTCCACCACTGCTTCTATCTTGCACGAGGTACTTATCAACGACCTGACGTAGACCCGCATAAGTGAATAAGAAGTCACGATCATGATCAATAAAACTATCAGCCTTTGCAATCTCTTCCTGCGAATACTTATTGTAGATATCATTATCATAAACCTCAGCACAAACGCAATCAATAATATGTTGCTCTAGAGTAGGAAGTTCTTTCATCTTTCCATAAAGTTGCTTTCTTACAGAAAAGAGAAGGAGACGAGCAGCAACATACTGATAGTTTGGATGATCAAGATCAATAAGATCAGATGCACTACGAATCAGAATCTCTTGAATCTCTGATGTAGTAATCCCATCATAAAACTGAATACCAGACTTCATCTCAACTTGACTCGCAGAGACCCCTGCAAGACCCCTACATGCCTCTTCAACCATCACATGCATCTTATCAAGGTCAATACTCTCAATCGACCCATTTCTCTTTTGAACTTTTAAACCGTTGCTCATATTTTCTTCCAGGTGGTAAATTTGAGTTTTGCTTCTAAACCAGAGTAAGTGTTTGATTCTACCATAGATTGGACATCAAGTCCAGATAGAACTATATCATTAATGTCCTTTTCGATCACTGAGTTTGGATAAATGACGACGGACTCTCCACTCTCAATTTTAGATTGGATTCGTCTGACGATTTCTGGATTACGTGGTTCGTTATCATATATCCAAACCCGAGTGTGAATACCCCACTTAGCAATATCACCGTCAGCTCCACATAAAGCAATAGAGTTGCGAATGAAAGTTGAATCAAAGGGACCTTCGGTGATGTAGACAGTTTCAGTTTTTTGTACTTCATCAAGACCATAGATTTTTGGTGCGTCATCAGTAAGCATTACAGTAATGTATTTAATCTTGTTGGGACCAAGTGCTCTACCTTGAAATCCGACTAGAGTATCTTGATAGAATAAAGGAATAATAATCCTCGGTTCATCTTTAATAGTGGAGTCGAATGTAGGTTTTAAAGAGTTGGTCCACTCCTTGAATTTTTCAGTGTAATAGAATTTATGCGGATTTAATTTTCTCTTTTCTAGATATAATTTTGCATCAGGATTCTCTGATGCTCTTGACAAATCCAGTTTTGGTTTGAACTTGGGAACTTCAAACTTAAACTCTGGTTCGTCAACAACAAAGTTTTTTCCAGTAGTTCCTTCTTTAAATTTTTCAAATGTATATTGTTTATGTGTATTGATATCTAGTTGTTTTAAGAAGTTATTAAAGGATATATTCAATCCACAGTTATGACATTTAAAGTTTGTATTGCTCTTTACTTGATATAGATATCCTCTTGCTTTGTTCTTATTCTTTTGAGAATCACCACAGAGAGGGCAACGGAAATTGTATAGATTATTCTTTACTCTTTTGAATTTCTGGAGTCGTGGAGAAATCAAATTGATGTACTTAACATCAACAAAATCCATAATCAAACCTTAAAGTTGCGTTGCTCTATTGTAGAGGATTGTTGTACTGGTGTCAAGATTTCTATGACACGGGTATTATTGACTAAAAAAGTTATACAAGCAATAGCACCGATGGCCATCCAAACTCTTTTTTCTATCGTTTGTACTCGTGACACAAGTGCGTCATAATCCCTGTCAACTTTATCACGGAGTTTGTCAATCTTAGTAAAGAGTACAGAGTCGGTTTCTTCTTGCTTTGAGATCCTTTGCTCATGGACGGCGAGCATCTTAGTTACATTACTATTTACTTCACTTAACTTTTCTATAGCATCATCTATCTTGACGATGATATCTTTTAAGTCTTCGAGTTTTTGTTCTAGTACTGCGACTCTAATTTCTTCTGCCATTGGAGGATCGTAGGTAATCTAACCATTTTTTTCTACTACCAATTCCACCTGTAGCATACTTTTTTCTCTTCATCGTTGGATCATAACCAGCAACAGGACCCTTAGGATCTGCCGAACCACTAAAACCACCAGAAGTTCCAGGAGAATTTGCAACCATTTGCTCACGAATTATTTGAATAATTCTATCAAGTTTGTTCATTTGATTTAAAAATTTTCTGGAGTTCTTTTAAACATTCTAAGTCAACTGGTATATCGTGAAGATAACACTTTGGATACTCTGGTATCTTATTCAAAAATAATATAAATGTTTTCATCGTAGACCAGAGTTCCTTTTCTATCTTAAAGAACAGCATCGGTGTTGCTGCTTCACCAAAGATATTATACAGAACGATAAAGTGATTAATTAAAAGGGGGATTTTGAGTTCCCCCGTATTCTTATATCGTTTCAAAAGTCTTTTGATATATTTGAAATGATTTAAGTCTTTATCAAAATCTTCTTTAGTGACTGCCTGAGGATTCTCATAATTCTTAATAGCAAAAAGGAGGAAGTTATCCTCATTCAGTTCATTAAAGATCATATACTATCATGCAGGTGGGAAGACAGGTGCATTACCCGTAGTAATTCCGGACATAGCAACGAGAGTTTCTGTTTTAACTCTTAAGTTACCTTGATTATCATTATAAGTTGTAACACCAACCCAACCTTCATGAGTCAGAGCATAAGAAGTTGATTGTGCAGCATCAATTCCTGCTTCAGCAACACCATAAACAAATGAATCATCTGTTCCCCAAGATGCTTCACTATACTTAGAATCGAGAACAGTATACTTGGGAAGTTGAGAAACAGTATATGTCGTTGCAGCAATAGATGCTCCACTCAATCCAGCAGTAGAACCAATAGTAAGAGATTCAGTTCCAGCAATACTTACGATTACAGCATCGCCAAAATAAGTACCAGAACGAGTTCCAAATCTGATAACATCACCTTCTTGTGCTGCTCCAGTTTGTCCAAAAGTAGTTCCACTACCAGTTACAACACCAGTAGTATAATTCAGGGTTACTACAGAAGTGCCAGCAGAACCTACTGCATCATTATTTCCCCAGAGTGCCATGTCTTTCTTCCGTAAAAAAATATTTGCTATGAATATTTATAAAAAAGAGAGACCTTACTTTTGGCCTCTCTTATGTTTTAAAGCTGTTTTCAAAAAGTGAATTATTAAATCTAATAGACCATTTTCCTCAATTTTTTTTGTCTTTGCTAACCACTCAGATGCAGTCAACAATAAACTAAGAACAACAGTTATTCCCCAGTTTGTAACTAAGCAAGTAATCACTTGCAGTTTTTAAGGAGTGCAGATTTTACACTTGCTGCAATTACATTATCAATATCATTATCAGTAGTATTCACATAACGCTCAAGTAGTTCAACTACAAGACGCTTAGTGTGGCAAGAATTCATAGCAGCGAGAATAAGTGGTTTTACAACCTCTACTAGTACGCCCATGATGTCCTCCGAATAGTGGATTCAAAACTATTTAGATTTTTTACTATTAAAAAGAGATTAATAAACTCCTTTTCTTGCTGCACGTAATCTTGTAGTCAATTCTCTCACTTTTTGCATCTGAATATTTTTCCTTTGCATTTCAGATTGCTTGTCTTGAGCAGGATTCATAGGTTCATCCATTTGCTCAACCATCTTCTTTGCCATTTTAGTGGCAGTAGCGTACATTACTTCTTTACCACGACCAGGATATCTTTTTTCAAAGTCTGCTGATTTATCCTTCATAGACTTGACGATTTCTTCACGCTTTTTCATTTCCATTTTTGTCAAAGTCTTTTCATCAATTTGAACTTCTTCACTTCTAATATCAGCAAGTAAAGAATCTAAATTAGACTTCTTTTTTCTCTTAGGTGCGTTAGAAGTTCCTCCACTTACTTTAGTAGTCTTTATTTTTGCTTTTGGTTTTGCTTTTGCTTTTGGGGTATCGGATGATTTTGTGTAACTACCTTCCCAAGGGTCGGAGGGTTTTTCTGCTTTCTTTTTAGTTGTTGTTGGTGCTTGGTAAGAACCACTACTTACCTTTTCTTTAGTTCCTGCAGCACTTGGTGGTCTTTTTGGAGCACTTGTTGGTTTAGCACCTTTGCTTCTTGGATTTACTTTGTTATCTCCACCTTCCATTTTACGAGCAACACCTAATGCACCTTTAGCAACTTTTCTTGCTCCTCTTGCAACTGCTGCTTTTGCTGCAGTTTTTACACTAGAAAGTTTTTCTCTTGCAGTGTCCAGAAGACTTTTCTTTTTCTTTTCAGTAGAAGCAGTATCGTGCCCAAAGGTGACTTTTGCTTCGGTTAATGCATACTCAATAGCATCTTCAATCTCATCTTCTTCATATCCCTCTTCGAGAAGTTCGTCATAAACACTCTCTACAATATAATCAACTTCATCAATCTCAACCATTTCGATAAGAGTTGCACCAAACTCTTCAAAAGACTCCTTCATCTCAGGATTAATCTTGATCTTATTATTAACCTTCTTCTCTTTGATTTCTTTGTTTGCCTCAATATCATCCATAACCTCAGCGAGATCTTGTCTCCAGTTTGAAAAAGATTCTTTCATCCTTTCCTTCTTAATTGCTTTACCGATTGCCTTACGACGATTAAGAAGGTACTTATCCGACTTATCACTGTCACCATCATTATCAATATCAGAGTCTTCTTTTCCTACAGGATCAAGTGCTTCTTTAGTTACTAATCCAACAACATTTTTGTTTTTCTTCGTTACCTTATCCATATAAGCAATTTGCTGCTTCTGCTGATCCGCATATCCTTTTCCTTTAGAAGGAGCAAGTCTCTTATCTCCTGATCTTCTTTCTGCAGATGCTGCTCTTCTCATTGCAGGGTCAGCACCCTTTACTGCTTCATCAACAGCAACCTGCTCCAAATAAACCTTGGAAATATCATTCAGAGGATTAATAGACATTGTAATACTACTACTTCTTAACTTTATATTTATTTATGAAATCCTTAATATTTGATTGCTTATATCCACTATAAGGTTTTGCTCCATATTGTAGATTTGTTTTATCCCCTTTCTCAAATCCAGGAGTCATATCTGCAGCATACTTAAAATATCCACCAGTTCCAACCAAAGTATTTGGTTTTCCAGGAACTCTCATCTTCCTTTCGACATTTACTTCTTGATATTCTTCCCTAAAGTTTTTAGGAACATTTCTTGCTTGTGGAATAAATGCACCATAAGGACCGACTTTGGGATCTTCCTTGTCCACAAATCCATCAATATTATTATCAACTCTTTTAACAGCATCCTTGGCAAGTTTCTTCAGATTCTTAGAAGGAACTTCTGCTTCCATCACATCTTTAATCCAAGACTTAAACATCCACCCTTCTTCAGTAACACAAATAAGATGATTTGCTCCTCTGCGAATAATCTCACCAACCAATCCGGTATTTAAGTTCTCTACAATATCACCCATTCTAAAGATTTGTTTGGTGACATAATGTTCACGGAGATTCCACATATCAAACTTAGGAGCAATCTCCCATAGAGCATATCCTTCTTTCTGAACCTTAGATTTCTTTGCACCCATTCCTTGACGCACTGCATCAAATAGAGAACGTGCATCACCATCATCGAGAGTCTTAGGAGTTCCTCTACGGAATGAATCAAAGTCATCATCCATTACAGCCTTTCTCATCTTAGATGCTGACATTCCTGCTACACCCTCAGCATCAGCATCTCTTACACCTGCTGAGATTACACGAATGAGATCAAAGTCATAAAGATCTCCGTTGTATTTCTGAGCAAGGTTCTCAAACTCTGCTTGACGATCAGAACCTACAACAATGTTAACATTTGCATATCCTTCTTCTGATGCAGCAATCAGAACATTAAAGATTGATTTCATCTCAGAATCATTAATAATGTTCTCTTCAAAATCGGGGAACATCTTTTTCATAAACGAAATCTTCATATCAGGATCTAATGGATTCTTCTTAGGATCCTGAGTTCTTGATGGATATATCTTAAGATCTCCACCAGTTGCTGCTTTTCTTGAAGCCTTTAATAGTTTCTCGTGCCCTACTGTTGGGGGATTAAAACGACCAAATGCAACAGTTAAAGTATCACTAATCTCTCCAGTTTCACCTTCTCCTTCGGGTGTTGCTGGTGCCTTTGTAGTTGCTGCAGCTGCTTGTGGTTTTGCTGCAGGTTTCTCTGCTGGTTTTGCTTTTGGTTGAGCAGGATTTGGAACATCTTTCTGTCCTACTCTTTCCCCCTTATCATAAAACTTGAGTTTTCCACCTTCCGTTTTCGCAACAAACTCTCCACGGGAATCATACCATCCCCCGTGACCATCACTCTTGAGGTTTAACTTCTTCGCTTGCAGTGATGCCTGCGATTCTTTTGCCTCATTTAGAAATTGGAAAAAACTCTTCATATTGTTTAATCTTATACCTTTATTTATTTCTTTTTGTAATCACACATTATATGAGATGGATATAAACCAGACTGCTTATTTCTTAAATTCCACATGAATTTATACACAGAACTTTCCATATGAATATCAACTCGTTTTCCCTTACCCATAGATCCACCATACATTATTTTAACAGATCCTGTAATTTGAGATGCTTTTGTCATATAAGATTCATCAATCTTATACATTTTTACACCACCAGATGTTCCACCATGAATCATCCAATAACCATGTCCAATAGCATATTGCAGTAAATCTTGGATGGCCGATTTGTCACACTTATTTGTGACATCTACTGATGGCATTTTTGTTTTATGTGGATAATCATTAAAAGTTTTAGCAAATAAAATAGGATCTATACCAAATATTTCAAATATTGCCTTCCCAATTTGATTATTATAATTATTAAAATAACTTTTATAATCATTAGCAGTAAAAATTTTACCAACACCAGAATTAATAAAAGTCAATGTATTTCCATATTTCAATGAAAGGTATACTGGTTCCTTTTTTGTTCCCCAAAAAGTTGTAATATCTGTAACCGTACTCCCAATATCCTTCTTTTTTACACCACCAGCAGTAACATATAACCCACTAGTTCCACCAGCTAAAGGTCTTGATTGATTCTTTCCACCTTCCGCAGAAACATCAGAAAATCCACATCCTTCATTTTTTCCAATCTCCTCTATTAGATGCTTAACTTCTTTAGAGTAAATTGTGTTCTGTCCACCACATCCAAGTTCACAAGTCAAACTGTGATAAAAGTCTTTCTCAAATTTGATTCCAAGATTTATTTTCTTTCCACCTACCTGGCCACCAAACTCTTCAGTCTTTACCATCTCAGTTAATGGTACAGTTTTAACTTTATTCGTATTTACAAATTTACCAACAAATAGTATTTTGTCCTGAGTTTTTCCTCGTTCAATAACCTGTCTAATTCTTGCAAGAAGTTCATTTCTAGTATTTTTTTCGTCTGCCTCATATGGATACTCATCACCATCTTGTACAACAACAATTGCATAGGGTTTAAATTGCCCATCTTTATGAAGAAATACATTTGTCAAATTATTAAGACTATAGAATTTATCTACGAGAATTACATCTCTATCATTTTTTGCAATTTGAGTTTTTGACAGTTCTGCCATCTATCCAATATCTTTCAAGTATTTAGAATCTTTAAAGGCATTAAAAAACCCCCAGACTAAAAGTCTGAGGGTTTAAGCAACCTTCCGGGGTTATTTATCAGTCTTCGTCACCAGTTAGTGCTTCATCAAGAATAATATCAATCGCTTCCTCATCAATCACATTTGCCATCATCCACTCTGCTTCTTCCAGAGTTTCTGCGTATCCTTCTACTTGGAGGAACTCAAGGACTACATCAAAAATATCAAAGGTCTCATCGCCCATATTGAGTTGCTTTCTCTCATTAGGAGTCAGAGCACCTCTTTGTGCTCCTCTTGCTGCCTGCTTTGCCTTTACCTTGGGATCATCGGACTTATGACCATACCCATGAAGACCAGGAGAAGAAGAAGAGGTCTTACGGAAGTCACCTCTTTGCTTTCTAGCATATTCAGATCTTTGCTTTGCTTTGCTAGCATCGCCATATGTAGGTTTCTTCTCTAGTGCAGATGCTCTATCTGCTGCTTCACCACCGCCTGCACGTTTGCGGAGTTTGGTTTCATCATAACCACGCTTTGCCATTGCAGTGGCTTCATCAACATTCTCAATTTCTTCCTTTGTTACAAGTCCAACAACATTCTTGTTTTTCTTGGTCAACTTATCCATATAAGAAATACTTTGCTTTTGCTGGTCTGCATATCCCTTTCCTTTTGATGGAGAAAGTTTTTTATCTCCACCACGTCTTTCAGCAGCTGCTGCCTGTCTCATACCACTGTCTTGGCCTTTGACTGCCTCATCAATAGGTTTGTGAACCTGCTGATATGCCTCCATCAGCATTCTAATATTTTTAGAATCCATTGTTATTTTTTAAGTATTCTAAAAGATATTTATATTTCAGCACATTCTCCATCAACCATTACAGTACCAGGAGGACAACCTCCGTCTACAACATATTGAATCTTTCTATCAAGACTTTCAATCACTTCACGAATTCCAGAAATACGTTCTGGGACGTGTTGCAATCCATATCCTTTTTGTGCATCAAAAAGAATTCTACGAATCTCTGCTGCTTGATAAACATTCAAATCCAAATGAATGTTTACAACTTCATAATCAACTTCAGACTGACTCATTTTCACTCTCCTTCTTTTTATTGAATCCAAATGGAATATTACTTTCGATTTTTAGTTTGAGTGCTACACCACCAATGGTTTCCATCACTTTCAAGATGTCTTCTGGTTTAGCACCTTCACCAAGTTCTTTGGCAACATACCAATACTTGGGCCAAAAAT
>Ga0070754_10003471_pt1 | contig 11109 bp, 9 predicted proteins | sample VirMetDEL_Sep_01_FD_75181 | JGI IMG/M metagenome (GOLD analysis project Ga0070754, IMG submission 75181) | Aqueous microbial communities from the Delaware River and Bay under freshwater to marine salinity gradient to study organic matter... | ecosystem: Environmental > Aquatic > Marine > Coastal... | reverse complement strand
GGAAGGCGTGGTGACCAAAGAAGGTCACTTCACCATCGACGAGAAGACCCGCCAGGTCGAACTCAACGAAGCCGGTCACCAGTTCGTCGAAGACATGCTGACCCAGATCGGCCTGCTGGCCGAAGGCGAGAGCCTGTACTCGGCCCACAACCTGGGCCTGCTGACCCACGTGTATGCCGGCCTGCGTGCCCACAAGCTGTTCCATCGCAATGTCGAATACATTGTGCAGGATGGCCAGGTCGTACTGGTCGACGAACACACCGGGCGTACCATGCCGGGCCGTCGTCTGTCCGAAGGCCTGCACCAGGCCATCGAAGCCAAGGAAATGCTCAACATCCAGGCCGAAAGCCAGACGTTGGCGTCCACCACCTTCCAGAACTACTTCCGCCTGTACAACAAGCTGTCCGGCATGACCGGTACCGCCGACACCGAAGCGTTCGAATTCCACCAGATCTATGGCCTGTCGGTGGTGGTCATCCCGCCGAACAAGCCGCTGGCCCGTAAAGACTTCAACGACCTGGTGTTCCTGACCGCCGAAGAGAAATACGCGGCGATCATCAACGACATCAAGGACGGCATGGCCCAGGGCCGTCCGATCCTGGTAGGTACCGCCACCATCGAGACTTCCGAGCACGTGTCCAACCTGCTCAACAAGGAAGGCATCGAGCACAAGGTCCTCAACGCCAAGTTCCACGAAAAAGAAGCCGAGATCATCGCCCAGGCCGGTCGCCCGGGTGCGCTGACCATCGCCACCAACATGGCCGGTCGTGGTACCGACATCCTGCTGGGCGGCAACTGGGAAGTGGAAGTGGCTTCGCTGGACGATCCGACCCCTGAGCAGATCGCCCAGATCAAGGCAGACTGGCAGAAACGCCACCAGGCCGTGCTGGAATCCGGTGGCTTGCAGGTGATCGCATCCGAGCGCCACGAATCCCGTCGTATCGACAACCAGCTGCGCGGTCGTGCCGGCCGCCAGGGTGACGCCGGTTCCAGCCGTTTCTACCTGTCCCTGGAAGACAGCCTGATGCGTATCTTCGCCTCGGATCGGGTGAAGAACTTCATGAAGGCCCTGGGCATGCAGTCCGGTGAAGCGATCGAGCACCGCATGGTGACCAACGCCATCGAGAAGGCCCAGCGCAAGGTAGAAGGCCGTAACTTCGACATTCGTAAGCAACTGCTCGAGTTCGATGACGTCAACAACGAACAGCGTAAAGTGATTTATCACATGCGTAACACGTTGCTGGCCGCCGACAACATTGGCGAAACCATCGCCGATTTCCGTCAGGACGTGCTCAACGCCACTGTCAGCGCACATATCCCGCCACAATCGCTGCCTGAGCAGTGGGATGTCGCTGGCCTGGAAGCGGCGTTGAAGGGCGACTTCGGTGTCGACTTGCCGGTCCAGCAATGGCTCGACGAAGACGACCACCTGTACGAAGAAACCCTGCGCGAGAAGCTCATGACCGAGCTGCTGGCCGCGTACAACGAGAAAGAAGAGCAGGCGAGTGCCGAAGCACTGCGCACCTTCGAGAAGCAAATCGTACTGCGTGTGCTGGACGACCTGTGGAAAGACCACCTGTCGACCATGGACCACCTGCGTCACGGCATCCACCTGCGTGGCTATGCCCAGAAGAACCCGAAGCAGGAGTACAAGCGCGAGTCGTTCACGCTGTTCTCCGAGTTGCTGGATTCGATCAAGCGCGATTCGATTCGCGTGCTGTCCCACGTTCAGGTGCGTCGCGAAGACCCGATCGAGGAAGAAGCGCGCCTGCGCCAGGAGGCCGAGGCACTGGCTGCGCGCATGCAGTTCCAGCACGACGAGGCACCCGGTCTGGAAGCGCCTGAAGTATTGGGTGAAGAGGTCGATGTGGCCCTGGCCCAGACCCCGGTTCGCAACGAGCAGAAGCTGGGCCGCAACGAACTGTGCTGGTGCGGTTCGGGCAAGAAGTACAAACACTGCCACGGCGAAATCAACTAAGATTTTTGCCTGACGCTGCTACACCCCGCGCCGCGACCGGCCCCTGCCGTCGCGGCGTTTTTCCATTAACTTCACCGTCGATCACGACGGCACAGACATCACCTATTTTTAAGGAGCGCATTCATGGCTGTTGGTCTTGGTCCTTTGCCCACATTGCACCCGGTTGCCGGTTTTGAGCTCGGTATCGCTTCGGCCGGCATCAAGCGTCCAGGGCGCAAGGATGTGGTGGTGATGCGCTGTGCCGAAGGCTCGACCGTTGCGGGCGTGTTCACCCTCAACGCCTTCTGCGCCGCGCCGGTGATCCTGGCCAAGCAGCGTGTTGCCGGCTCGATTCGTTACCTGCTGACCAACACCGGCAATGCCAACGCCGGTACCGGTGAGCCTGGGCTGGTCGCCGCCGCACGTACCTGTGCCAAGCTGGCCCAACTGGCCGGCGTGGACGCCAGCCAAGTGCTGCCATACTCCACCGGCGTCATCGGTGAGCCGCTGCCGGTCGAAAAAATCGAAGGCGCCCTGCAAGCCGCGCTGGACGACCTGTCTGTGGATAACTGGGCGGCAGCCGCCACCGGCATCATGACCACCGACACCCTGCCAAAAGGCGCGAGCCGCCAGTTCGTGCACGACGGTGTGACGGTTACCGTGACTGGCATCAGCAAGGGCGCGGGCATGATTCGCCCGAACATGGCCACCATGCTTGGCTATATCGCCACCGACGCCAAGGTTTCCCGCGATGTGTTGCACAGCCTGATCCTGGACGGCGCCAACAAGTCGTTCAACCGCATCACCATTGATGGCGATACGTCCACCAATGACTGCTGCATGCTGATCGCCACCGGCCAGGCCAACCTGCCGGAAATCACCGAAGCCAGCGGCCCGCTGTTCGCGGCGTTGAAGCAGGCGGTGTTCGAGGTGTGCATGGACGTGGCCCAGGCCATCGTGCGTGACGGTGAAGGCGCGACCAAGTTCGTGACCGTTGAAGTCAACGGCGGCGGCAACCACCAGGAATGCCTGGATGTCGGCTACACCGTGGCCCACTCGCCGCTGATCAAGACCGCGCTGTTCGCCTCCGACCCGAACTGGGGCCGTATTCTGGCTGCCGTCGGCCGTGCCGGCGTGCCGGACCTGGACGTGAGCAAGATCGACGTGTTCCTGGGCGACGTATGCATCGCCAGCCGTGGCGCCCGTGCCGAGACCTACACCGAAGCCCAGGGTTCGGCGGTGATGCAGCAGGAAGAAATCACTATCCGCATCGAGCTCGGTCGCGGTGAGTGCAGCGAAACCATCTGGACCACCGACCTGTCCCACGAGTACGTGAAGATCAATGCGGAATACCGCACCTGATAGAAGAGGATAAGCGCGGTGAAACGAGTGCATGTAGCAGCAGCGGTGATCCGCGGTGTCGACGGCAGGATCCTGCTGGCGCGCCGTGCCGATACCCAGCATCAGGGCGGCCTGTGGGAGTTTCCCGGTGGCAAGGTGGAGGCCGATGAGTCGGTCGCCACGGCCCTGTCCCGTGAGTTGCAGGAAGAGCTGGGTATTCAGGTCTCCACGGCGCGACCGCTGATCAAGGTGCAACATGACTACCCGGACAAGCAGGTGTTGCTGGATGTCTGGGAAGTCTCGGCCTTTACCGGCGAGCCCCACGGCGCCTAGGGACAACCGCTGGAATGGGTGACCCCGCGCGATCTGCCCCACTATAAGTTCCCGGCCGCCAATGCGCCAATCGTGGCGGCTGCGCGCTTGCCGGCCGACTACTTGATCACGCCGGGCGAGCTGGAAACGCCCACGCTCCTGCGCGGGATCCAGAAGGCTATCGCCGGTGGCATCAAGCTGATTCAGTTGCGGGCGCCCAACGGTTACGACCCCAAATACCGCGATCTTGCGGTAGATGCGGTGGGCCTGTGCGCCGGTAAGGCGCAGTTGATGCTCAAGGGTCCGTTTGAATGGCTCGGGGACTTCCCGGCGGCCGGCTGGCATATGACTTCGGCCCAACTGCGCAAGTATGCGAGCAAGGGCCGGCCGTTGCCGAAGGACCGCTGGTTGGCGGCGTCATGCCATAACGCGGAAGAACTGGCGTTGGCGGAGTTGATGGACGTGGATTTTGTCACGCTGTCGCCGGTGCAGCCGACCCAGACCCATCCCGATGCGCAGCCGTTGGGCTGGGAACAGGCGGCAGAGTTGATCCGTGGGTTCAGCAAACCGGTGTTTCTGCTGGGTGGGGTAGGGCCTGCTGAGCGGGAGCAGGCGTGGGAAGCCGGCGCTCAAGGTGTCGCAGGGATTCGGGCGTTCTGGCCTGAGGCTTGATGGTGCTCTGAAGGGCCCTATCGGGAGCAAGCCCCCCACATTCGACCGGGTTCCAACTTTGGAATGTGATCAAAATGTGGGAGGGGGCTTGCCCCCGATGAGGCCCTATCAGTCACCGAATCATCATCAGTGTGGCTTCGCCGCCGCCTGCCACAACACTTCTGCAACACCCTGGCGCCTGGCAATCACCCTTGCCGCCACAAACAGCAAATCCGACAGCCGATTGATATACGCCAACCCCACCCCTTCCAACGGCTCGACAGCATTCAGGTGCTGACAGCGCCGCTCGGCACTGCGCGCCAGGCTGCGGCACACATGGGCCTGGGCAATCAGCGCCGAACCACCAGGCAAGATAAAGTTTTCCAACGGCCCGACTTCCTCGTTCCAACGATCAATCGCCGCTTCCAGCCGATCCACTTCCGCCGCGTTCAATGCCTTGTACTCCGGCATTGCCAACTCCCCACCCAGATCGAACAATCGATGCTGGCAAGGCGTAAGCACCTCGATCACGTCCTGTAAGCCTGGATGCTGTCCGCCGAGGGCTTCGAGATACGCCAGCAGTAACCCCAACTGGCTATTGAGCGTATCGACCTCGCCGATGGCCTCCACCCGGGGATGGTCCTTGGGCACGCGGCGGCCGTCGCCGAGGCCTGTTTCGCCTTTATCGCCGGTGCGGGTGTAAATCTTCGACAGTCGAAAGCCCATGGTCAGTGCTCCAGTTGGGTGAGTTCGTAAGGTGGCAGTTGGCCCGCCAGGGGCAGGCGCAAGGTGAAGCAGGTGCCTTGGCCGAGGGTGGAATGCACCTCCATCTGGCCCTTGTGGTTGTTGGTGATGATGAAGTACGACACCGACAGCCCAAGCCCGGTGCCCTGGCCGATTTCCTTGGTGGTAAAGAACGGCTCGAAGGTGCGTTTGCGCACGTTTTCGCTCATGCCGATGCCATTGTCTTCCACCTGGATTTCCGCCCACGGTGGGTTAAGGCGCGTGCGCAGGATGATGCGCCCCGGTTCGCTGTCGTCTTCGCGCAGATGAATGGCCTGGGCAGCGTTTTTCAGCAGGTTGAGCAGCACCTGTTCCAGTTCGTTGGCCGTGCCGGGCACGGGGCCCAGTTGCGGGTCGAACTGGCGGATGATAGCCTGGCCCTTGAAGTCGAAGCCAATGGCCAGGTCAAAGTCGTTACCGGCGATTTCTACCGCCTGGTCGATCAGCGCCGGCAGGTCGCAAGGCGCCATCTGCCGGTTGCTGCGGCGGCTGAAGCTGAGCATGTGGGTGACGATTTTCGCCGCCCGTGCCCCCGCCTGCTGGATACCGTCGAGCAGTTGCGGCACTTCGCGGCTTTGCAGGTAGCGGTTGACGGTGTCCAGCTCAACCCCCACCTGTTCGGCGTGTTCCAGGTTCTTGGGCAAGTCGGGGGACAGGCGCCGGCGAATGTTCTGCACGTTATGCAGGATCGCCCCCAGCGGGTTGTTGATCTCGTGGGCCATGCCGGCGGCAAGTCCGCCGACGGAGAGCATTTTTTCCGACTGCACCATCATCTCTTCCAGCGACAGGCGCTGGGTGATGTCGTCGATACGGATCACCACGCCGCGCCCGGCACCGCCCATCAGCGGGTAGAAGGTCAGGGCGTAATGCTTGGGTTCGTCGTCCTTGACCCAGGTGACGCGCTCGATGCGTTCCACCGTGTGTTGCTCGACCGTGGCCTTGATCTGCGGCAGGTACGGCTTGAGCGGCTGGAAGGCGAGGTAGATCGGTTGATTCAGCGCTTCATCCAGGCGCGTGCCGGACAGAGCCGTGGCTTCCTGATTCCATTGGGTGACGTAGAGCTGTTCGTCCAGGGCGATCAGTGCCGAAGGCATCGAGTCGATGATGCTGTTCAGGTAGTTCTGGAAACCGGTGAGCTTTTTCTCGATCTTGCTGCGTACCTGGACTTCCAGCTCCAGCTTGCGGTTGGTGTGGCGTGTCTCTTCGGCCAGGCCTTGTGCCTGGTCGTAGGCCGCCTGGGAGTCGTCCCGCGCGCGCTTGAGCTGCTGCTCCCGGGCTTCGATGCGCGACAGCATGGTGTTGAAGGCTTCGGCCAGGCTGCCGATTTCGTCGTGGTTGCCTGGGCCGGCGCGCAGGGCGTAGTTCTCTTCGCGGGTGACCTGGCGTGACAGCTCTTCGAGTTCATGGATCGGCCGGGTGATCAGGCGTTTGATTTGCCGGGCGATGATCAACCACAGCAGCACACTGAAAATCAGGATGCCCAGGCTCGCCGTCAATGTGCCGGTATAGAAGGCCACCGGCAGCTCACTGCTGGCCACCAGCAGCAGGTGGCCGGACGGTTGGCCGGGGCGGGGCAGGGTGATGACCTGGTTACTGCGAAATTCGGTCACTCGCCAGGCTTCGATATGCCGGTAGTTGTCCGGGAGGTGCAGGCGATCGCCGTGTTGCATCTGCGCCAGGCGATTGCCTTCGCCGTCGTACAGGGCGGCGGCGCGCAGGGGAGAATAGCTGGTCAGTTCATTGAGCAGCGCATCGGCCTTGGCTGGGGATTCAAGGGCTTCGGCGGCCAGGGCCGGGTTGGACACCAGCCGGCCGATGGCCTGCAAGGCCTGGGGCGCCATGCTTTCCTGGGAGATCCAGTAGGCGGCGCTGATAAAGGTCAGGTTAGCCACCAGCAGGACGGTGGTCAGCAGCACCAGCAGGGCGGCCAGCAGTTTCTGCCCGACCGGTAGGTTTTCTAGACGCTGGCGCAGCGGCATCAGGGTTTTCCCAGGTGATAGACAGGCGGGCAGGGTAGCGCGTGGTTCAGTCGCGGGGCAATCCGCGTGCAAGTAACTGCTCGACCAGGCGCACTTGCAGCTGTTGCACATGGGGCAGGCTCAATTGGTGACGGGCGGCCGCCTGGCAAGCATAGCCCAACAAGTAGCTGATCTCGGTGCGGCGGGCGTTGGCCACGTCCTGGTACATGGAGGAATAATTGGCGGCCGTGGCCTGGATGACCCGTTCCACTTCCTGGTGCAGATCCAGCGCGGCGGTGGGTTGGCCGCAGCATTCCAGCAGTTCGCCAAGCTCGGCACACAGGGTCGCGACTTCACATTGATGGTTCTGCAGTTCGCCGTTGCGGCACTGGTAAAGCACCGTCAGCGGGTTGATCGCGCAATTGAGCGCCAGTTTGCGCCACAGGCGCGTCAGGATGTCGGTACTCCATTCGTGGGGGATGCCCGCAGCGTGCAAGTCATCCAGCCACAGCGGCGGAGTAGGGTGGCTCGCGTCCCCCAGCCAGGTGTAGCCATGGCCGGCGAACACCACGCGCCAGTCACCGTCGCGAAACGCGCCTTCGGTGCTGGAGGCAAAAATGCAGCGCGCCTGGGGCAGTTGCGCGGCCACCGCGTCTTGGCTGCCGAGGCCGTTCTGCAGCAGGATCAGCTCGGCGTCCGATGCCAGGCGGTGTTGCAGCTGTGCGACAGCGCCCTGGGCGTCGTAGGCCTTGCACGCTACCAGCAGGCGATGAATCGGCTCGGGGCTGTCGGGCGTTTCAGCGAACACCGGGTGGGTATGGGCGACGCCGTGTTCCACGAGGGTCAAGCCGGGTGAAGCCCGGTAGCTGGCCAGGCGCCTGGCATCGCGCAGGATCAACCTGACGGGCAAGCCGGCACGAGCCAGGCGGGTGGCCCACAGTGTGCCCAGGCTGCCCGCGCCGAGAATATGCCAGGTGGTCGACATCAGTTTTTGCTCCGTAGGGTCGCTCACAGTGAACGGGACGAAAGAACCGCTATAATGCCCCGGCATTTTAGCTCGGGCGCGCTCCATCTCTACTGAACCCGCCCCTTATATTGGAGAAATCACATGCCTTCGTTCGACGTGGTATCTGAACTGGACAAACACGAAGTCACCAACGCCGTCGAGAACGCCGTCAAGGAGCTGGACCGCCGCTATGACTTGAAAGGCAAGGGCAGCTTCGAATTCAAGGAAAAGGAACTGACCGTCAACCTGACCGCTGAAGCCGATTTCCAGCTGGAAGCGATGATCGAGATACTCAAGTTGTCGCTGGTCAACCGCAAGATCGACGCGCAGTGCCTTGAAATCAAGGACGCCTACGCCTCCGGCAAGCTGATGAAGCAGGAAGCCGTACTCAAGGAAGGTATCGACAAGGAGCTGGCGAAGAAGATCGTCGCCCATATCAAGGATGCCAAGCTGAAAGTCCAGGCTGCCATCCAGGGTGAGCAGGTTCGTGTCACCGGCAAGAAGCGTGATGACCTGCAGGAGGCCATTGCCGCCCTGCGCGCCAAGACCTTCGACATGCCGCTGCAGTTCAATAACTTCCGCGACTGATGGCACAGTGGGGAACCTGTGGACGTTTTCGGCGTCCCACGCCCCAGAGCCAGCGCCTGCACTTGAGCCCTACGGGGCTCATTTGCGTTTTCAGGCAGTCAGTAAGCCGCACATCTGCCACACAGGAGAAGCTACATGGATTTAAACGCTGAAATGGATCACTTGATCAAGACCTCGCAGTCATGGATCCCGATGATCATGGAATACGGCAGCCGGGTGTTGCTGGCGGTAATCACCCTGGCCATTGGCTGGTGGCTGATCAACGTATTGACCCATCGTGTGGGCCGTCTGCTGGCCATGCGTAACGCGGACCTGGCGCTGCAGCACTTCATCACCAGCCTGGCGAACATTGCGCTGAAAGTCATGCTGATTGTCAGCGTGGCCTCGATGATCGGCGTAGCGACCACCTCGTTCGTCGCCGCCATCGGTGCCGCTACCCTGGCCATCGGCCTGGCGTTGCAAGGCAGCCTGGCCAACTTTGCCGGTGGGGTGCTGATCCTGTTGTTCCGCCCGTTCCGCATTGGTGACTGGATCGAAGCCCAGGGCACTTCCGGGACCGTCGACAGTATCCAGATCTTCCACACCGTGCTGCGCACCGGCGACAACAAGACTGTCATCGTACCCAACGGCATCCTGTCCAACGGCATCATCACCAACACCAACCGTCAGCCGACCCGCAAGGTGGTGTTTGACGTGGGTGTGGACTACGAGGCGGATCTGCAAAAGGCCCGTGAAGTACTGCTGGACCTGGCAAAAGATCCGCGCGTACTGACGGATCCTGCTGCGGTGGCCGTGGTGTCGACCTTGGGCGATAGCTCGATCACGGTTTCCCTGCGCTGCTGGACCAATACCCCGGATTATTGGGATGTAGTGTTCATGCTGAATGAACTGGCGCGTGATCGTTTAAAGGCAGCGGGGATTGATATTCCATTTCCGCAGCGCGTTATTCGAGTGATGCAGGAAGCAGCTCCGAAGTAAGTGAAAGAAGCGCGTTTAACTTGGCCGAAAGGTCAGGTTAAACGTGTCATCTGAATCTCGTTAGTTAGCTTGCTAGTTATTTATTCGCTGAAATAAAACTGCAATAAAAAAGCCGCTCCCTTGTAAACAGGGGAGCGGCTTTTTTGTTTAAGGCCGGGGCCTTAAGTCATCGTTGTAATTGAACCGGCAATTACAAGATGTTCAGCGGGTATTGCGCGATCAGACGCAGTTCGTCGAGGGAACCCGAGTAAACCTGATCAGACGAGCGATAGGTCGCTTGACGTACGCGCAGGCTCAGGTCTTTGGCTGGACCGCTCTGGATCACGTATTTGGCTTCGATATCGCGTTCCCACTCTTTACCATTGTTAGTGGTCGAGGTGTTGGCGCCAGTACCTTTCACATAACGAGTCATGAAGCTCAGGCCTGGGATACCAAAGGTCGCCATGTTCAGGTCATAGCGAGCCTGGTAGGACTTCTCGTCTTCAGCGTTGAAGTCGGAACGGGCGATGGAGTTGGCCAGGAAAATCGTGCCGCCACCGTCTACGCCGTAGCCGTACTGGCCGTCGCCGCTGACCTTCTGTGCTGCCAGGGTGAAGGTGTGAGCGCCAATGGTGTACGCGCCTTGCAGGCTGAACGCACGGTTGTCGAGCTTGGTGGTGCTGTCTTTGTCAGCACGTACCAGGCCGGCGCCGTCGCTCTTGGTGTCGTAGATGTTGAAGTCGACAGCCACGGACTGGTCATCGCTGAGCGCGTGGGTCCAGTTGACGTTGGCGTAGATCTTCTTCCAGTAGTCTTCCACTTTCGAGTAGTAGAGGCTGGTGGTGAACTCTGGGGTCCAGGAGTACACACCGCCGACGAAGTTGGCGTCTCGCAGGCCACGGCTCGAGCCTGGTTCGGAGCTGGCGATACTGTCGCGGTAGGTTTGATCCTGGGCAACGATCGAGGTGAAGTGACCGGCTTCCAGTTTCAGATCTTTGATTTCGTTGCTGGTGATGGAGATGCCTTGCGGCAGTTCCGGCAGCAAACGGCTGTCATCGGAAGCGAACACTGGAGCGGTGGTGTACTGATCACCGATCTTCAGGACCGTATTGGACATACGGAACTTGATGGCTGCGCCGCCTTTGGAGTAGTCATCCTGCGAACGGCCGTCGGAACCCTCTGGGAACAGACCGGTGCCGGCACGGCCTTTGCCGCTGTCCAGCTTGACGCCCAGCAGACCGATCACGTCGACACCGACACCGATGGTGCCTTGGGTGTAACCCGAGCTGAAGAGGCCGTGGAAGCCGAGGCCGGTTTCTTCGATACGGCTTTGTTCTGCACCGTGGTTACGGCGGTCACGGCTGAAATACAGGGCCCGTGTCAGAATGCTGGCTGTACTGTCCTCGATAAAGCCCTTGGAATCGTCCTGGGCGGACGCCATTGCGAACTGCGAGGTGCCTGCTGAAACAGCCAGGGCGATCATGCTCCACTTCATCACGCGCATCGTGATTTGCTCCTTTGGTTTTAGGAAGAGTACTGCCGTCCCACCTGTATTT
>Ga0070754_10003469_pt1 | contig 11111 bp, 7 predicted proteins | sample VirMetDEL_Sep_01_FD_75181 | JGI IMG/M metagenome (GOLD analysis project Ga0070754, IMG submission 75181) | Aqueous microbial communities from the Delaware River and Bay under freshwater to marine salinity gradient to study organic matter... | ecosystem: Environmental > Aquatic > Marine > Coastal... | reverse complement strand
CGGGATATGGCCTTCGCCGGCGAACAGGCCTGAAGTCGGATCGAGCCCGATCCAGCCGGCGCCAGGCAGGTACACCTCGCACCAGGCGTGCAGGTCGGTGAAGTCCTTGTCCGTGCCGGAGGGCCCGTCGAGGGATTTGACGTCCGCCGTGAGCTGGATCAGGTAGCCGGAAACGAAGCGCGCCGCCAGGCCCATGTGGCGCATCAGCTGCACCAGCAGCCAGGCCGAATCGCGACAGGAGCCGGAGGCGTTCTCCAGGCTTTGCTCGGGCGTCTGCACGCCGGGCTCCATGCGAATCAGGTACTGGATATCGGTCGACAGACGCTGATTCAGCGCCACCAGGAAATCGATGCTCGGCACCGGTTCGCGGGAGATACTCGCCAGGTACTTGGCGAACAGCGGCGTGGCCGGCAGCTTGACCAAGTAGGGCGCCAGCTCGCGTTGCTCACCTTCGGTGTAGGTGAAGGGAATGCGCTCGGCGTAGGGCTCGAGGAAAAAGTCGAAGGGGTTGAACACCGCCATCTCGGCGACCAGATCCACCTCGACCTTGAACTCGCGGGTCTTCTCCGGGAAGACCAGACGCGCCAGGTAGTTGCCCTGCGGGTCCTGCTGCCAGTTGATGAAGTGCTCGCCAGGCTCGACCTTCAGCGAGTAGGAAAGAATGCGTGTGCGGCTGTGTGGCGCCGGCCGCAGACGAACGACCTGCGGCCCAAGGTTGACCGCGCGGTCGTAGCGGTAGTGGGTGACATGATGCAGCGCGACATGAATCGACACGGCGGCCTCCTGCTAGCCTGGACGATACCCAGTGCAGCGCAAGACTTATGCCAGAGGCAAAGCACCGTTTTCCCAGCGTGCCGTCCGCGGCAGGCCCCATATAAGGGCACCACTCGCACCAAGGTCAGATAGACGCACAACTATAGAGCAGATGGTTCTACAACGTATGACAGTATTGAAGGCTTTTCCTATTTAGCACTCGCCACCGAGGCTGACGAGCCAGCGTTCGATCACCTCACCCAATTCGGCCTTGATCAGCTGCGTTTGCGGCTGCTTCTGCAAGTCGAGTTTGGCTACAGGCAGCGCTTAATTCTCACCGCACGCAGCCAACCAAAAGGACCAGACAAGAGCAGGGGCAACAGCAAGACGCATGACGGGAATCCGCTGCCGTTCATATTCTGCAACCATGGCTCCAGAAAAGGATAAGCAAGCCCCGCGGCGCATCACACCCAGCACCATCAGCCCCGGCAAGGTGCTTGCAGCCCTGATCGGGAAGCAACAGACTACGGACCGCCACACCTTCCCTCGTCGCCAAAGGACAGGCCGCCATGCATACCCTCGAACGCATCTATCCCCTGAAGATGGATGAACGCCTGGCCGCCGACCAGGCCACTCTCGACCTGCACCTGCAGCGTTATGCATTCGCCAGCAACTCGCTGCAAGGCTCACGCGTGCTGGATATGGCCTGTGGCTGCGGTTACGGCAGTGCGTTGCTGGCCGAGCGACATCCGGACAAGCAGATCGTCGGTATCGACATCGACCCCGATGCCATCGCCTATGCCCAGGCCAACTACCAGAGGCCGAATCTGCGCTATCTGTGTGCCAATGCCGAAACCTTCGCCGACAGCGAAGGCTTCGACAGCATCGTCAGCCTGGAGACCATCGAGCATCTGCCAGACCCGGTGCGCCTGGTGGAAAACCTCGCACGACTGCTGGCCCACGGCGGCAGCATCATTGCCTCGGTGCCGACGACCCCCACGCTCGACGGCAATCCGCACCATCTCCATGACTTCAGCCCGGCGAGCTTCGCGCGCCTGTTCCGCCGTCACGACCTGAGCGCGCAGGAGCGCTTCGAGCAGATCCAGCGTTGGGAGTTTTCCGGGTTGTTCAAGAAACCCGAGAAAAAGGAGGCCCGCCAGCATCGCTCGGAAGGCGTCGGCAATGCCGTGCTGGCGTATTACCGCAGCCATCCGCTGTACCTATTCAGGCGCTTGTGGTCGATCCTGCGCTATGGCCCGAGCAACCGTTATCTGACCTGCCGGTTCAGCGCAAACTGAAACGAGCCGCTCGTCACGACGGCAATGGTGAGCTGAAGCCCGCCCTCTGCCAGGCGCCGATCTGGGCTTCTACAACAAAAACGCCAGCTCAATGCTGGCGTTTTTTATCGGCGTCGATGATTCAGCGCGGCACGGCGGGCTTCTTCGACGGCTTCTTGCCCTTGCCTTTACCCGCACCTGCACGCTCGCGCGCAGCCTGCTGATTACGCGCCTCGGCTGCTGCCTTGGCCTGCTCGCGCTTGTCCCAGGGTTTGCTGCCGTCGCTGGCGCGAGGCGGCAAGCCGGTGTGCTGAGTCAGGATCTTGCCAACCTTCTTGCTGCCAGCCGGCGTCGAATTCTTGCGCCGCGCGCTCTGGTACTCATCGGTCTGCGGCTGATAGGTGGGGATCAGCTGATGCTTGCCGTTGCCGATCAGATCGCCGCGCCCCATGCGCTCCAGGGCTTCGCGCAGCAGCGGCCAGCCCTTGGGATCGTGGTAACGCAGGAAGGCCTTGTGCAGGCGACGCTGCTGCTCGCTCTTGACGATCTCGACACCATCGCTCTTGTAGGTGACCTTGCGCAGCGGGTTCTTGCCCGAGTGGTACATGGCCGTAGCCGTGGCCATCGGCGACGGGTAGAAGGCCTGCACCTGGTCGGCGCGGAAGCCGTTGCGCTTGAGCCACAGGGCGAGGTTCATCATGTCCTCGTCGGTGGTGCCGGGGTGCGCGGCGATGAAGTACGGGATCAGGTACTGCTCCTTGCCCGCTTCCTTCGAGAACTTCTCGAACATCTGCTTGAAGCGGTCGTAGCTGCCGATCCCCGGCTTCATCATCTTGTCCAGCGGGCCGCGTTCGGTGTGCTCCGGGGCAATCTTCAGGTAGCCGCCGACGTGGTGGGTCACCAGCTCCTTGACGTACTCCGGCGACTCGACGGCCAGGTCGTAGCGCAGACCGGAGGCGATCAGGATCTTCTTGACGCCCGGCAGTGCACGCGCCTTGCGGTACAGCTCGATCAGCGACGAGTGGTCGGTGTTGAGGTTCTCGCAGATGCCGGGGAACACGCACGACGGTTTGCGGCAGTGCTTCTCGATCTCCGGGTCCTTGCAGGCGATGCGGTACATGTTGGCAGTCGGCCCGCCGAGGTCGGAGACCACGCCGGTGAAACCTGGCACCTTATCGCGCATCTCCTCGATCTCGCGGATGATCGACTCATGCGAACGGTTCTGGATGATGCGGCCTTCGTGCTCGGTGATCGAGCAGAAGGTGCAGCCACCGAAGCAGCCACGCATGATGTTCACCGAGAAGCGGATCATCTCGTAGGCCGGGATCTTCTCCTTGCCATAGGCCGGGTGCGGCACACGCGCATAGGGCATGCCGAACACGTAGTCCATTTCCTCGGTGGTCATGGGGATGGGTGGCGGATTGAACCACACGTCCACTTCGCCATGTTTCTGCACCAGCGCACGGGCGTTGCCCGGGTTGGTCTCCAGGTGCAGCACGCGGTTGGCGTGGGCGTAGAGCACCGGGTCGTTGCGTACCTTCTCGAACGACGGCAGGCGAATCACCGTCTTGTCGCGGGTCATGCGCGGGCTTTCAAGAATCTGCACGACCTTGGCTTCGTTCGGGTCTTCGACCTCGCCTTTGCCCTGCTCGATGGCGCAGGCTTCGGTGTCCTGGGTGTTCACATAAGGGTTGATGATCTTGTCGACGCGACCGGGGCGGTCGATGCGCGTAGAGTCGACCTCGAACCAGCCCGCCGGCGTGTCGCGACGAATGAACACGGTGCCGCGCACATCGGTGATGGCGTCGACCTGCTCACCGCGCGACAGGCGCTGGGCGATCTCGACCACGGCGCGCTCGGCGTTGCCGTAGAGCAGGATGTCGGCGGTGGCATCCATCAGGATCGAGCGGCGCACCTTGTCCTGCCAGTAGTCGTAATGGGCGATACGCCGTAGCGAAGCCTCGATGCCGCCGAGCACCACTGGCACATGGCTGTAGGCTTCCTTGCAGCGCTGGCTGTACACCAGGCTGGCGCGATCCGGGCGTTTGCCGGCCAGGCCGCCGGGGGTGTAGGCATCGTCGCTGCGGATCTTCTTGTCCGCGGTGTAGCGGTTGATCATCGAGTCCATATTGCCCGCCGCGACGCCGAAGAACAGGTTCGGCTCGCCGAGCTTCATGAAGTCGTCTTTGCTGCGCCAGTCCGGCTGGGCAATGATGCCGACGCGAAAGCCCTGAGCCTCGAGCAGACGGCCAATGATGGCCATGCCGAACGAAGGATGATCGACGTAGGCATCACCGGTGACGATGATGATGTCGCAGCTGTCCCAGCCGAGCAGATCCATCTCTTCCCGGCTCATCGGCAGGAAGGGTGCGGGCCCGAAACACTCGGCCCAGTACTTGGGATAGTCGAACAGCGGCTTGGCGGCTTGCATATTTTTTGATCAGCGGGCTATTACGAGGGGCGCGGATCATAGCACAAATTTTGACCAAACCAGACCAATACGCTGGGTTTTATGGTGTCTGTAAGCGCATTGACAGGGGCTCAAACCTGACCAATCCGAGCCCCCGGGCCGCCAGCCTCGATAATGAAAGCGCGCAAGAATTGGCCATCTCATGGCATTGGCACTACACCATATTTGTTTTCGTCCGATAACAATCCTATGCATATACTCAACTATTCGGCCAGCCGTCTTCAGGACACCTATGCAGCAGCGCTTCGCCCTCCTCCTTGTTCTTCTGCTGGGACTGTCGAGCACGGGCCAGGCGATGCCATCCGTAATGCTCACCGATGCCAGCAGCGGCATGCCGCTCAACGCATATATCGAGCTGCTGGAAGATACTCAGGGCAACCTGTCCATCGATGATCTTGCCGCCGCCGAGCAACAGGCTCGCTTTCAACCCGCCAACGGCCGCGCCAGCGTCGGCCAGAGCCGCAACCCCTGGTGGATCAAGCTCACCCTGCAGCGTGACATGCGTGCACCAGCACGCTGGGTGCTGGAAGTAGGCTCGGTCACCCAGCTCGATCTGCATCTCTACCTGCCTGACGGCCACGACGGCTGGCAGTTGCGCCAGTCCGGCGAGCGAGTCCCCTACACCGAGAGTCGCGACCACCCGTACCGGCGCATGGTGTTCGACCTGCCGACCCTGAGTGACCAGCCAACGACCTTCTACCTGCGCGCCCTTGACCCCGCCGGCAACTCGTTCCCACTGCGCATCTGGCAACTTGACGATCTCACGCAGCTGGCAGCCCGCGAGAACCTGGCCCTGGGCGTCATCTATGGCGTGGTTTTCGCGCTGCTGCTGTACAACCTGTTCATCCTCATCTCGCTGCGTGACAGGGCGTATTTCTGGTACGTCTTGACCACCGCCTTCGCCCTGCTGTTCATCATGAGCATGACCGGCCACGGCGCGCAGTACCTGTGGCCGAACCATGCGGTGCCCGCCTGGCTGGACCGCATCACCTTGCCGTCGCTATGGGGCCTGTTCGCCAGCCGCTTCACCCAGACATTGTTGCAAACGCGCATCTACGTTCGCTGGGCGCACCACCTGTTGAACATGGCCTGCGTGATCTACCTGATCGCCATCGTCCTGAATCTGTTCGACCAACGCCTGCTCGCCGCCTGGGCCATTGCCCTGCTATCGCTGACCAGCATACCTGCTGCCCTGGGCAGTGCCGCGATCCGTTGGCGACAGGGCTTCTTCCCCGCGCAGCTGTATCTGTACGGCTATGGATTGGTCCTGGGCAGCGTCGCCATCCTGCTGCTGCGCACCACCGGCGTACTGCAGCCAGCCGAGTGGAATGCCTATGTTTTCCCACTGGCCGTGGCGGCCGAGTCCATCCTGTTCTCCTTTGCCCTGGCCTACCGCATTCAGATCCTCAAGCAGGAGCGCGCCGTGGCCCTGCAACAGGCAGATCGCGAGAAAACCGCGCGCCTGGCGCAACTGCAGGCCAGCGCTGACGAGCTGCAGGCGGCGGTGACCGCCCGCACCGCGGAACTGGCGGCGACCAACGAACAACTGCGCGAGCGTGAGCGCGAGCTGCAGCATGCGGCCTTCCACGACCCACTGACGGAGTTGCCCAACCGGCGTTATCTGGTCGAGCGCTGCGAATCGGCGCTGGCACATGCCGAACGGCACGACGAAAGCGTGGCATTGCTGTTGGTCGATCTGGATCACTTCAAACCGATCAACGACCGCTTCGGTCATACCGCCGGCGACCTGATGCTGCAGGTCATCGCCAAACGCCTGCGTGAGCACGTGCGTGCCGGTGATGCGGTCGCGCGCCTGGGTGGTGATGAGTTCGCCGCACTGATCTGCGGCAGCGATGCCGAAAGCCAGGCCCGGGAAATCGCCGAGCGTTTGCTGGCAGAACTGTCGGAGCCAGTTCACTACGGCGCCGAGCGTCTGCGCGTGACCATCAGCATCGGCGTGGCGCTCTATCCTCGCCACGCGAAGAACTTCACCAGCCTGTACAAGATCGCCGACCAGGCGCTGTATCGCGCCAAGGAACAAGGCCGTTGCGGGGCACGCGTGCATGGCGACGACGGTGAACTGAGCGAGCAGGCGTGCCTGCAACTGGATGTGCTGAAAGTCCCCAGCGGCCTGGCCTGATCAGCCGATATAGCGTCGCGGCACTCGCGCCGTGACCTTGGTCAGCAGCTCGTAGCCGATGCTGCCGCACGCCGTGGCCACTTCATCCACCGGCAATTGGCTGCCCCACAGCTCCACTGGCGAGTCGACGTCGGCCTCGGGCAGGTCGGTAATGTCCACCGCCAGCATGTCCATCGACACCCTTCCCGCCAGCCTGGCGCGCTGCCCCTCGACCAGCACCGGCGTACCGCTCGGTGCGTGCCTCGGGTAGCCGTCGGCATAACCGCAGCTGACCGTGGCAATGCGCGAGGGCCGCTCGGCGACCCAGGCTGCGCCATAACCGACGCTCTCACCGGCAGCCACCTCACGCACCGCGATCACCCGTGCAGCCAGGGTCATGGCCGGTTTCAGCCCCAACTCGCGCGCACTCAACTCAGCGAAGGGCGTGGCGCCATAGAGCATGATACCGGGGCGCAGCCAGTCCATATGCGCTGCGGGAATGGTCAACACCGCCGCCGAGTTGGCCAGCGAGCGATGATTGAAGTCCAGATCCAGCACGTCGAGAAAGCGCTCGACCTGCTGCTCGGTAAGCGGATGGCCACGCTCGTCGGCACAGGCGAAATGACTGAGCAGATTCAGCTCGGCGACCTGGGCGGCGTCCTCCAGCCGCGCATGCCACTGACGCAGGCTGGCGGCGTCGAAACCGAGGCGATGCATGCCGGAGTCCAGCTTCAGCCAGACGTTGAGTGGGCGCGCCAGATCAGCAGCGAGCAGGGCCTCGGCCTGCGCCGCGCTCTGCAGCACCAGATCCAGCCCCAGCTGCGCGGCGATGCCATATTCGCTGGCTTCGAAACAGCCCTCCAGCAGCAGGATACGTGCCTCGCCGTGCATGGCGCGCACTTCGGCCGCCTCCTCCAGACAGGCCACGGCGAAGCCATCGGCGGCCTCGTGCAGCGCCGTCACCACTTCGCGCACGCCATGCCCGTAAGCATTGGCCTTGACCACCGCAAAGGCCTGGCGCCCCGGCGCGCAGCGCTTGGCGACAGCGTAGTTATGGGCAATGGCGGAAAGATCGACGATAGCGGCAAGCGGGCGCATGACAGAGGCCTGAACGAAAAACGGGCGCCCATCTTAACCGCTGGACGCCCGCTTTCATTGATCTGTGCCACCGCCTCGTTGCCGAGAAAAACCCGGTGAGCGTGGAAACGAGCTACTCGTCGTCGAACTGGTAGCTACCCGGCGCCAGGTTCTCGAAACGCGAGTACTTGCCGAGGAAGGCAAGGCGCGCAGTACCCAGCGGACCGTTACGCTGCTTGCCGATGATGATCTCGGCCACGCCCTTGTACTCGGTCTCCGGGTGGTACACCTCATCGCGGTACACGAACAGGATGATGTCGGCGTCCTGCTCGATCGCCCCGGATTCACGCAAGTCGGAGTTGATCGGGCGCTTGTTGGGGCGCTGCTCCAGGCCACGGTTAAGCTGCGACAGGGCGATCACCGGGCAGTTGAACTCCTTGGCCAGGCCCTTGAGCGAGCGCGAGATTTCGGAAATCTCGTTGACCCGGCTGTCACCGCTGGAACCCGGGATCTGCATGAGCTGCAGGTAGTCGACCATGATCAGGCCGATCTCGCCGTGCTCGCGGGCCAGTCGCCGCGTACGCGCGCGCATCTCGCTCGGGGAAATACCAGCGGTATCGTCGATGAACAGCTTGCGGTCATTGAGCAGGTTGACCGCACTGGTCAGTCGCGGCCAGTCGTCATCATCGAGCTGACCGGCACGCACCTTGGTCTGGTCGATGCGCCCCAGCGAGGCGAGCATACGAATGACGATGGACTCCGAGGGCATCTCCAGCGAGTAGACGAGAATCGACTTGTCGCTGCGCATCAGCGCGTTCTCCACCAGGTTCATGGCGAAGGTGGTCTTACCCATCGACGGACGACCGGCGACGATGATCATGTCGGCCGGCTGCAGACCGCTGGTAAGTCCGTCGAGATCGTCGAAACCGGTCGACAGACCGGTGATCGCATCACCGTTGTTGAACAGCGTGTCGATACGGTCGATGGCCTTGACCAGAATGTCGTTGATCCCCACCGGACCGCCGGTCTTGGGGCGGTCTTCGGCAATCTGGAAGATCAGGCGTTCGGCTTCGTCGAGAATTTCCTCGCCCGTGCGGCCCTCGGGGGCATAGGCGCTATCGGCGATCTCGTTACTGATGCTGATCAGTTTGCGCAGGGTGGCGCGCTCACGAATGATCTGCGCATAGGCCTTGATGTTGGCCACCGACGGCGTGTTCTTGGCCAGCTCAGCGAGATACGCCAGGCCGCCGACCTGCGACAGCTGCCCTTCCTTGTCCAACTGCTCGGACAGGGTCACCACGTCGAAGGGCTCGTTGCGCTCGGCCAGTTTGAAGATGGCGCGGAAGATCAGCCGATGATCATGGCGGTAGAAATCGACATCCGACACACCATCGAGCACGCGCTCCCACGCATTGTTGTCCAGCATCAGGCCGCCGAGCACCGACTGTTCCGCCTCGATGGAGTGCGGAGGCACTTTCAGGGCTGCGGTCTGCAAGTCGTACTGTTCGGGAATGCTGATGTCGTTCATAGGCTCGGGAAGACAGTGCTGCGATAGAAAAACAAAGGGCACGGATCGCCGAAACGATGCCGTGCCCGATTGTCAGCAGACCAGCACCTGAGTGCAAGCCCGCTTGGCGGCTACTAACTAGAGTCTGTTCATGATCTCGCGAGCTAGAGCCCTGCAAGGCGAGAGCTGGTGAGGAAGCACAGTTTACAAGCAGTAAATGAGCATTCCGAACCAGCTTTCAACGCAGCACGGCGGACGCGCGGCAGATCATGGGCGGGCTCTTAGGCGGCGACCACAATTACCTTGACGGTAGCTTCGACATCGGTGTGCAGGTGCACAGCTACGTCGTATTCGCCGACCTGACGGATAGTACCGTTGGGCAGACGAACTTCGGCCTTGGCCACTTCAACGCCAGAGGCGGTCAGGGCGTCAGCGATGTCGTGGGTACCGATCGAACCGAACAGCTTGCCTTCATCGCCAGCGCTGGCGGTGATGGTGACTTCCAGCTCAGCCAGTTGAGCAGCGCGAGTTTCAGCGGAAGCTTTCTTCTCGGCAGCCAGTTTTTCCAGCTCGGCGCGACGGGCTTCGAACGCAGCTACGTTTTCAGCGGTAGCAGCGGTGGCCTTGCCTTGCGGCAGCAGGAAGTTACGGCCGTAACCGGCTTTAACGTTCACTTTGTCGCCCAGGTTGCCCAGATTGGCGATTTTTTCCAGCAGGATGACTTCCATTTGGGTCTTACCTCTTAACTTTTAACCTTCACCGTCCGCGGGGCCACTCTTGCGAGCGAGGCGACCGCGAAAATCAAACAGACTGTCGAAAACGGCTAACAAACAGATCAGGTTCCCGGCCATCAGCAACGCCACATACAACCCTATCGACCAAAAGCTCGACAGCTGCTTCATCGCTATCAGGCCGTGCCCCAACGCCAGACCAGCCAGCATCAGCGGCAACATGCAGATCAGGGTAACAGCCCACCCTGCATCGCCGAGCAATGACGGCGCCAAAAACACACCTGCGATCAATGCAAGTGCAAACGGCACCGGTAGGCGGATCTGGCGGAACTCCTCACCAAAACCACCCGGGTTGTACAACGACGCCTGCCAGTAACGCGCCAAGGTCAGACTCAGGACACTCATCGTCAACAACGAGAACGTCATGAAGCCGCCCAGAAGCGGTACCAGCGATGCCTGCTGCATGCTCTGAAGCTGCTCGCTGCTGGGCCCTCCGGCGGATTGCGCAGGCAGTTCAGCAAAGGCCTGTCGAAACGCTTCGGCGATTGCCTCAAGGTTTTCAACCATTGCCACACTGACCACCAGCGCAAACACCACGCCAACTGGCACCAACGCCATCAGAACTCGGCTCCAGGAAGCACTGCTACGCAGCACCTGCGCCAATGCCAGCGTACCCAGCATTACCATCAACACACTCGGATCACCGAGATAGCAGAGGTAAGCGGCGGGCAGCATGGCCCAGATGACGATACCGAGCGCATCACTCAAGCCTCTGCGCAGTAGCACCAAGGCACCTGCAGCAGCGCTTAACCAGGCAAACAACGGCACAATGGCCGAACCCACCACCACGAGGGTGGCTTGCATACGGCCGCGCATGATGTATTCAGCCAGGGCACGCATGCGATCTATTCCTTAACGCTTGTCGACTATCCGATCTCAGCGGCCGTGGCTGTCGGTGTAGGGCAGCAGGGCCAGGAAGCGGGCGCGCTTGATAGCGGTGGCCAGCTGACGCTGATAACGAGCCTTGGTACCGGTGATACGGCTAGGAACGATCTTGCCGGTTTCCGAGATGTAGGCTTTCAGGGTGTTGAGATCTTTGAAATCGATCTCTTTCACGTCTTCAGCGGTGAAGCGGCAGAATTTACGACGACGGAAGAAACGTGCCATGTGATTGGCT
>Ga0070754_10003466_pt1 | contig 11116 bp, 13 predicted proteins | sample VirMetDEL_Sep_01_FD_75181 | JGI IMG/M metagenome (GOLD analysis project Ga0070754, IMG submission 75181) | Aqueous microbial communities from the Delaware River and Bay under freshwater to marine salinity gradient to study organic matter... | ecosystem: Environmental > Aquatic > Marine >... | reverse complement strand
CATCCTTTAGCTTCACTTGCCAAAGGCAAAGTAATAGTAACAGCAGAAGATTGAGAACAAATAAATGTTTTTCCGCTATCTGCTAAAGATAAGGTTTGAGTTGCATCAAGTGTCTTAATACCTGCACTTGAACCACCTAGATAAGGTCTAGCCATAATTAACCTCCCTTAGTCTACGATGTTGAATAGCTTGTGACTTTCAATTAGTGTAACACCAATTCCTTCATCAGACATATACTGGTCTTTAACACCATCGTAAGCATCATCAGTTAAGATGTTAGCTTGGAACTTTGGCGCTCTATACTGAGCATGAAACAGATTTTCATCTGAAACTACAAGCATAGTTTTGCTGTAAGCATCTCTTAGAACTGGAGTCGGGATTAATTGGATTGCACCATGAGGAGATTCAAGTACTCTATAGTTAAAACCAAGAGCATCTCTCTCCATATCACTTAAATTAACAGTCCAACCAGAATTACCTGCAAAACCTGATGCGCCAGTCATTTTAGACCAATAACTCATTGCACCCATTCCACAGAAAGCACGTTTCATTCCAGATTCAGGAACATATTGGAATACTTTTTCCATATCATCTACAAAATCACCATATGAGTAACTAGCTTCTGAAATTGAGAATCTGTTTTGGTCAGCGCCTGATGCATAACCATGTTTTTCAATTGCGGGAATTACACCCATTGTTGAACGAACACGATTTCCTGAACCATCTGATAGATGATAATCTGTAGATGCTGTTGAGCCATCATTAAAACCGCCGCTTATGTTAATAGGTGAACGACCAAAAAGAAATGCACGTTCTTTTTGAATTTTATGCTCTTGCGACTTTTGATCTCTTAGTCTAGCCAACTCAGATGACTCGCCTCTTAGTGATGCTTCTAATAAAGTACCAGTAATTTGAAGAGGAGTTTTGAATATCTGACATTGGTTATAAACTACTTGCAATTCATCACTCCAAGCAGTTCCAGCAGTTGTGCCTTCTCCGTATGCATTTCCAATAACTACTAAATAGTCATTTTCAGCTACAGTTATGTCTTCATCACCCATATTTTTAACAACCCATTTATTAGCGCCTTTGCCTGTAATAAGACAAACGCCTCTTTTGGTTGCTTTAGCAGAATCCCAAATTTCAATTTGAAGTCCGATATGACTATCATATGAAGTGTTTCCACCTTCACCTTCAAGTCCAACAAGTGAACTTGCTTTTAATTCAATATCATCTTCTGCATTATCTTTTGCGATGACTTGCCCATTTGCAGCAGCTGCCGCTTGAGCTTCTTGTTTTTGCCAAGGGTTACGATGTTCGAACATTTTGAACTGAGGGTCTTTTAAGCCTGAAATTGTTTGCTGATTAGCAACAACTGTTGTAAAAGGCGTTACATCAGTCCAGAGTTCTTTAACCACATTAGGACGCATATAAAAATCACGTCTGTCTGTGTATAAAACACCCGATGACCCTAATGTTTTTGCATTACTTGCCATGTTATGTTTTCTCCGTTTTTATTAAACCATTATCTTCTGTTTCGCATTAAACCGAGATTAAAAGCATCTTCCTCATTTATTTGAGGCTCTGATTGTGCGCTTACAACCCCTGCGGGTGGTGGCGTACTTAGAGTATTTTGTTTTTGCTTCATCATTTCGGCTCTCTGCCTTTGTTCAACTTCAGCTTGGCTTGGGGCGGAGCGCATTTTATCTAAACGAACAAGGTTGTCTAGCGTTAAAGATTCAGGACTGGAATAGTATTGCATAAACTCTTGAGCTTTATCAGGAGTATATCCATATTTACTCATAAGTTCATTTCGTGTATTATCTTGTTGTCTTTGCGCTTCATATTGTTGTTGCGCTTGACGTATCTGATTTTCTTTTGCTTCTAACTGCATTATTCTATATTGTTCAGCTTGTTCACTATACTCAATCATTTCATCACGATAGTTATCCAATGCTTCACGATATTTATAACTTGCACTCTCGGTATCCATGTAAGCTTCCGATGAGTCGTAATTGACAGGTTTAGCTGGACGCTCTGGTTTCTTTGGGGATGCCATCTGTTCGTTATTATCGGCAACAGGTGGGGTATCTCCAGAAAGTGATTTAGCAACACCTTTGAGGATTTCAGGATTTTCTTGAATATAGTTTGCTATTGGTGCAACCTTTTCATATTGTCCTATTTGTTCTTCTAACTTGTTGTATTCACTTGCCTTTTGGTCGTATTTGCTCTGCCAGTATTCAAAACGTGAAGTATCTTCCTTTGGAGTTTCCTCTTGAGGAACTTCTTCTAAGTTTTGAAATGTTGGAGGTGCTAGATTTTCATCATAGCTATCCAACTGATCTACAGGATTTTCAGCTTGTGGCTGTTCTCCTGACCCACTTTCTTGAATTGGTGCTTCTCCTCCTAAATCGAAATATTCAGATTCGTTAGTACCAGCATCCAAGTTTTGTGTTTGTTCAGACATTCTATTCTCCTTTGGAACTATTTGTTACGAAACAGCAACAGTTCCTTTTTGGTTTTCTTCTTGCCTTAAATCATCTCTTGCTATTCTAAGCTCATCATTCAATCTTGCTTCAAATAGCTTGGTAGCTGACTCATTCTTGTTTGAAGCGGAGTTCAGCTTTGTTTTAAATTTTTCTATTTCAACACGTTTTCTATCGTGTGTTGATTCACGTTGTGCAGTTTGTAAATCTCCTCTAGTATTTTTAAGTTCTTCTTCTAACTGCTGAATCATTTGTTGTTGCTGCTTTATAATGCTTGTTCTATTCAATACACCCTCAGTATCTGCTACTTCTGTTTGTTCTAGTATTTCTTGAGCATCAATAATTCCTGCAGAGTATAACTGCATATAGTAATCGAATCTTGCCCATCTGTTTGATGGCAATGTTGAACCACTCACTACAATCAAATCATATTTGCCAATTGTTACATCGTTTACTCTGCCAATAATCTCATTTGTAAAATCATCATAAATAGGTTGATTCATAATTGTTTGCATTTGTCTACCATCTGGCTTCATAATGCGAATTACCTTTTCATCTGTATAAGTTTGTTGTATTAACTGAACAATAACTTTACCAATTTGATTTAATGCTTCATCTAAATCGTCAATCTTTGATTTAATTCTTCGTTGTGCATATTCGTCAATAGCCACAGTGCCTTTATAGGTGCTTGGAGCAGCAGATGGGTCACCATGTTGAAGAGGATGTATTCCAAGTATGTGATAAATACTTTGTTTTGCATCTTCTCTATTTTTATATAATTCATTTGGCAATGGAATTGGTCCTGCTACAATTGGAGTTCCAAGTTCAGGGTCAAATTCAATTACTCCTGTACCTGCTCTTGCCCACTCTTCTTCTAACTGCCTACGATTCATTGAACCACGTGGTATTAAAAGTTTTGTATTTGTTGAGCTTGATGCGTGAGCAATAATTAACGAAGTTATTTTGTTAATATACTCTTGTATTGGTTTTACAAATCGCACATCACTCATCGGATACGGATTACGATTGTGTCTATTCATTAAAGTAACGATTGGGTACTCATCTATATCCATGATGTAATCGTATAAAAGTTTTCCACCTGCGCATAAAATTCTTCTTATTCTGTCTGTCTTTATTTTATTTGCTACAATAATGCCTAACTCAACAAGGTCAGCTTTTGTAATAATTTCTATTTGGTGTCCGCTATTTGGTATAGCTTCTTCATGCTCTGGTCCTGGCATCATAGTCGGTTGACCTGTTTGCAAATCTTGCATATAATGATATACGCCACCTGTTGCTTGGTAAATTCCAATCAACTCAGTCACACTAGATTTTTCTGTAATGTAATTTGTACCTTCAGCGTTGGTCATCTTTATTGCTTGTTCTTGACCATATCCCTCATAGCCTTTTTTATTTAATACAACTTCTTGCCCTGTAAGCGTATCTAATACATGGAAATAACTATGTTTTTCTTTTTTGTATCTGTCTATTACTTCATAGTACTTTGTATCTGTTGAATATGTATCATTGGACATTGGACCAATCATTTGGTCTTCAGAACCTTGCCTTGACATAGCAGGGTATCTATCATTAGCAGATGTTTCCATGTCTTGCGTTTTTACTTGTGGATATAATTGTTTTAATTGTTTTTCTGTAAACAATCGTGCAATGATTATATCAGAAGCATCTCTGCAAAACGTGTCTCTACTGTTTGGGTCTATATAAACATCAAGGGGGTCAATGCTATGTAAACATACTTCCCCACGTCCAAAGTCTTTCATTGGATCAACATAGGCTTGTATGACCCCCATCCCTTTTACGTAATAGTCGTCAATGACTTGCTTAATCTGCACATTGCCATTTGACTTATCCCATATATAAGACATGATGTCTGAAAATATTCTACCAACTTTAATATCACTATCATCTCTTCCTGTAGATTGGAATTTTGGTTTGTTTGCAGTAATTAGGGCTTTTGCTTGTTCAACAGCGGGGTGAACAACGTTATCTACGATAGGGCTTTGTGAGCGTTTTTTTAACGTATCAACATGGCTTGCTTTCCATTGTTGATTGTTACGAAACTCATCATCTTCCATGGCTTGAGCAGCCCATTCGGCTCTCTCACCATGAAATTGGTCTAAAAGTTTTTCTGATTCGGTAACGACTTTATTTTTAGAGTGGGGCATAGTAACGAGCAAATTATAATTTTGCCCATCTCTCGGTCTACCCTATTAACTTATTTGCCAGTCATTTGTTTTAAAATAGCTAACACCTAATGTAGGAATTTCAGCATCTTCGTGATTTGGTCGATATGAACCTTTAAATGCATAATATAATCCATCAAGAATATCATCATGTTTGCCACGTGGAAATAAAAGCATTTCATCTTCAAGGTTTTGCATATTCTTCATAATAAATACTTCTTTTTTTGCAAACGCAGGTTGTAGACTTTCTAATCTATGTGATTTACTACTTCTTGGATTTTCTTTAATATTTAAGCCAGGAATAAATAATCCTTCTTCATCGCATCTCATTTGAACATATTGGCGCAACATTTCTTGATAGCCTACGGATTCAATCCGAGTCTTTGTACTACGAAACATTCTAAAGTTTGTAACAATAGCTTCTGCTAGTGCAAGTGGTTTTGCGTGTTTACGATAATAAGGCAAAGCAAACTTTCTACCTTTATCGTCAACTGCTAAATTAAATATAACAGAATAGTCTGCAGTTTGTTTAACGCTAGATGCTGGGTCAACACCTGTAAATATATTTATTGGTACAGACTCGTTTATTTTTTCACCATCTAGTTCTGTAATGTCTAGCATTGGGTTTCCTTCTTTATTAAACCGAAGTTTGCCCTCATAATACTGTATGTCTTCTTTTTTAAACAATTGGTCTTCATCACCAACGATCTCGCACATATACTCTCTGTAAAACACAGAAAGCCTATTAATAGATTCAAGTTCTTCTTTTTTTTGTATTAATTTTTTTACAGGCCACCATTCTTCCCATAACGATACTCCTTTTTCAATATTTGGCTTGAACACTCTATTTGTCCACCCCTTCATTACTTTTAAGGTTTCAACCAAACATCGTTCGTGTTGTGGAGTACCAATAACAATAAGTCTACCCTTTATTGGGTCAACTGAGGGAACTGCTGATTGTAATAACCACCTAAGGTTATGCTCCATTGCTTCAGCAGTCTTTGTATTGTTTTCGTCTTCAGGGTCATCAACAATAATGAGGGTAGGTCGTTGGTTTCCTACTTTTATTCCTCTAAGCTGCTGACCTGTACCTTTACAGATAATCATAGAACCATCTTTTAGCTCTACTTCTGTTTTTGCCCAACTTCTAGCAGAATGTTGCCCCCAATAGCCAAACAATTGTCTAAACTGCTGAGAATAGTCTAAACAATCTTTGATTGTACCCAAAAGCTTTACCGCATGGTCTTGTGTTCTTGACACAAGCACTATTAGCTTTTTTCCTTCATCGAACATTAAATGGTACATAGGGAGTACGCCACCTACTATTGAACTTTTGGCGTGACCCCTAGGGGCAATAATATTTATTTGTTTCTTATCTTTTTTTAGTAGGTCTTTTGCAATCTCATAATGAAACTGTGGAGATGGTACAGAAAACATTTGAGGCATAGCTATTTTACCAAATAAGACCATATCTTGTCTTAACTTATCTAAAATAGCTTTGTTATTAACTTTTGCTGACACCTTGCGTACTTTACTTAACCAGTTTGAGTTTGTGTGCGTAGTTAATAATCAGAGCCTAATGCGTAATCTGCTTCACCATCTTCCACCTTAATTCCGTTTTCTTCCGCAATGGTACGTAGAATCGAATAAAATAATTCCATCTGCTCTTCATCCACGTATTTTAATAAAACTCGTTTTTTCAGCCATATAGGTTGCTTATCGTAGGTATCTATACTATCCATTGCTTGTTAATTCCTTCTTTTGTTCTAGCTTTACTCTTTTTTCTTCTTGAGCAATCTGATCTACAATCTGACTTGTCATATCTATTTGCATTGTATCTGTCTGTACTGCCTTCTTTGGTAGCATATCTAAGATGCGAATGTATTGTTCTGCGCCTCTTAACATTGTTCCTGGGTCTTCTTTGACTCTTGCAATGCCAATTGCATCCGCAATTACGTCTAAAACCTCTCCTTCTGAGATTCCTCGCTCTTTTAAGGCTTCATCTATCTTTTTATCTACCATTTTTTTAACATGCTCCTGTTTAAATAATCTTTTTGCGCTTAAATCGGGTCTCTTTTGGTCTTTTCTGTAAACTTTGCCTATAACAGACCAATCAATTCCTTCGCCACCAAGCATCATTCTAGTATAAATATCTACTGCTCGTTGCGTTCTAGCGTGTTTACTATCAATATACTCCCAAGAAGCTGAAGACACAGTTGCATAGTTGCCAGATTCTCTTCTTGGTTCATATAATAACTTGGCTGAATCACTTAACCACATCCTGCCAAATACAAATTGCAACTCAATAGCTTTCTTATAGTTGTTACGAGCAATACATTCCCCCACATAGCCATCATCAGATAGTGCAAAGTCTCCTGCGTGGCACTCTTTCCAAGGTTTGTAGGTAATTTCTTTTTCATCTGCTTCATCTTGAGTGTAGACAGGGTAGGTAACATCCTGATAGTCGTTGACTTTTAGTCTTCTTGTTAAAAAATCCATCAGTATCTACAGTATATATACTGCAGTATTATTATACATAGTATAATAATACAGATTATATACTGTACTGTATATATACTGTATAAAAAACAACCAAACCATCTAGTTTTTCAACCTTTTTTTTAAAAAATTTTCAAAATTTATTTCGTAATCGTCTAATTGCATTTCCATAAAAGACTCGATTTGCATTTCAGCTTCTATATAGTCACGTAAAAATAAAAATTCATCAATGTTAGACTCATCTAATGCAATTGTGATCCATTTGTCTTTGTTACTATCCCACTCTGAAAGGGTTTTGCTATTTGGGTTAAAGTACTTCTTTGACATGCAGTAAGATATACATGGCAGTGCCTTTCGCTCTACCTTTTCAAAATTTGTTCTAGAATGTGTGGGAGAGATATACAGTACCCCTACCCCCTTTTAATTGGGTATGCCAACGTGTAATTACGTTGAGTTTACTCCGTTGTTTAAACTGCCTGCATACTGTGTGCTTATCGTACAGTTTAAATAGCTCACTACACTGCGTAAACACACCGCAATTACCATGTAGCTACCAGACATACCCACTTAAAAGATGGTACGCCCTCGTTGTGGTGGAGCAAGCTCCACTGTAAATATAATAACAAAGATAAGGATAATATAATGAAACAAGATAATAACAATACATCTGTTAGTTTTTCAGTTCGTAATCAAGGTAAAAGAAAAGGTAACAGATATGATGAAATCTCTATTACTGATGACTTTGATGGTTATAAAGATTTCATCTCTCAAGTTGAATCTGGTGTTGCAAAAGCAGTCGATTTGATTAAAGAAATCGCTAAAGACGCAACTAACCTCACAGTTTGGCATAATAATGATGCTGATGATGCACGCCAAACTGCTAAAGACCTGTATGAGTTGCTTGAGTGGAAAGGTGCGATGTATGATGCTACTGTTGATACAGATAATGGCGAGAAAGATGTTACCAGAGCATCTCGTTATGAGAGTCAAGGAGTTTCTTCCAAGCGACTCTTATCAGCGTTTGCTGGTGTCTTACAGGATAGATAATTAATCCTCCATATAGATGCATTCAGTCCTAGTGATTGGGTGCATCTATTTAAACCCTACATCAAAAAAAGAGCAGGTAAAAAATGCAATGTTTATATCGTCATAAATATCAGCTTGTAGAGTGGTTTCATCAACGCACTAATGAACCATTATACAAGGTTAAAAAACGCAGTAAAAAACAACTTTATTGGATGTTTAACAATAGTGCAGTAGTTAATCAAATCAAGGAGCAATACAAATGATAATCATCATGGAAATATTTATAAGATTAATCGTACTTGCAATGTACGCATTAGTAATTGGTGCAATATATACCGATTGGAAGAATTAGAGCCTTCCTTGGTTCGGGCAGTCATGGATTCCGCATAATATGGCTGCCCTTTATATTAAAGGGGTAATAATAAACAATAAAATAAATTGCAATCACCTACAAGGTGCTTAAAGATAAGAGTTTTATTGTGCCAAATGTAAGTTGGCGGTGTTAGTTGTGTTCTTGCATAGCACAACTATATTTATTACCCCATAAATGTTAGCTAACGGGATGAGTTTACGAGATTAAAACTCGTGGTTTGATTTAGCAGAGCTTATCAAATAGATCAAATAAGTTAAGAGGTAGGTGTGCATCACTTTGTGCTTAACTGCAAAACTCATCCCTTAAAATTTAATGAAAGGAAACAATATGGCAACACACACTACAAGAAAAGATGGGTATTTAAAACATACTCATAATGTAAATGGATTTCTTAACAATTTAAAAGAATTATATAATTCAGTTCATTATTATGATAGAGAAAAAGATGATTACGAGTTTTCAGATAAAGAACAAATAGAATTATCAATTCAAATTGCTATTGCAGATAGATTAGAAAAAATAGTTAATACGTTAATGAGAACAGAAGGTGATTTCATTGAATCAAGAAAAGCAAAATGGGTTGCTGATAGAATAAAAGAAAACACTAGAGTAATACCGCAATATCCTCAAGATGATGAATACAATCCAGACGATATGATAGAGTATTAAATAAAATTTATGAGTGAAAAAAAGAACAAAACCAAAAAAAAACTTCTAACAGGTAAAGCGTTAGAAAGAAAAATAGAGCTAGATAACGAACTAGCATACATACAACAAAAAATAGACTTATTTATTGAAGGGAGTCATAAATGAACACAGTAAGCGTAAATGACATTGTAACTAAAAGCAATGTTCGCACTAAAGTAAATACAAAATCAGACAAGTGGTTACCATTTGTTGAAAATATTAAAACGCATGGGTTAATACAACCTATTGTATGTTATGAAGATAATGGTAAATACGTTGTTATTGCAGGTCACAGACGATTAAAAGCAGTACAAGAACTACAATTAAATACTGTAAATATTGTTGTAAAAGACCAACCAAATGGTGATTTAAAAGCAATACAGGTATCAGAAAACTTATTTCGTGAAGACTTAACCACTTACGAAGAAGTAATTGCATTTAAACAAATGGTAGATGGTGAAAGCACAATAAAAGAAGTAGCTGAAAAATATGGTTGTTCATACCATTATGTGCGCAAAAGATTGCAGTTAGCTAATCTTTTACCTATGTTCTTAAAACCATCAGTATTTGACGATGAAGAAATGGATGATTTAGATGAAATATCTGGATTTCACCCTACAAGACAAAAAGAAGCTTTTGCATTTGTAAAAGGTAAGTCAAAAAAGTCTGATAAAAAGTTTATTGAAACAGAAGAATGGACACGTTCTATGCTTCGTTACTTAGAAAATGGGTATGATTACAAAACAATGTTACGACTTGTTGGTACAGAAGAACGTTTTGCTGAATTAAAGAAAAAGTACAAATACAAATCAACAAGATCACTTGGTTTATTCGATGAAATACTTAAAGATGAAATTGTAACTGATGCTGATTTTGTAAAATTCTGTGCAAAAGAAACATATCCTGACAAATACGATGCGTTAATGAATGTAACTGAAAAACATTTAAATAGCTGGGATGATAATTGTGTACGTACAGGTGTTGCTGCTATTGAGGAAATAGATGTAAATGAAGTAACTGGTATTGACCTACGTGAGTTTCCTTTTGATTTTATTATACAAATGAAAAAGAAAACAAAAGATAGTGCATCTGAACCTGTAGAACGTGGTAAGTACTATGGTCAAGTAAAGAAATTTGCTAAAGCAACTATACCTGATTATGTTGAATACTTAAAAACAATAACGCATAGCAATTTGCATATGGGTGATACATCAGAAAAAGTGTATAAGTTCATTGGCAAACAAGGTGCAGTTCTAAGTGAAATATCTACAGGACCTCATCAACATGGTTATAAAACATATGATATATTTAAATCATACCCAAAAGATTATAAAAGCGGACTAAGAAAATGGTTTCAAGTAAACGTTGAATATAATCTTATAAATGAAACAATATATCAATGTACAATCAATGACTTAAACAAGTTTGCTAAGTTAATTGATGCTGATAACTATAAAACTTGGTTTCTAAATGTTTGGTCACAAGATAAAACACCTGAAGAGTTTCGTAGAAATGTCTGGAGTTCTTTCAATGCTACTAATTTATCTAAAATTGGTAGTTCAGGTAAAAAAGCTGACATTGTAGAATATGCTGTTCAAGTAAATGAACCATTCTGTTTTTGGAATATATTTACTTGCAATGAAAGTGAATGGAAAGATCTATCTGTTAAGTTTGCTTATTTAGAAAAGTCTGAAATCTACTAAAATGTAAAGGTGCAAGCCCCCATGTAAAAACTGCTATAATTAGCTTTTGGGGGCAATTGCATATTTATTCATTGCACCATCTTATATGAGCAGAACCAGTTCCTTTAATCCAATTTACTCTATATTCAACGTTTGCTT
>Ga0070754_10003465_pt1 | contig 11117 bp, 14 predicted proteins | sample VirMetDEL_Sep_01_FD_75181 | JGI IMG/M metagenome (GOLD analysis project Ga0070754, IMG submission 75181) | Aqueous microbial communities from the Delaware River and Bay under freshwater to marine salinity gradient to study organic matter... | ecosystem: Environmental > Aquatic > Marine >... | reverse complement strand
TACATTTTATAAATGAAAAACTATAAAGCTAATATTATCGCTACTATAGTCTTACTTGTTCTCGACTTTACATGGATCTCTCTTTATATGGGAAAACAGTACCAAACACAAATAAAAGACATTCAAGGAGAACAAATGGAGCCTAAAATAATTCACGCTCTCATGGCTTACATCCTAATGGTCGTAGGATTGAATCTTTTCGTTTTACCAAACATCAGAAAAGGTTACGAACTACAAGATAGTCTAAAATACGGTCTAACTTTCGGCATAGTTCTCTACGGTGTATATGATTTCACTGCTGGTTCGGTATTCAAGAAATGGAACATGAAATTAGCACTATTTGATATCGCTTGGGGAGGATTTGTCTTCTTTATATCTACATACATCGGAGCTAAATTTGGAAATTTATAAACCCTCTCTACTAAAGATAACTAATAATTAATTTTAATTATTAGTATATTACACTCTGTAATCATAAATTGAATTATAAAATAAGTCCTCTTTTACTTTCTTTAATCACTCTTCTAATCTCATTTACAACATATTCGGTTGATTTAAACTCATTCCAATCTATTCGGAGAACAGGAATGCGAGGATGGATATCACGCAGCCAATCTTCATACCCGTTTTGAAGATTTTGCAAATATTCAAGAGGAATATTCACCTCGCAATCCCTGGAGCGTTGTGTTATACGCTCAAGCGCCTTTTCCGGTGTTACATCTAAATACACTATCAAATCCGGACGATGTAGAAAATTAGACATATTGCGATATAAATCACAGTAAGTGTTGAAATCTAACTCATCCATGTCTCCCGATTCTCTCAACATCTTCGCAAATATAACATCTTCATATATAGTTCTATCTTGAATTGTGTCTTTATTCGACCAAGCCATCTGTTGGTGCTGCGTAAAGCGATGATTCAGTAAATATACCTGCATTGGAAAAGAATACCTCGGTATATCTGCGTAAAACTTTTCAAGATATAAATTAGTTTCTACAGGTTCGTACAATCCTTCAGCGTTCATTTCTCTACATAGTTCTTGCGTAAGTGTCGATTTTCCAACTCCTATTATACCACTAATACCTATATTAATATTCTTAGGACCAAATACTTCTGAATAACTTTGAGACATATTTAAAATATTTTGTAGAATTTATATATTATTTCAAATTTATTTTTCTGCTCTTTAGAAATTTCTAAATAAACATTTATTTAGAAATCAAAAACGAAGATGTTTTCTTCTTCAAAAACCCATTTTCAAAAAAACCAAATCCAAAAAAAGAGAGTTCACACAAAACATCTTTTTTTGGATTTTTGAAAATTGTAAAGTTCAAAAATCAAGGTCGAAAGGTATGATTTTGCTAATTCAAAAACTAACAAAAACTAACAGAATCTAACAGTTTTTGTTAGTTTGTTTAAAGAAATATTTTGAATATATAAATGGAATGCCAATACTGTAAAAAAGTTATAAGCACTTCTTACAAACTTAAAATACATCAAACGACAACTAAATACTGCTTGAAGATACAAGGAGTTACACCAAAACCTTCATTTTTATGTAAATATTGTAACAAAGAGTTTATTATGAAGTCAATTTACGATAGGCATGTTTCGTCACATACTTCAAACGAAGAGTTTATGAAATATCAATATGAATTAGATAAACTTCGCGAGAAGATACGTAATCTTGAAAGTATAATAGAGATTAAAGATGCTGCTTTAGAGAATAAAGACAAAATTATTGCTGAAAAGAATGAAGAAATAAGTGATTTTAAATCGAGGCTTGAAAATATTGCAACGAGACCAACTACAGTTAATAATAATACTATTAATGTTCTTCAAGTTCTAAAGAATAAGGAGCCATTGTCTTTACATCATTCTACAAAGTTGATAGATAAGATAACTCCAGAAGTGATAAAAAATCCAAATATAGTTCAAGCGTACGGAAATGTGTTTCTTGATGTACTTGGAAATGTTCCGGTGATAAGAGACAGATCTAGAGGAAAGACGACTTCGAAGGTATCTTCTGAAGTAGCAAGGGCAATAACAGATTGTAGATTGGTAAAAAATCAACATATTCTTGATGATTATTATTTGAAAAGAACCATAAAGCAGATGTTATCAGATGAAATAATATTACAGCACAAAACGAAGGTGATGGAGCAAGCGATGATAGTGATGTCTAAACCGCAGAAGGATTTAGAGGAGCTTGCTAGGTTTACAGAGCAGATAAATATGTTTGAAGGGATAAAGGATAACGAGGTGACGGATACGATGGAGGGGGTGACAAGGTGGTGTATTCAGAATCTTAATCGTTATTGATTATTTTTTTTCTGAGAGGTAGTATACGGGGTAAGTGTGTTCTCGTGCGTATCTGTTCCATATGTCGCTGGGAACATTTTTTCTGGAGAGCGAATTTCTTGTTATTTCTCTTCTTTTGAGAGTGAAGTAGTTTGTAGAGAGAGAGTTGGTGTGTTGTTTGTTCATAATGCGTTCGCAGCATTTTTTGTATTTTTCGCATTTGGCTTCTAATTCGGATATTTCTTGTTTAGTTTCATGCCATTTTTCTAGAAGAGTGTCAATGTCTTTGTTATCCATTTTTTAATACTAACTATTATTAAAAAATTTTATAATCTAAATTATTTGTAATGTTATTTTATTGAAGATGGAGAAAAAACTTTGGAAGATTGTTGTAAAAGTCGTCTAAAGATTTTTGTGTTTTTTTGATGTGGAAGTATGATGTTGTAATGTTCATATATTCCGTAAGTTGTTTTATAGTGGAAGGTGTGAGTTCTGGAGTAGATGGTATGGTTTTAATTTTATTTGAGTGAATGAATTTTAATAGTGCCGGTACATCTCCTTCGCTGAGTGGAGAGTGAAAGCAGTTTGCGACTTCGTGGAACTGAATATTGAGAATTTTTGATAATACTTTTCCTTGGAGTGGTGGCATAATTGTGTCGTTGCTTCCGTAGATTAAGCAAACAGGGCAGATTAGTTTAGCTAATTCTAATAATACAGGTGTGTTCCAGTGACATGTTTTAAAAGTGATGGTGATAAAATTTGCAAGAGTATTATTTCCCCATGTTTCATGTGATGATAATATATCTAATATATATTGTAACTTAGTGTTAAATTGAAAGGAATTAATTTTAATAATTCGAGCAACTTGTGTTAGAGAGATTAGTAAGTTTGGTATGAATAGTTTGAATATAAATCCCCAGAAAGCACCGTATGTTCCAAGTATGGGTAAAAATCCGGTGGAATCGAGTAAGTATAGGTGGCTGATGTATTTTCCGTATTTGTGTGCGTAATGTGTTGTTAAAAATCCACCGTATGAGTGTGCGATATATATAGCGGTGTTAATATTGTTGTGTAATCGCAAATGATTAATACATTCAACATAAAAGGATATTATTTCATGTTTTTTTTTCTTGTGTATTTTGGAAGAAGCATAACTTCTTCCAAAACCAGGAAGATCTAGAAGGTATACATTGAAGTATTTTGTTATTAGTGGTAAACTATTTCCGAAAGCGAGAAAAGAAGTCGATGCGAAACCATGGATAAGTATAGCGTTTTTCTTTTTTTTGTTGATTGTTTGTGGGATGAATGTTTGCATGTTGATTTGAATTTCATCTTTTCCTATTTTAATAGTTTTAAGTATGTGTTGTCGTTTGAGAGAGAGTGATTTCATTTTTTTGTTTTCAATTTCAGTAGGAGACAATTTCTTATAATTGATTGTATGTAATGTAGCTAACTGTGATATTTTTTGTGTAATGTTTATTGCGAAAATTAGTATAGTTGTAATGAAAATTAGACAATTTAGTCCTGTAAATCCGGTGAATGCTCCTAACCAAAATGCGAGTGTAGGTATGATTGTCATTTTTATTTTCTAATTTCTTTTAAATTATATAAATATTGTTTTTGAAGATGAAGCAAGAGAATATATTAGAATGTATAATGTGTGATGTAAAATAATATTTTTAATACTTTGAAAGTATTAAAAGTTATTATTTTTATGCGGTTTCGGTTTTGATGAAATGCGGTTTTAGGTGAGTTTGGATGCGGTAGTAGGTGAGAGGTTCTGATGATGTTTTTGAGTCGTACTTGAGAAGTTTTGAGAGTTTGTTGTCGGCGAGAATTTGTCGTCGGTCTGTTGGGTTTTGTAGGTTGTTTTCTCGGATGTAGTTGCAAACGTACTTGGTGACATCTACTCTGGACCTCAAAACTTCTGGGTCCCATCCTGTGAACTTGGCCATATCCTTGGAGATCTTGACGGGTTTTAGGAATCCGGAGTTGTTGTTATTTTTCCTGTTTGTGCGAACGCGTTGCTTCATGACACGGGTGGTTTGTCCTCGAAGAGACTTTAGTTGCTTTCCTAGTGAGCGAAGGAACTTGACACCTTTTGTCTTGTTTTGAGGTGTTTCTCGAAGACGAGAGATTTCGTCTTCGATAGAGGTGATGAGTTCGTCAAAATACTCGACTACGGATTCTTTGGTGGGTTGGCGACGAGATTTGGATTCTACAGTTGTTTCAACATCGGAAAGAACTTCTTCTACTACTACTGGTTCATTAGTTACTTCCTTGGAAGGAGTTTTAGTTTTCTTTGTTTTTGTTTGGGTTTGGGTTTGGGTCTTGGTGGCAGATTCAGTTGCCGTAGTTTCGGATTTACGAGTTCCAGTTCGTGGCATTGTTTGTTATTTAATGATAATTACCCTCTCTTTAAACTTGTTTTCGATAATCGTTTATTTAGACTGATTAAAAAGAATAAAATGTATGAATGGATTTTTTTGTGTCTTGTTCTAATGTTGTGATTGTAAGGTAAGTTTTGTTATAGTTGTATTTTGAGAGTCTGTATGATGAGTGTCTTCTATTTTGTCATATTATTATCTTGATTATAATAAAGATATAATTATGGAATGTCCTATTTGTTACGATTCAGGGACATTAGATGAATTAAAATGCTCTCACACAGTTTGTAAGCTTTGTATATCTAAATTAATAAATCGTATTTGTCCTCTTTGTAGAGCTCCTATAGATGATGAAAATTCTGTAGCTCTATCTTCAGAGATAATTGAGATAGAGTTTGAAGAGAATTTTATTTCTTCGGAGATTTATACGGTTGATTTTAGTAGAGTCAGTAGAAGGGCAAGAAGACGTAGAACCAGAGAGCGCAATAGAGAGGTTGAAGATATAATTAGTCGTATTTTGACTATTCCATTTCAAGTTTCTTTTAGAGATTTGGAAAGTATAGAATCAGAGGTGGAAGTACCGGAGCAAGTGACTTCTAGAGAAAAAAGGTGCAGAAAGAATTGGAGAATTAATGATTATCCAAGGAGGAGAAGAGGAAAAAGAAGTAAAAGGTGAGGGGATGTTTTGTATTTCTAAAATAAAAATGATTATTTTAAAAGTTTGAAATAAATAAGCTAAAACTATGGGTATAAATTCATTAAATAAATTATTAAAGAACAGATGTCCTAATGTATTTGAAACGATACATTTATCAGAATATGCTTATAAAAAGGTGGCTGTAGATTTAACTTTATTTTTATGTAAATTCAAGACTGTTTGTGGGGATAGGTGGTTATCTGCTTTTCTGAATCTGGTTTCTTGTTTAAGAAAGAATGAGATTCATTGTGTGTTTGTGTATGAGGTGAAATCTCCTCCGGAAAAGGAGGCGGAGCGAGAGAAGCGAGCTGAGCAGAGAGAGAAGAATGAGATGAGAGTGTATATGCTTGAGGAGGCTTTGAAAGAGTATCATATGACAGGAGAGATAGCGGAGTGTCTTATTGAGTTGGATAGGAAGGAGAAGGAGAAGAATAAGACACCTCAGAGATTGTTGCAGAGAGAAGATACATCTGTGAATATGAGTTTTGTGGAGTATAAAATCGAGAAGATGAAGAGCTACATTTTGAAGATTTCTGGGGAAGACTTTCTTCTGACGAAGCAACTTTTTGATATTTTGAATGTTCCGTATTACGAAGCTCCTTTGGAGGCGGAGACAATGTGCGCCGATTTGTGTAAGAGAGGGATTGTCGATGCTGTTTTGTCAGAGGATACTGATGTTCTTGCTTATAGTTCTCCTGTGTTTCTTACTAAAATCAATACTTCTGATGGTACTTGTGTTAGGATTTCTCATTCACAGGTGTTAGAGTCTCTTGAGTTGGAGGATAGGGAGTTTTTGGATCTGTGTATTATGTGTGGTACAGATTACAACAAGAATATTCCAAAGATAGGCCCAGAGAAGTCTTACAGATATATTAGTAAATATCGTACTATCGAGGGTGTGGCGGAAGGAGCGAATTTGGATGTTTCTATTTTGAATTATGAGACGAGCAGGAGGATGTTTTTAGAGTATGAGAGGTCTTCAGTTGAATCTGTTCCGTATTGCGGAGCTCCTGATTTTAATAAGTTACGAGAGTTTGTTTTCAAGCATAATCTTGGTTTGAACGTGGATAGTTTTCAAAGATCATTTTCTAATAATATTTTAATATTTGATGAAGACGATGTTGTTTTGGAGGAGGATGAGTGTGAATTTGAAGAATAAGAAAATGGTTAAAAAAAATGCTTTTTATAATATAAATGTCTTCTACAAGAAAGAATTATAAAACAGCTAAGGATTTTTATTATCCTGTGTCAGACGAGAAGAAACAGGTTAGGAAAGAAACTAATATAGATGTTAGTTTGGAGTGGAGTGTTAAGAAGTACGAGAGTAGCGCCAATCCAGAGGTGTGGGGTCCAGCGTTTTGGTTTAGTTTGCATAATGGATCGGCTAGATATCCGTTAAAAGCTAGTCCGATTGTGAAGGAGAGAATGAAGGGTTTTATATTAGGGTTGCCTGTAATGATACCTTGCCTTGAGTGTAAAGAGCATACCATGGCTTATGTTGAAGGTAATTTTGATAGGTTAGATGATGTGTGTAGCGGAAGAGTGAAATTGTTTAACTTTTTTGTAGATCTACATAACAAGGTTAATGAGAGATATAATAAACCTATAATGGGATATGAAGAGGCTTATGCCTTATATACTGGCAGCGCTGCTGTTTCAAAACTTTCTTATAATTAAATTTTTTAACTTGAAACGAGTTTATAAAATAAAATTTAAATATAAAAGTGAATTATAAATGGAACTAGAGCTTTTATATTATAAGAAGATGTCATCTAATATTAGATTAAAAACTAAGCAGAATGAAGCTTATAATTTAATGGTTCAGGGAAAGAGTATATTTTTAACGGGTCCAGGAGGTACAGGTAAGAGTATGACAGTGAAGTTATTTGTTAGTATGTATAGTCAGGTGAAGAAGATAGCGGTTACATCTACGACTGGAACTTCAGCTTTGTTGATTAATGGTGTAACTCTTCATTCGTATCTTGGTATTGGGTTGGGAAAGGGTAGTGTTGGTTCTATGACTACTAAAATATTAAAGAAGGTTTATTTGAAGAATCGTTGGACTAAGTTGGATGTTTTAATAATTGATGAGATTTCTATGATGTCTCCGGATTTGTTTGACAAACTGGAAGAAATGGCTCGAGTTATCAGAAGGAATACAAAACCTTTTGGCGGAATCCAGCTTATTCTTTCGGGTGATTTTTGTCAGTTGCCTTGTATCGATTCTACGGACTTTTGCTGTCACGCAGAGAGTTGGGAGAGATGTATAGACAATGTTATTTGTCTTGATGAGATTGTTAGACAGTCTGATCCAGTTTTTCAGAACTGTTTGAATCATATTCGTCTGGGACAATTGCCTGAAGATGTTATAGAGAGACTTGAGTCTAGGGTAGGTGTGAATATAATTAATGAGTTTGGTATTCTTCCTACTAAGTTGTATCCTCTTAACTGGAATGTTGATAAAGTGAATGAAGAAGCTCTTGATAATTTGTGTACAGAGGACACTGAATTTTTTGAATATAATATGGAAATTAAGATATACGAGTATGTGAAGGATAAAGAGGCCGCTTTGGAGAAGTTTAGGAAGAACTGTATCGCTCCCGAAACTCTTCAATTATGTATTGGGGCACAGGTCATGCTTCTTTACAATTTGGATTTAGAATCAAAGTTGGCTAATGGAAGTCGGGGTGTTGTTATTGGATTTACTAACGAGTTACCTGTGGTTAGGTTTTTGAATGGAGTTGAGAAAGTTATAGATTATCATATCTGGGAATTAGAGGAGATGGATACGAAGATAATGCGAATTATTCAAGTACCTTTGAAGTTGGCTTATGCAATTTCTATTCACAAATCTCAGGGATGTAGTTTAGATTGTGTAGAAGTAGATTTGACAGATGTTTTTGAGTATGGACAGGTATATACTGCGTTGTCAAGGGTTAAGAATCTTAATGGTTTGAGTATTATAGGATATGATATTAATAAGATTATAGCACATCCAAAAGCGATAGAATTTTATAAAAATAATTAAAATATTAATAATAAATGGAGAATTATTTTAATATGTCTGATTTAAATAGTAGTATGTGTGGAGATTATAATATGCATAATAATATGCAGAGTAATATGCAGAGTAATATGCAGAGTAATATGTTTAGTAATGTGCGTGAAAATAAACATTATTTAATGTTAGTTGGTTTTTTAGTGGTTCTTGTATTGATATTTTATTTTGGTTATTTCAAGGAAAGGAAAAATAAAGATGGGAAGAGGAAATTTTCTACTAAGAGTGCAGTTGGTTTGTCTATTGTTTCTGCGGTTTTCTCACTTTTTGTGATTGTACTTTTTTTAATTATGATTGGTTACTTCTAATTTGTTTTAAGTGTTTATAGAATATTATAATATAAACACTTAAAACAAATTAATTATGAGATTTTTGGAATTGGTTGTAACCTTCCGAGAAAAGATCTAATTTAGTTTTTGAGTTAATGCTGAAATTGAAGTCAAGGAGATTAATTTTACTGTATTCCAATGTTATGATGTTGCATTTATTAGAAACTTTTTGTAATTTTAATTTTTGTGATTGTTCGATAGGGATAAGAATAAGTCTGTAAATATATTCTAATATATTTTCTAACTCATCGCTGCTATTATTATATTCTATTGAGTGTTGAATACCTAGAATTTTTTTTCCTAAATTATCTCCGATGTCAATTGGAAAGTTATTTGAAACACCTCCGTCAATGTAGAAATTGTTTCCGTATTTGTACTTTTCAAAGATGAGTGGAAGGTTAGAAGACATTCTTAAAGCGGTTATACAAGGAAGATTTGGATGAGTGTCTGGAGATAGGTATTCTGCGATACCTTCCGTTTCATTGTATGTGATACAAATGAATGTTTTATTGAATCTGGTTTTTAGGTCGTTAATAGTTGGTAGGAAACCGATTTTTGATATAGTCATTTTTTCAAGTTGTTCTTGTATGCTTGTGTAAGAAGAAGCCCCGCCACCATTGAGCATTGCTACAACGTTGAAATGTTGTAATTTCTCCATTAATTGGTGAGTACATATATATACGACTATTTCTATTGGTGTATATCCAATAGCAAATAAAAAACATATTATAGCTCCAGATGACGTTCCGATATATATATTTATATCTTGTAATAGAAAATTATCGTAAGCACATTGAAGAGCACCTAATGTTAGAATTCCCTTTAACCCTCCTCCAGATAGAACTAAAGTATCGTAATTTACCTTTACAATAGCATTTTCTTCGCCTTCTTTTATTTCCTCTTTGGTAAGCTCCATTTTGTTATGCAAAGCATTCTTTTAAGACAATTAAACATATAGACGTTTCATAATAATAAAGTTTAGTTATATCTTATTGATATAATTAAACATCTAGAACCTTTTTTAGAAGGAGAATACATATAAAAGCTAATACAACAATGGAAATAATATATACTGTTTTGTCATTGTTGTATAGACGTGAGCAAACTGGGCACATGACGAGATGGTTTGATACATCTATACAGGATGGTGAATTTGTGGGTAGTTCAACGGTGTTGTATTTAGGGAGTATTTTATATTCTTGTTGTGGTGTTGAGTTTTGTTTTTCAAAAACACTTTCGTCGTGGTACATTTCATTTAAATTTGTATAAGTAGAGAAAGGAGATTCGCCTACATACATATCATTCATTCCAGATTCCATTGAAGGGACATGTTCGTTTCTTATATACTTTTGAAACTTGTTGGATTCTGTTTCAGGGATCATTTCTAAACCTGGGTATTTGGATTCTTTGAGATGGTTTCTAATAGATGGTTGGTAAGGTGTTGGGCCTTCAAGTTCTTCTATTTCAGGTAATTCATCTATAGAAGTTGTATTTTGAGGATGTCTTTGATACATTTATTGATAGTATATTTAATATTTTTTTACTATAAAAATAAAATGTCATTATCTCCGATCTCTCTATTATTTACTACAAGTTCGAAGGCTTGTAAAAGATATGGATTCTTCTGATTATTAACAATATTCAAAAGAATAGTATTGAAGTTTGTATCATCGACATCTTTTTCTTCCTCAATACAACTATTCTCTAAACTTTCCTTGTGTTTTTTAATTTCTGCTTTTTTAGGTTTGAATACAACTTTAACACCCTTTTCTAGTATTTTTTTGTATTTTTTTGTTTTCTTTAATGCTTTGAATTGGTCGTAACTTCCAGAAACTGTTACTTTTATTTTATCATCTGTCTCTGGAACATAATAGTTGTCTATGTCTTCTACATCCATATAAACTATTTTCTTTCTTGGTAAATCTAAATCAATTTCTTCTTTATTGTATCCAGGAGCACCTTGTTCAAATGTTAGATACGCAACAATATTTTCCTCGCTTTCTCCAAAGGCGTGTTGCATAGCAGAGCCTGAATAATATATATTTTCTTGCGGTTGTTGTTTTGAATGAATGTGTCCGGAAACAACATGTGGATTGGTCAGAGGCCATCTATCTCCTTCAACAGATACTACAGCACCCATTTTACAACCAGCAAACTCTTGGTGTGCAAATATACAATACGCGTCTTTCCAACCTTCTTCAAGAGTGTTCAACGCTTCTTCAAAACGCCCAGGGGGGACATAAGGGGAGAATACAAATTTGACGCCTTTGATTTTTTCTGAAACAATTTTATCTACAATGACTGTATTATCCCATTCTTTCATTCCATTCATCCAGTGATTG
>Ga0070754_10003464_pt1 | contig 11118 bp, 11 predicted proteins | sample VirMetDEL_Sep_01_FD_75181 | JGI IMG/M metagenome (GOLD analysis project Ga0070754, IMG submission 75181) | Aqueous microbial communities from the Delaware River and Bay under freshwater to marine salinity gradient to study organic matter... | ecosystem: Environmental > Aquatic > Marine >... | reverse complement strand
CGTAGAGATCCTGACATTTTATGGTGACTTCTACGACAGTGCAAATGACAAGCTATATACTGACCGTGTGATTACAGTCGTTGACCGTGCATACGTCCTAGCTAACGAAGAGAACCCTAGCTGGTTAGGTAGTGCTCCTATCTTCCATGCTGGTTGGAGGCCACGTCCAGACAACCTATATGCCATGGGTCCACTAGATAACTTGGTTGGTATGCAGTACCGCATTGACCACCTAGAGAACCTTAAGTCAGACGTATTCGATCAGATTGCATATCCAATCCTTAAGATCCGTGGTGACGTAGAAGACTTTGACTTTGAACCCGCAGCCCGTATCTACATGGGTGAAGAGGGTGATGTAGGATACCTAGCACCAGATGCTACAGCACTACAGGCTGACCTACAGATTCGTCTGCTAGAGGATAAGATGGAAGAGATGGCTGGTGCTCCTCGTCAGGCCATGGGTATCCGTACTGCTGGTGAGAAGACTGCCTTCGAGGTACAGACACTACAGAACGCAGCCTCACGTATCTTTGAGCACAAGACTGCCCACTTTGAACGTGTGTTCCTTGAGCCTATCTTGAACGCAATGCTAGAAGTTTCTCGTCGTAACATGAATGTCTCAGATACGATCCGTGTGTTTGATGATGCTACAGGTGCTGTGTTGTTCAAGACAATCACTAAGGACGACATCACAGCTAAAGGTAAGATAGTACCTGTCGGTGCTCGTCACTTTGCTGAACGTGCTCGTCGTGTACAGAACCTAACACAGCTATACCAGATCAAACTATCAGATCCATCTGTAGCTGCACACATGTCAGGTAAAGAGTTTGCTCGTATCCTAGCTGATGAACTAGGTGAGCCTACACTATTCAGTGAAAACATTGCAGTTACAGAACAACTAGAAACACAACAGCAAATGCAAGAAGCTGAGATGATTAACCAAGAGCAGCTAATGGTTGCTCAAGAAATGGGGATTTAATATATTATGGCTCGTCAACCACTAATTGATGCTCGTGTAAAACGTATGGACAGCCGTGCTAAGACTATCGAGGATGCACTGTCACAAGCTATGACACCTACCTATGCACCTAGTAAGTCTCTTCGTCCTAAGCCTCGTCCAACACTAGCCCCTAGTACTTCTCCTCGTCCTAAGGCTCGTCCAAAGAAGATGAAGTAAGGTATGAAAACTGCATGGCTCAAAGGTCTCAAGGGTGAGGCCAGAGAAAAACGTAAACAAGAAGTTCTCGGCTATCGTAATGCCTTTGATGAACTCAAACTAATTCTCGAACAGGAATACAAAAAGAAATCTTCTGTTCGTGATTACGATACTCCTAATTGGGAATATCAACAAGTGGCAGTCAACGAGTACAACCAAGTACTTGAGGATGTGCTGAAGTTAATCACAATAGACAAGGAATAACACATGAGTGTATTTACTGAGGGTACTGCAACCGAACAGTCTACTCAGCCAGAGCAACAAACTACTGAAGCTACCACACCACAGGAGTCTTTTGTAGCCAAGCTCGTAGAGGCAAAGGGAGAGAACTGGAAAGATCCTGAAGTCCTCGCAAAAGGTAAACTTGAAGCTGACAACTACATTAGTGAGTTGGAACGACAACTAACCCAGATGCGGGAAGACATGGCTAAACAGGACTATGCCAAAACACTTCTTGACCAGTTGCAGAATAAGGCCGCAGAACCCACCACTGCGAAGACTGCAACGCCCAACAATAATAATACTGGTGGCACTACAGAAGGGAACACCAACCCTAATCTGAGTGAGGATGACCTGAAGAGCCTTGTTGAACAAACACTGACTGCACGAGAGCAAGAGAATACTTTAAAACAGAACCTTGCGATTGTGGATCAGGAACTGGAGAAAAGCTATGGCACAGAAGCCAAGGCTATCATCCAAAAGAAATCTGAAGAACTAGGTATTAGTCTCCAACGTATGCAGGAACTAGCAGCCGAAAGTCCAACAGCTTTCTTTAACCTGATTGGTGAACCTAAGAAGTCCTTCAACCCTATGGTACAAGGATCGGTTCGCACAGAGGGTGTTAATATGCAAGCCTCGACAGATCGCAACTGGCAATATTACCAGAAGCTCCGTCGAGAAAATCGTAACCTCTACTATACCCCCAAGATACAACGGCAACTTATGGAAGATAAAGCCCGTCTTGGTGGTAAGTTTGGAATCTAATTGGAGAAGTAAATCATGGCAATGACTACAGCCAACTCGACTCTCCTTACTCGTACAGACATTTGGTCTACGGAGCTTAAGGAGATTCTACGTGATGAGATGCAAGCACAACGGTACGTCCGTATGCTTGAAGGTTTCCCAGACGGTAACACCTTCCACATCCCATCTATCGGTCAAGCACAAGTAGAAAACTATTCAGAAGATACTGCTGTCAACTACCGTCCATTGGACACAGGTGAGTTCACATTCACCGTTGACAAGTACCTGTCTTCGGCTACTTACATGACCAAGAAAGCTGAACAAGACGTATTCTACTCTTCGGAATTGATGAGCCGTTTTGTTCCTGAGCAAGAACGTGCCATCATGGAACACTTCGAAAGCACCACTATGGCTGCTCCTGAAGCTGGTGTTTCTGCTAACTCTGCAGAATCCATCGCCGGTATTGCACACCGTATCTCAGGCGGTAACGCAGGTAAAATCCAAGTCGAAGACTTTGCATTTGCTCGTTACTCTTTGAAGAAAGCTAACGTTCCTGATCAAGCAATGGTTGCTATCGTTGACCCATCCGTTGAGTTCACGATCAATACCTTGTCGAACCTTGCAAACGTATCGAACAACCCACGTTTCGAGGGTATCGTTTCTGCAGGTATCGCAACTGGTATGCGTTTCGTAGCTAACGTCTATGGTTTCGACGTATACACATCGAACTACTTGGCAGATGCAACTGACTCTGCATTGGCAGAACGTGATGGTTCAACAACCAACGACTTCTCGTCAACTGCAGGTAAAGTTAACTTGTTCTTCTCAGCATCCCCAACCGTAAACCCATTCGTGGGTGCATGGCGTCAGATGCCTGAAGTGGACTACGAGTACAACAAAGACTACCAACGTCACGAGTTCGTTACTACTGCTCGTTACGGCGTTAAGTTGTATCGTCCAGAGAACATGGTTCGTGTCGTAACTTCGACTGCTGTGTAATAGGGAGGATTAACTTATGTCTTACACTAATGCTGATGGCCTTCTGGTCCTGACTAACGGTGCTGCTGGCACTCCTGCCGATAACGGTATTGCAGAATATGGCAAGAAGTTTCTTGTCATTAACATTGAAGATGCAACTACTATCGGTACTGCTGCTGCTGCTCCTGCTGCTAACGATGCCTTCATTCCTGCTGGTTCGTATATCACTGGTGCTTCTTTGGTTGTCACTACTGCCTTCACTTCTGGCGGTTCTGCAGCTTTGAACGTCGGTCTATATACTGCTGCTGGTGTTGCTATCGACGCAGACGGTATCGACGCAACGATTGCTGTAGCTGACCTTGCAGCAAACAAAGCTGTTGCTTGTAACGGTGCTTTGGTTGGCGGTACTGCAACTGTTGGTGCTGCTGATGCGTATGTCTCTTGGGACTACGACACTGCAGCCTTCACTGCTGGTGCAGCTAAACTGGTTATCGAGTACATCGAAGTATAACCTAGTCTCAGGGTATCCCTTCGGGGGTACCCACTAATTTGTTATTGACTTTTCTGACAAACACTGTATAATTTCTTTACTACTCCCGAGGGTATAACCTTAGATAGACTAACAAGGAAACAAGATGGCAAACGTAAACCACAGTACTCTAACTGACCCATACTTACATGAACCTAAAGGTGCTGCCTCTGCCTCTAGTGGAGAAGTTTACATTGCCAATGGTTCTGGTAGTGGTGTATGGACACAGAACCACCGTCACGTAGGTGGGTTCATTACCTTCTCTACAGGTAGTCCTTATGCTAAAGCTACAACTACATCCGACTCAGTAATCAACCCTACCTTTACTCTTGTAGATAACAATGGGTTTACTGGTCTATCGTCCCCTAATGCTCGTATTCGGTATGATGGTGCTGAGAGCATCTCTGCTGCTATTACAGCTACATTCTCAATTCAACAGTCTTCTGGTACTGATCGAAATGTTGAGGTAGTCTTCTATAAGAATGGTGCAGCCCTAGCTGGTAGCCGAGTTATTGCTACTGCAGCCTCTGGTGCATGGAATCAGATTACTACAGCCTTCAATACTACCCTTGCCACTAACGACTACATTGAAGTATTCACTAAGGCAGATAGTGCAGCTACTATTAACTATGCCTCAGGTTACCTACGTATCACAGGAGTACCTAGCTAATGAAACGTACACTCCTCGAAATAGTCCAGTCAATCCTGAACGATATGGATTCAGAGGCTGTGAACTCCATTAGTGATACTGTTGAGGCGCAACAGATTGCATCTGTAGTAGAAGATACTTACTACAATATTATCTCTGCCCGTGAGATCCCTGAGCATAAACAACTCTTACAGATTACTCCACTATCTGACAGCACTAAGCCTACTCACTTTCATTACCCTACGAATACTAAAGAGATTGAGAAGCTATTCTATAACATTGGAACCTCAGGAGCTAACTGGTCTGAGGTACGTTTTGTTGAGCCTCTAGACTTCTTGAACCGTATGGATGAACAGGCTTCTGGTGTTGTAGTAGTTACTGACGTAGCTGGTGGTACACCACTCTACATTCGTAATGATCGTATGCCTAGCTACTACACTAGCTTTGATGACTACCACATCGTCATGGACTCCTATGATGCTACTGTAGAAAGCACACTGCAACAGTCTAAGACAAGAGCCTATGGCACTGTCTATCCGACATTCAGCCAGACTGATAACTTTGAGCCTGACCTAGATGACACTATGTTGCCATACCTACTAGCCGAAGCCAAGTCTACTTGCTTCTCTTTGTTTAAGTCAGGCAGTGATCCTAAGATTGAACAGGCGGCACGTCGCCTTAAGTCTTATACACAGAATGATATGTTTCGTACTAAACGAGAAAACAAACGGCCCCACTACGGGAGAAATTAATGGTCGAATTTATAGAAGATACCGTCAACCAACGGTGTGTTTGTAAGTCAGATAAACTTGTATCAGACATTATAATCGAAAAATCCCAAGATGGTTTTATATTCTTTGAAGTAAAGTTTGAGAAGGGTCAAGTACCTGCAGAACTCTCTGGTAAGTATAGCAGCATAAGAAGTGCTATGAAAGCCGTAGAGGGTTATCTCCTAAAGAAGAAGGAGAGTGTAGCAGCCCGACGAGAAAACTTCGCCAAGGAACGAGAAGAACGGAAAAAACGAGATGCCTCAGAGAATAACACAAAAGGTAGTAAACACATTCGTCAAGGGTCTGATAACTGAGGCAGGTGAACTTACCTTTCCTGAGGATGCTTCTATTGATGAACTGAACTGTTTGCTTGATCGTGATGGTTCTCGTCGGCGTAGGCTGGCAGCTAAGGTGGAGGACAGCAATGTCTTGTCCACCTTTGTTATTAATAATACCTTTGTATTTACTACCAGTCGTTGGAAGAACGTAGATGGTACTGCTGGTCTTGACTTTGTTGTAGTACAGGCTGGCCCAACTCTTTACTTCTACAACACAGCACAGGAACCATACTCAGGACAACAGAAGTCTTTCTCTGTAGACTTGACTGCCTTCGAGTTTGCTGGCTCTGCAGGTGCAGCTACAGCTAAAGTACAGATGGCTGCAATCAACGGTGATCTTGTTGTAGTATCCTCAGCTATTGAACCATTCTATATCGAATACAACTCCACTACAGATACTATCTCGACTACTCAGATTATACCTAAGGCTCGTGACTTTGAATGGCAGGGTGATACTGAAACCTACTCAGATGGTGCAGCCTCTCCTACAGATGCTCGTAAGTATGACACAGCTAATGCTGGCTGGACAGGAGACAAAGGATCTGCAGCCCTGACAGCATATCAGTCAGCTAACTCTGAGTACCCACCACTAACACACCCATGGTATTCAGGTAAGGATTCCAGTGGTGACTTCGATGAAGCTGAATGGCGTAAGGTCTTTGGTGGTACAACACTGACAGGTAACGGCCACTTTATTCTTGACTTTTTTAATAAGGATAGAGCTACAGCATCAGGTATTGCAGGTCTAGCCACAGAAACTGAGGACTCTCGTTTCCAATCTGTAGCTGCTTTCTCAGGCCGTATCTTCTATGCTGGCTTGACTTCTGCAAAGAATAGTGGTAAAATACTGTTCAGTAAACAACTTGACAATACAAGTGAAGCTGGACGTTGTTATCAACAGAATGACCCTACGTCAGAGGACTTCTCAGATCTATTACCTACCGACGGTGGTGTGATTGTAATCCCTGAGGCTACCAACATTCAGAAGCTACATGTCTTCGGATCTACTCTGATGGTGTTTGCTGAGAATGGTGTATGGCAGATCACTGGTGTTGATAACGTCTTCCGTGCTACTGAGTACTCTATCTCTCGTATCAGTGAGATTGGTATTGATAACCCACAGACCTTTGTATCGGTTGAGGGTGTGCCTATGTGGTGGTCTAAGCATGGTATCCACACTCTACAGTTTGATCAGGTATCAGGTAAAGCTCAAGAGCAGAACATTACTATTGGAACTATCCAGACTTTCTTTGATGCTATTGATGCCACTGCTAAACAGAACTGCCATGGCACGTATGACCAGACTAATAAACGTATTCACTGGTTCTACTCTGACAATGGTGAAGGTATAAGCAATAAGAAGAACCGTGTTCTTACTCTAGACATTGCAGTCCAAGCCTTCTACCCATGGGCTGTATCTGATAGTGCAAGTAGTCCAGACTATATTGTCGGAGCAGAATACTACTCAGGCTTTGGATCTGACTACCAGAACTTAGATGTTGTATTGTCTACAGGTGATGACGTAGTTACCTCTGCTGGTGATGATGTTGTAGTAAACAAACTAACACAACTAGCTCAGGCTGACAGTGCTATTGTACTTATGGTTTATGATGGTGCTACAGGTAAGATGACCATGGGATTATTCTCAGGTACTGACTTCCTAGACTGGGGTGATGCCAACTACACATCGTATGCTGAGGCTGGGTATGACTTTATGGGTGACTTGGTTCTTAAGAAGAACTCACCGTATATACAAGTGTATCTACGTCCCACTGAAGAAGGCTTTACAGGTAGTGATGCTACAGGCTACACACCAATCCGTGAGTCCTCTCTGCTAGTCTCTAGCTACTGGGACTTCCGTAAGACTACATCCTCTACAGCACAACAAGCATATCGTCTTAAGTACATGCCTGTAGTGGATGCAACACAACTAGGAAGCTGGAACTATCCAGAAGAGATCGTAACCACACGACTTAAAATGAGAGGCCATGGCCGTAGTATGCGTCTTCGGTTCGAGAGTGAACAGGGTAAGGACTTCGTACTACTAGGCTTTGGAGTTATTAGTGCAGCAAACACACGATACTAATTATGAAATCAGAGAAGCTAACCAGAGTGATGTCTTTGATTTAACTTTATCAGTAAAACAATTCTGTAAAGAGATACCACATCCAGCTTGGAAGAAAACAGATAGCTCTAAGATAAAGGATGTAATATCACAGGTTATAGACCATCCAGAAGGTTTTATTAAAGTAGCCTCATACAATGGTGAAATAATAGGTGCCCTCATTGGAATTATTAGTTCAACACCTATTAATGAGTACAAATTTTCTCAAGAGATAATGTTCTGGTTTGACCCTGAGCATCGTAATGGTAAAGTATCTCACAAGTTAATTGATGATTATGTGGATTGGTCTAAACAAAATAATTGTAGTTTTGCAAGACTATCTACACTAGATGAATTATTAGGAAGTCGGGTTGGTGTTCTCTTTAGGAGAAAAGGTTTTACACCTGTCGAAACAGCATACGTAAAGGAACTATAATATGGCAGTATTTACAGCAGTAGGTGCTCTAGTAGGTGGAGGTGCTCTAGCAGGTGCAGCCGTTATTGGTGCAACAGCAGCAGTTGTAGGGACAGTAGCTTCAATCAATGCTCAACAAAGGGCAGCTAGTGCTCAACGTGCATCTTTAGCAGAGCAACAACGTCAGCAGCAACTACAGGTTCGCCGTAGTCAACGTGCAGCTATTCGTCAGGCTCAAATTCAAAGGTCACAACAACAGGCTGCAGCACTTGGTATGGGTGTTACAGGTGGTTCAGCCTTGGCTGGTGGTGCTGCCTCTCTAATGTCACAGACAGGTGAGGCTCTAGGTTATTCTACACAGATGTCAGGTATCTCACAACGTATCACTGAGTTAAACCAACAGGCTGTAAATTATGGTGCTCGTGCTCAGACTGCAGGTGCTATAGCTGGTTTGGGTGCAAGTATTTTCTCTGCTTCTGGTGGCTTCCAAACTCTATTACCACAGGCACAGGGGGCAGGTGCTCCTAATGCCTCAGCCTTGTTGAAGGGTATCGGATAACCATCATGGCTAATAATCTTCCTCTTGGTATGAACATCAACATCCAGTCTTTGGATGAACAATTTAACTTGCGTGAGAAAAGGACTACTCGTACAGAAGATATTGTAGCAGTTACTGGGGAAGAATTAGATACTGAACAAGCTAAGGCTGCAGTACGTAATGAGGATAGTAATCCATACTACCAAGTATTCCAACGTGGTTATCAGCAGGGTAAGACTGTAGAACAGCTAACGGCTGAGGCTGCAGATGTTGGCATGAAGGGTAATGAGTTCTCTAGTAACCCTGACTTCATGATCGAACAAGCACTAGGTCTAAACAACTATGACTTCTCTGCTGTAGATGCTCGTGTCTCTACAAACTATCAGATTGCTCAAGAGATCATCTCAGCCCGTAAGTTTGATCTAGCTGCACGTCAAGGCCCATTCGAGAAGACACTTAATTCTGTAGATCGTTTCCTTCGTGATGTATCACCTGTTGGTACATACGAAGCTATTACAGGTAAGACTGAGGCACAGAGCCGTGAGATCCTAACTGCTGCAGCTACTAAGTCACCTAAAGACTTCCGTGTATGGTTTGAAGCCTTTGCTGATGGTGTAGCAAAAGAAGGTCTACTTGCTGAGAATACTATTGGTGCCTTAGAGGACTTGACTACAGAAGTCCTAGGCATGGGCTTTGATCCTAACAAGGGTCTAAATCAGATCCTGTCTGCAGTTGATCTTATCGGTGTAGGTGAACTAGCTGGTGTAGGTATTAAGGCTGTAGCTAAAACATCAATGAAGTCTTCTACAGCTATTGGTCGTGTAGGTGCTATCCGAGGATCTGAGGCAGCTAGTGAGGCTGCAGAGAATATCCTTACTCGTAGCCCAGACCCTGAGGTCTTAGGTAACGTAGCTCCTTCTAACTTAGACCTATCCCCACAGCCTGTCCGTCCATCTGCAGCTAAGTTTGTTGAGAAGTTCTCAGAGAATGAGATCATTAAGGGTATCGACGATCTGTGGCAGAAGGGTGCATTTGGTCGCATTGCAGACCCTGAGGCAGTTAAGATTGCAGCTAAGGATATTGCTGACAAGTACGTTAAGAAAGTTAGCAACCCAGTCTTTGACTACAAGGTTGTAGATGAAGGCTTAGGTAACTTTGTAGCAACCATTCGTTTTGGTAAGGCACTAGACGGTACCCCCTTCAAACCACTGCCTGACGGTGGTATCCCACAGGGTGTACAGAAACTAGCTGATGACATCAGTGAGAAAGTCCAGAAGGCTGAGGTAGTACCTGTAGATCCTAATGATCTATCCAAGGGTTACGTTATCGACATTGCTGAACGTGTTAATGTCAGTGGTCTGCCTAAGGCTCTAGATGAGAAGCTAGGCATTGAGGCAGGTATTGTTCGTAATACTATTGGCCGTATCATGAACAATGAGATCATGGCCTCTTCTGCACTTCGTGATAACCAACGTCTTGCTACACTATCCCAGATGGCTGAGAGTTCTCGTGCTGCAGTCAAGGAAGTAATTGATCCATACACTAAGTCACTACAACGTCTTAATGCACAGGAACGGTTTACTCTACAGGCTGTGTATACAGAGCTACGTGACGGTAAGGATGCAGCCCTACGTACTCGTTATACTGAGGGTGAGTTTGCAGTTAAGTATCAGCAACTACATCCTCGTGGTGAAGCCCCTAGCCCCAAGGCTCTTGAGGCGTATGAGGCATTGGCTACAATCGAAGAGGCTGATTACCTACTGAAGACTACAGCCATGCTCAATCGTTACATTGAGAAGGGCTACCAGAACTCAGTAGAAGTATTTGATAACTACTTTGCACCTGCCAAGAAGGTTCGTCGTTCTGATGTACCTGCAGATGCTCGTTTGTATGATGCTGAACTAGGCGGCAAGATCCGAATTAAAGACTTAGAGTCTGATGATATTCCTATCTGGAAACTAGACAAGCCTACTGCCGATGGTCAGGAGTTTGTTGTAGCACCAAAGACTGTTCGTGTCATTGAGCCTACAGATGTAATGGGTTACAACGTAGGTGGTTCTCGTTCTAACCCTAACCTTAATTACTTTGTTGTACTAGGTGATAAACGTCTTAAGGCTCTGATGGGTACGTTCTCTGGGAAGCAAGCTAAGACTGCAGTATCTCAACTATCTCGTATCCAACGTGCAATCATTGATGGTGACAATGCTATTGATGATGTCATTCGTGCTAACAACGACTGGAACCCATCTATCCAGAACTTTGAGGATCTACAGAAACTAGCTACAGATGAGGGCTGGGATCTAACTCGTGGTAACATTGCCTACAAGGGACGTAACGATGACATCCTGTCAGGTGAGGTAGCAGGTTCTGATGTATTCACTGGCATGAGGGCTGATGAATATGTCAATGCTGACATGCGTAGGAATGACCGAGTGCTTATGGACTTCGGTGGTGGACGAGCATATAACGAAGATCCTATTAACTCAGTCCTAGCTCAGATGGGTAACTCAGTGTTCACCTACAGCAACCGAGCCTATGCTCGTAATGCTATGGGTGGTTGGGTTAAGAAGGCACAACAGATGGGCCGTAGTTGGTTCCCTGATGGTGTGTCACCTAAT
>Ga0070754_10003461_pt1 | contig 11121 bp, 15 predicted proteins | sample VirMetDEL_Sep_01_FD_75181 | JGI IMG/M metagenome (GOLD analysis project Ga0070754, IMG submission 75181) | Aqueous microbial communities from the Delaware River and Bay under freshwater to marine salinity gradient to study organic matter... | ecosystem: Environmental > Aquatic > Marine >... | reverse complement strand
TCGCCCAGCGCAGCGGCGCCGAGCTGACGGACCGCGATCAGCTGTCGTAACCGGGGCTTTGCTGATCGAGTTTGCGCAGCAGCGCGGGCCAGGCCAGCGCACCGCCCATCCCTCCTTTGCTGCGCGTGACGCCTGCCGCCATGGCTTTGGCTCCGGCGAGAATCTGCTCGGGAATCGGAATCAGCTCGGCACCCCCGGTGTGCGCCATCACCTGTATCTCACAGGCGCGCTGGAAGATGAACATCATCAGGAAGGTATCGGCAATGCTCGCACCGCAGGTCATCAGCCCGTGGTTGTGCAGCAGCATAAACGCGGTTTCGCCGAGATCGGCCTGCAACCGGGCCTTCTCCTCGTGGTTGAGCGCCACGCCCTCATAGCCATGGGTGGAAAGACTGGAAAGTACGAACAGCGATTGCTGGCTGATCGGCAACAGCCCTTGCTTCTGCGCCGACACCGCCACGCCTGCCGCAGTATGGGTATGCATCACGCAGGCCACGTCATGGCGGACCTCATGCACGGCACTGTGAATGGTGTAGCCGGCCGGGTTGATGTCGTACGGACTGTCCAGCAACTTGTTGCCGGCCAGATCGATCTTCACCAGGCTGGACGCCGTGATCTCGTGAAACATCAGCCCGTAAGGGTTGATCAGAAATTCGTCCGCGTCGGGAATCTTCGCCGAGAGGTGAGTGAATATCAGGTCGTCCCAGCCATGCAGCGCGACCAATCGATAGCAGGCGGCGAGATCGACACGCGTCTGCCATTCGGCGGCGCTGACTTGGTTCTTGAGCGAGTGAATTGAATGCAGAGCGGTCACGAGGCACCTCTTCTTGTTGTTTTCGGTGCCTTGATTCTAGCGAGCGTGAAACGGGTCGGAAGTCGCCTATCCAGCCAGCGTGATGACCGCAGAAGACATTCGCTCAAGCACGCAGGGCTGCAGCGAAGCGTTCCAGCCAAGGCTCGGCATCACTTTCGGGGGTAACCGTTTCACTGGCATCGAGGCGCAGCATGTCCTGAACCTCGCGCACACCGAGTTCGGCATAAAGCTCTCTTACCTGTTCGCCAGCGCCACAGAAGGTGTCGCCGTAGCTGGCATCGCCAAGCGCAATGACGCCGCCTGGTAGCCCCTGCCAGGCCGGAGATTGGTCGCGAATGGCTGAATACAGCGGGATGAAGTTGTCCGGTAGCTCGCCCATGCCGGTCGTTGCGGTTACCACCAGCAGCGCCTGCGGCGCGAATTCGATGATCTGTGGAAGTTGCGCGCGCGGGTCATGCCAAGTATCGAAACCGGCTGCCTTCAATGTACTGGCGGCGTGGCGGGCGACGTCTTCGGCTGTGCCGTAGACCGTACCGGAGAGGATGGCAACTTTCATGATGGGCTCCGCTGCGAATTGAAGCTGAGCATTATGCCGTATTCGACACATCCAACCCGCTTGAGCGTATCTACACTTGATCGTTGAGAACCAAGGCTTATGGCAAGGCCTGGGCGACAGGAGGGAACTCGTCGCTGAAAGCACTGTCGCAAAGCGGTCTGGCAGAGGCGCCTGCCGGGCGCAGGCACCGATCGGAAAGCACCGGAGCGACGGAAGCATGGGATTGCCTGCCCCTGCTGCCCTTGAGAGGGATATCAGAATGCCGAAAAAGACCGTACTCACCCGCGCCGAGCTGGCGTACATAAACAAGCTCGTCAGCAGCTCGCGGGCCGAGCCGGGCGAGACGCGGGCCGGCTTTCGCGTAGACGGCGGTGAGCATGCCAATGGCTTACTGTTGCAGCTGGCCGCAAAGGCCAACCTGACGCTCGAAGCGGAACTCGAAGACTATTGCATGTCCTTCCCGGTGCAACTGAGCGAAGACGAATTCCACACGATCCAGCTGCAACTGGCACCGCCGACCATCTACGAACGCGGGCCGGTTCTTCGTGCCTGGCGTTTGCATCTGGACGAGCCGCTGCCGCTGCTCTCCGATAATGGCGACGAAACCGCGCTGAGCGTCCACGAGCTGTCGCCCAACGGCCTGTTGGTGGACACCGGACCGAAAAAGAAGGCGCCCAACCATCTTCATCTGCGCCTGGCTCTGCCGGGCGAGGACTCATTCAAGATCGACGCACACCGGATCCGTGATACTGAAAGCGGAATGACCGCGTATGAAGTCGAATATCCGCAGGACAAGGATGCCGAACGCATTCGTTCCTATCTTTATGAGCAACATCAGCGCCTGCATCCGGAACTGCAGCCGGAGCTCCCGACCGAAATGCTCACCGAAGACAGCGACCGTTCATAAATCCTCGCCTTGCCGCCGCTTCGCGAGCCATGGCAGAGCCGCAGCGTTCACTGGTGTAAGCTGGCCGACCGCGCGTGGCGTCGTAGTCGGCCATGCGAGACCATCCGCCAACCATAGCCAGGTTCAGTGAGCGATGACCCAGCCTACGGCCCCAATTCTGATTACTGGCGCCAGCCAGCGCATAGGCCTGCATTGCGCCGAGCGCCTGCTCGACGAAGGGCAAGCAGTGATCGTCAGCTACCGCACGCCCCGGGCAAGCCTCGACGGGCTGCGCGAACGCGGCGCCATCACACTGCAGGCGGATTTTTCCGGCGCAGCAGGCATCCACGCCTTTATCACCACGCTGAAACGACAGACCCGCTCGCTGCGCGCCATTGTCCATAACGCCTCGGATTGGCACGTCGAGATACCCGGCGAGGAAGCGGACGTGTTCCAGCGAATGTTCGAGGTGCATATGCTTGCACCCTACCTGATCAATCTTCACTGCGCCGAGCTGCTACAGCACGGCGGTCCGGCCGACATCGTCCATATCGGCGATGATGTCACCCGTACCGGCAGCAAAAAACACATCGCCTATGCCGCCAGCAAAGCCGGACTGGACAATCTCACCTTGTCGTTCGCGGCCAGCCTGGCACCGGCCATCAAGGTCAACGGCATCGCCCCGGCCCTGATACAGTTCAACGAAGGCGATGACGAGACCTACCGACGCAAAGCGCTGGCAAAATCTGCGCTGGGTATCGAACCCGGCGCCGAAGTGATCTACCAGAGCCTGCGTTACCTGCTCGACAACCCCTATGTCACCGGCACCACAATGACCGTCAATGGTGGCCGCCATTTGATTTGATACGCCAAGGAATCCCATGCCCCGACTGGAACCCGCAATGGCGCGCATCCGCGTCAAAGACCTGCGACTACGCACCTTCATCGGCATCAAGGAAGAGGAAATCCTCAACAAGCAGGATGTGTTGATCAATCTGACGATGCTCTATCCAGCGGCCAATGCGGTGCGTGACAACGACATCGAGCATGCGCTGAATTACCGAACCATCACCAAAGCGATCATTCAGCACGTCGAGGACAACCGCTTCGCCCTCCTCGAGCGGCTCACTCAGGAAATCCTCGACCTGATCATGCAGCATCCGCAAGTGCGTTACGCCGAGGTAGAGGTGGACAAGCCGCATGCTCTGCGCTTTGCCGAGTCGGTATCGATCACGCTCGCCGCGCATCGCGATTGACAGGCAGCGTCAGTCAATCGCTGCCGTAGGCCATGGTGGTCATCAGCGCGCGGTCACCGCTGCGAGCGTCCAGCCGCGTGTGCTGAATGACCACGGGCACGCTGGAGACGAACACGCTGGCGTAATCGGTCTCGCGCGGCACCGCCTCGGGCGCTTTCAGATCATCGAAGCGAAGGTGCAGGGTTCGTCTCGCAGGCACCCGTATTTCGAAAGGGCCGACAGGCTCGCGATCGGCGAAATACAGCGTCAGCTCGATCACCGCTTCCAGCGGGCCGGTATTAAGGATGCAGGCTGTTTCATGACTGCGCAGCGCGGGCTCTTCAGGCTTCGGCCCTAGCGCCGGCAAATAGCCTTCGGCAATCACCCAGTGTCTTTTTCCGATCACGCCTCAGACTCCTCTGCGGTGGATAGCCGGCTCAGCCATCCTCACTAAAGCGGAGACGAATCGGCGCGCTAAGTTCCCCGTCGGCAACTGGCCCCGGCATTCACCCGAGGTTATGATCCTGCCCACATGCAACGCCGAGACCCATGACATGAATGACCAAGAACGCACCGAACTCGAAGCCGCCACCTTTCGCCGCCTGGTACAGCACCTGCGCAGCCGCCCGGACGCGCAGAACATCGACCTGATGAACTTGGCGGGCTTTTGCCGTAACTGCCTGTCGAAATGGTACAAGGCCGCCGCTGACGATCTGGACATTGAGGTCAGCATCGACCAGGCACGCGAAGAGGTTTATGGCATGCCGTACGCCGAGTGGAAGAAGCGCTACCAGAAAGAAGCGACCGCCGGGCAGCAAGCCGCCTTCGAAAAAGGCCAGAAACCATGACCAGCCTTCGCGATTTTCGCGCCAGCCTGCGCAACCGCAATCATCCCTTCAGCGAGACGCTGGCCTTCATTGCCAGCGCCTATGATTACCAGCCAAGCCGCTTTCTCAATGGCAGCGTGGAAAACGCCGCCGGAGAGAACGAAGGTTCGTGCAAGACACTCGCAATGGCGGTTCTGGAGGGCTTCACTACAGAGGAAGCATTGCTGGCTTTCGGCGAGCATTACCAGTCGGTATTGGCCACGCCCACTGGAAACGACCACCGCAACATTCGCGCACTGATGAACACCGGATTACCTGGTGTGCGCTTCGATCAGCAGCCGCTCACGCGCAAAGCGGGCGGGTTCGAGGCGGATTAAAAAAGGGCCGGCCAGGCACTTGGGGAAGGCTTGAAAGCGGACGGCCCTGAAAACCAAAGAGGCGTTTCGAGGCAAAGTCTGACGGCCAGGCGCAACGCCGGCTATTGGCTAAATCTGATCGGCTGCATAGTCGGTCGCTATCGGGCTTTTCCGGCCGGTGCAAAGCCGGTAAGGTCCGGACGGATCTCTTCAGGAGTACTGCCCCATGCCCATCGCCGCCCGTTCCGGCCCGCAATACCTGCGTGAAGGCCTGAAGCTGATCCTGAGTCCAGGGCTGCGACTGTTCGTCATTCTGCCGCTGTCAGTGAATCTACTGTTGTTCAGTGGCCTCATTTATCTGGCGATACGACAGTTCGGCAGCTGGGTCGACGCGTTCATGCCGAGCCTGCCCGAGTGGCTGATGTTTCTGGAATACATTCTCTGGCCGCTGTTCGTGGTCATGGTCGTGCTGATGGTGTTTTTCACATTCACCATGCTGGCCAACATTATTGCCGCCCCGTTCAATGGCTTCCTCGCCGAGAAAGTCGAAACGGTGGCGCGTGGCGAAGACAGCTCGCCACCCTTCAGTTGGGCCGAACTGCTGGCCATGCTGCCGCGCACCATCGGCCGCGAAGCACGTAAGCTGGCTTATTTCGCGCCCCGTGCGCTTGCATTACTGATTCTTTCATTCATCCCCGTGCTCAATCTCGTTGCAGCACCGCTGTGGCTGCTGTTCGGCGTCTGGATGATGGCGGTGCAGTACATCGACTACCCGGCGGATAACAACAAGATGAGCTGGATGGAAATGATGGCCTGGCTGCGCCAAAGACGCTGGAAAAGCCTGAGCTTTGGCGCGGTGACCTATGCCGCACTACTGGTACCGGTGCTGAATCTGCTGATCATGCCGGCCGCCGTCGCGGGCGCGACGCTGTTCTGGGTACGCGAAGGAGGCACGGGACAACGAACGCCTGTCGTCAGCAAGTGAACTGCAGTCCGAGCAAGTGTCTAGATTTAAACACTTCAATTCGGGAGATCTGCAATGGCGCTTTCCGCCCTAGCCATTAACTGCACACTCAAGGCATCCCCAAACGAATCGTCCTGCAGCCTGTTGCTGAGCCAGGCCGAACGCGAACTCGAAAAGCTCGGAGTGACCTGCGAACAACTGCGGGCCGTGGATTTCAACATCAAACCGGGCGTGACGTCTGACGAAGGCCCTGGCGACGATTGGCCGATGATTCGTGAAAAAATCCTGGCCGCCGACATTTTGTTGCTTGGCACACCGATCTGGCTCGGGCATCCAGCAAGTGTTTGTCAGCGTGTATTGGAGCGCCTCGATGCTTTCCTCGGCGAGGTGGACGACCAACAGCGGATGGTTTCCTACGGCCGAGTGGCCTGTGTTACGGTCGTTGGCAACGAGGATGGTGCTCACCATGTAATAGCCGATCTGTATCAAGGGCTAAATGACGTGGGCTTCACCATTCCTGCCAACGGCTGTACTTACTGGGTCGGTGAGGCGATGGGCTCGACGGATTACAAAGACCTGGACGCCCCTAGCGAAAAGGTTTCCAAGACCAACGCGATGCTTGCACGCAACGCCGTACATCTGGCGACGCTGCTTAAACAGTCAGGCTATCCCGGCGCACCGGAGTAACGCGTAGGTCAGCACCGTATACGGAGTGCCACATTCGTCAGCGATAGCTGATAGGTTTCACCTGCCGATCCGTCCTACGGATGCGCATCGGTAGGATGGGTGAAACCCATCAAGCTCACTGGTTGCAAATGATGGTGCAACAACCCGCGCAGGTGCTTAACCGACTCAAGCCAAGGTCTTCAGCGCCTCCCGACTGAACGGCAGAATGTCCTGCATGCGTCCCTCTCGCACTTTCAACGCCCAGTCCGGATCGCAAATCAGCGCGCGACCCACCGCAACCAGATCGAACTCCTGCTTGTTCAAGCGCTCGAGCAGGCCTTCAATATTGGCCGGCTGCGCCACTTTATCGGTCTTGACCATGAATTGTAGGAACTCGCCGTCGAGGCCCACGCTGCCCACGGTGATGGTTGGCTTGCTGGTTAGCTGACGGGTCCAACCCGCCAGATTGAGCTCGGACCCTTCGAATTCGGGCTCCCAGAACCGACGCGTCGAACAATGGAAGATATCCACGCCAGCCGCCGACAGCGGCGCAAGAAACTCGCCAAGCGCTTCCGGCGTAGTCACTAGACGCGCGGTGTAGTCCTGCTGTTTCCATTGCGAGAAGCGGAAAATGATCGGGAAATCCGCACCCACTGCTGCGCGAACGGCCTCGATCAACTCGATGGCGAAACGCGAGCGATTGGCCAGACTGCCGCCGTATTCATCGGTGCGCTGATTGCTACCTTCCCAGAAGAACTGGTCGATCAGATAGCCGTGTGCGCCATGAATTTCAATGCCGTCCATGCCGATGGCCTTGGCATCAGCTGCAGCCTGAGCGAAGGCCGCGATGACTTCCTGGATGTCCTGCTTGGTCATGCCATGCACGACGACCTGACCGTCCTTTAGCTTTTCCATCGGACCGTAACCGGGCACTTCCGGCTCCGGCTCAGTGCCCTTGTGCGGCACGTTGCCGACATGCCAGAGCTGCGGAACGATCTTGCCGCCTGCCGCATGTACCGCCTGGACGACCGTCTTCCAGCCGGCCAAGGCATCTTCGCCGTAGAAGCGCGGCACTTGTGGGTAGCCGTTGGAAGCCCGATGGCACCGTGGTGCCCTCGGCGATGATCAGCCCTACACCCGATGCGGCGCGGCGACGGTAGTACTCGACCACCTCTGCGGTCGGCACGCCGTTTGGCGAGAAGGAACGGGTCATTGGCGCCATCACCACGCGCGTCGGCAATTGCAGGCTGCCAAGCTGGAACGGCTGAAACAGGGCATTCACGGCTGCGGTCATCGTTGTCTCCTTGATCAAGAACAAAAGCGACCGGTCGTCTCACCGCTCGCACAAAAAAATCACCGAAGCGTCAGTAGACGCTCCAACTGGATCAGAAAAATATTCAACGGCGCGACTTTGCGTCCTACCTTCATGCGCAGCAGCGCACCTTCCCAGGCATTGCCGATAAACTCAGCCAACGCCTCGCAATCCGTATTCGTATCGATTTCGCCGGCTTTGCAGGCCTGCTCGATGCAGCCCGCCAGCAGCTCTACGGAGCGCCGCAGAATGGCCTCGACCTGCTGCCCGATCGGCTGCGACAGCTCGGCCATCTCGAAACTCAGGCTACCGATGAAGCAGTGATATTCCGGGCTTTCCTGACGAGCAAAATGAGCAACCAGTTCAGCGTAATAAGCGAGGACTCGCTCACGCGGGCTCAACGACGAGTGAGCCAGCGCGGCCTGGTAGCGCTCCAGCCGAGGCTGATAAAGGTATTCCAGCGCCTGCAAGGCGAAATCTTCCTTGCTGGCGAAGTAGTGGTAGAAAGACCCCTTGGGAATTCCAGCCGCTTGAACGATTTCCAGCACACCGGTGCCGTGATACCCACGACGGGTCATCACCTGCGCGCCTTTGGACAGGATCAGTTCGCGTTTGTCGATTCGGGCTTGGCTGTTCATGGAACGAGCATATGACCGGTCGTCTCGTGCGAACAGCATCATCTATGGCGCTTATTTCACCGCCACGGGTACGGCGATAGCGTTTCGAAAAATGTCAGCGAGGCTTGCGGCAAATGCAGCGGCGGGCGCCGCTGCATAGAGGGATCGTCAGGCGAGTGCGTTTTCGATGGCCTGAATCAAGGCCGGATCGTCGGGAGCGGTTCGTGGCGAGAAACGCGCGAGCACGCGGCCGTCCTGATCGACGAGGAACTTCTCAAAATTCCAGCTGATATCGCCGGGGAAGTCCGCCCCTTCGCCGGCCAGCAGACGGTACAGCGGATGACGTTGCGGGCCGTTGACTTCGAGCTTGCTGCTCAGCGGAAAGCTGATGCCGTAATTTTCGCTGCAGAACTGCAGAATTTCCGCATCGCTGCCGGGTTCCTGCGCTGCAAACTGATTGCAGGGAATACCAAGCACGCCGAAACCACGATCCTGATAGCGCTGATGCAACGCCTGCAGCCCCGCATATTGTGGGGTTAGCCCACACTCGGAAGCCACATTGACCACCAGCGTCAGCTGAGTTTTCAGCGGCGCAAGGGGCAACTCCTGGCCAGCAAGGCCGGGCAGAATCAACTCGTGGAACGCGCTCATTCTCTCTTCTCCATGGTTCTGCGAAGAACCTAAAAAAAGCGCCCCGGTGATACCGAAGCGCTTCCATCGCCCAATCACTTCGATCGAGCTTTATCGCCGCTCACTCGCCTTGCAGCAAGAGAGTCAGTGCTGATGACCACCTTCGCCATGCACGTGACCATGGGCGACTTCTTCTTCGCTGGCGTCGCGCACATCGACGATCTTGACGTCGAAATTCAAACGCTGTCCGGCCAGGGGGTGATTACCGTCGACGATTACATCGTCGCCCTCGACATCGCGAATGGTGACGATCTGCATCCCGCCGTCCGGACCGGAGGCATGAAACTGCATACCGACTTCCAGCTCGTCGACGCCTTCGAACATGGCGCGGTTGAGGGTTGCTACCAGCTCCGGGCTGTACTCGCCATAAGCATCCTGCGGCTCGATGGCGACCTTCACTTCGTCACCGCCCTGCTTGCCTTCGAGAGCCTTTTCCAGACCCGCGATGATGTTACCCGCACCGTGCAGGTAGACCAGCGGCGTGCCGCCGGCCGAGCTGTCGATCACCTCACCGGCGTCGTTGGTGAGTGTGTAGTCGATTGACACAGCCTTATTAGCGGCAATCTGCATGAGGCAAAACCTTTGCTGGGGAATGTGATGCCAAAGTTTAACCGCGAGCTGCGTCGATTGCGAACCGAGCCCAGATAAACGGGACCATCCGCCGTACTGACAAACCCTTTGTAGGCGCTGCCTCGGGCGGTATCGCATACAACCTTTGGAGAACATCGGTCCATGGGTAGCTATGAAAGAATCCTCGCTGAAATCTAGGTGACGTATTCCAACAATTATTCGCATCCAAGGAGCACCGATGTCGGCTCGAAACATCCTGGTGATTAACTGCGGCAGCTCGTCGATCAAGTTCGCGCTGGTCAACGAAACGCAAGCGACCTTTCCCCTGCAAGGTCTGGCCGAGCGTCTCGGCAGCCCTGAAGCAGTGCTTCACTGGCAGTTGGGAGACACCAAGCAGAGCCTGGACATTCCCGGTGCAGATCATCGCGCCGCGCTGGAGCAACTGTTGCCGCTCGCGCAGGAGGCTGCCGGCGGCAAGCTCGACGGTTTCGGTCATCGTGTGGTCCATGGCGGCGAGCATTTCACCGGTTCGAGCCTGATCGACGAAGCGGTGCTCCAGGCCATCCGCGACAGTGCCCAACTAGCACCCTTGCACAATCCAGCCAACCTGGTTGGCATCGATGCGGCCATCGCCCTCTTCCCCGGTCTGCCGCAGGTGAGTGTATTCGACACCGCTTTTCACCAGACCATGCCCGAGCACGCGTTCCGCTACGCCGTGCCGGAATTTCTCTATAAGGAACACAGCGTCCGCCGCTACGGCTTCCACGGCACCAGCCACAACTACGTCAGCAAACGCGCCGCTGAAATGACCAACCTTCCGGTGAAGGACAGCTGCTGGCTGACGGCGCATCTGGGCAATGGCTGTTCCACCTGCGCCATCGTCAATGGCGAAAGCCGCGACACCAGCATGGGCCTGACGCCGCTGGAAGGTCTGGTCATGGGCACACGCAGCGGCGACGTCGATCCCAATCTGCACAGCTACCTGAACCGCACTCTGGGTTGGAGCCTCGAGCAGATCGATCGCGTGCTCAACCATGACAGCGGCCTGAAGGGATTGTCGGGCTTGTCCAACGACATGCGTACCCTTTACGAAGCTCGCGTTGCCGGGCATCCGGGCGCCAACCTGGCCTTTGAAGTGTTCTGCTACCGCCTGGCCAAATCCCTGGCGAGCATGGCTTGCGCCCTGCCGAAGCTCGACGGCCTGATCTTTACTGGCGGCATCGGCGAAAACTCGGTTGCCGTACGCAGCCGTACCCTGGAACACCTCAAGCTCTTCAACTTCAAGCTCGACGAAGACGCCAACGCCCGCTGCACCCGCGGCGTCGGTGGCGAGATCCAGGCCGCGGGCAGCCCGCGCGTGCTGGTGGTGCCCACCAACGAAGAGCGTCAAATCGCCCTGGACACGCTCGCACTGCTCGACGCCTGACCACGCCCGCACCGGCACAAGCCCAACGACTCATTCAGGCGTCGGGTTTCGTGCTCAGCATCGCCATCGCCATCGCCATCGCTCTTTGCTCGACAGGAGATCTCCATGCATACGCTCTTTCTCGCCCCCTGCGGTTTCGGCGGCGGCCTCAACTCCATAAGCCTCGGCCTGATCCGTTCGCTTGAGCGTGCGGGGCTGAAGG
>Ga0070754_10003457_pt1 | contig 11129 bp, 20 predicted proteins | sample VirMetDEL_Sep_01_FD_75181 | JGI IMG/M metagenome (GOLD analysis project Ga0070754, IMG submission 75181) | Aqueous microbial communities from the Delaware River and Bay under freshwater to marine salinity gradient to study organic matter... | ecosystem: Environmental > Aquatic > Marine >... | reverse complement strand
GTCATACCTCACGAACGAATTTAACAGCATCCTTTGGAATGTTGTTTGAGTTATGGTAGTATCGGTAGTTCTTCCAGCATTGCTTCTCTTTGTACTTATCAATCAGCATATTGTAAACATAGTCATGCTCGTATATATATTCTGATCCTGCAACAGAGACTCGGTATAAAAGTCTAAGACCAAAGTCATCCTCTGCAATTCTGAAATAATTAATTCTTTTTATTTCTTCGTTCATTTAGTAGTGTGGTTAATTTAGTTCTCATTTGATGTTATGGATTACTGTTCCTATTAGACCTTCCTCCTTGTTGTAGATGAAGCCTTCAGCACCCTTGATTGCCCCAACAAATCCCTTTGATGAATGCCAGGCATCTGCTGCTGAAGGGGAGGTGATGTAGGTAACATTAACAGATCTATAGTCCTTGCTTTGCTGAGTTAGATACTTTTGTTTGTGGTGTAGGTGACCTAGTAGCCAGTATCTATATATTGTCTCTCCCCATAGCTTAGGTTGTTCGTTACTCATTAGGGAGGGTAGGTCTTGTGGCTTCTCGTTGTGACCATGAGCAAGACCAATTAGGTTCTCTCCCCACTTGTAATATTTGCGGACGGGTGGTTCGTTGTTTATCATCACGTTTGGGTGTGAATCAAACACAGCAACTAACGTCTCGCCAAGGTAGAATACCCTTTCGTGGTCGTGGTTAGAGAATACAGTGAATGTGTCTACGGGAGCAATCTTTGACAGTCTAATAATAGCTTCTGTAATTAGCTGAACCCCAATGCGGAATAGCTTCTGCCAACGTAGGTCATCCATCTGTGGTGTACCCTTTGTGGTTTGAGGGAAAGGGAATGCTCTGTCGCTGTTGTAGATATCGTTACCAACAGGAAACAGAATCCTCTCCACATCATAGGACGATGCTTTGTATATCATGTCCTCAATAGCGTAACGGAATCTTTCAATAGCAATCTTATAGTCATAGTCCTCTCCTGTCTCCTGTCCCCAAGCTAACTTACCAATGTGGAGATCAAAAATACATGGGACGAATAGATTATTCGACTGCTTCTGAATGGGCATCTTACCCCAAGACTTTGAATCGATTGACTTAATCGCCTCTTTGACTGCATCAACATAGCCCTCACGAATAGCCTCAAGAGATACTGTTCCGTTTCTTACATACACTGAGGCTTCCTTACTCTTAATCCATGCCGCATCCCAATTCTCTGGTAACATACCATTGTCCTCTAGGGTAGCAGAAACAGTGTTGCTTCTAAGCCCCATAGCTTCTATTCTTTTTCGTATAGCTCTTGGGCTAAAATTGTCGTGATACTTTTCAGATAAGCAATTTGCAATTATGGCAGAGCTATTACCTTCAGAGAAGAGTTGCTCAATTTCGGAATCGAAAGACTTGTATTTAGGCATAGTGTGGGATTTAAAAAAGTGCGGGGGAAAACTACATGAGATATATTGATACAAAAATTGGAACGCAATGTATAAACCCCCCGCACATAAACCATTTAATCAAAACAAAATTATAACTTATTCTCTATTATCCAAATGTTTTTTATGTATTTGCTTTAACATATCCTTTAAATCCTTTATATCCCCATACTCTGTGTGACAGGTTCTACAAAGAGCCATTAGGTTTTCAATCTCATCAGCAGACTTTGATCCTCCCATACCACGAGCCTCTATGTGATGGATATCAACAGCACGTTTAGCGCATATCTCACATGGGATAAAGTCTTCTATTCCATAGTCAAACTCATCTAAGTATATCTTAGTGTGCTTTTTCATATTAGACTTGAGCTTTAGGTTTTAGAACATTAACAGGTTCTCGACCTATCTTAATCATATACTTATCATATGCTATAGCTGCTTCACGTTCTGTGTCAGCATACTTCTCCCATTTATTGTGGTTAACATAGCACCTTGCCCACCATTTGTATTTATTATCTTGATAAATCTGACTTACTCCCTTGTACTTATCACTCTTCCCAATATACTTCCTGTTATCTCTGTGCATCCAACTCTGATTTTAAATATGATAATATAGATTGTAATGATGTGATTCTAATCTGCATCGCTTGCTTCAGTCCCGCGCAATAATCCCTGGCGTATGCCTCCTCACTAAGTAGGGACTCTACATGAGATGAGGTATCACTCTTTTTTATAAGCCCATCATCAAACATTACTTTACGGGCAATGTCGAATGATCTCTTCGTGTCTGAGGCTAACAATACAACATTAGACATGAGGGCAGATAGCTGTTCTATCTTCTTCATAACTATGTATGGGTTATGAATGTCTACCTCTTCTGATATCTTTTTATTTATCTCTTCTATCATTAGAATAAAGCTAACTGTTGATGTTCAACCAAATCAATAATTTCTTTTGCTGTTCTAATATAGTACTGGTAATCAATCTGATAGTCATCCATTTCTACATAGTCATTGAACAGCATGATGTTCTGTCCTGCCGCAAGTGATACCTTCTGTCCATTATCCTTCACCTTCATCAACGATCCACCTTCTTTAGATGTAGTAATATAATATCTGTTGATGCGTTGTGTTGGTTTGTCTTTGTACTCTACTTCAAACTGCTTACCTACTTTTTGCGACATACAGAAATCAAAGATATCATCGTGATGTTTGATTGTGTTCTCAACAGGCACATTGTTTACAAAGTATTCATACAGTGCTTTCTGAATTACAGGCTTGTCAAATCCTTTACCTAGTTTAGTTTCTCTTGCCCAAGCTCCTTTCTCTTTTACCTCACCTGTTGATACACCTTGTTTATCGCATACGATATTGTAATAACAATTTACATCTCTTCGAATAATCTTATTGAACAGTGTGTATTCTAGGTTCATCTTGGTTCTGTGTTCCCATTCTTTACAAACCTTAATATAGTCAGCGTACCTAGATTTCTTTACTCGTGATGTAACACCATCTGTATTTGCGCTAATTACTTGAAAGCCAGCAAGTTCTAACATCTCGCACAACATTGACAACAGTAGTTGTCCAGAGATTGTAATGGTGAAGAACACTTTAGGATCATACAGCCAGGAGTAATGATTGTTAAGATTACCAAACGTACCATTGAGTGCGAGCTTGTATGTTTCGTTCACTAGCTTATTACCTTCTCGTTTTGCTGTTACTCTTGTCTGAAACATATCTTCATACAGACTGACAAACTCTTGACCTAAGTGCTGTGGACACAGGTTGTATTGAATGATTAGTGATGGGTAATAGGATGTTACGTCTGAGTCGATAAATACCTCATCATCTTCAGGCGTGAGGATACGGCTATCATCCTCTGTATGTAGTCCACCAATACCATAGCTATATACCTTGCCTTTAAAGGTAACTTTCTGTGAGATATTGGCTCGTGTACCATTCTTATAATCTTCCAATAGAGCGTTAAATTCTTTTGTGTTGAACCAAACACTTGGAACAATACATTCAGCCAAGGAGAGACCTTCTCTGTGCGTCCTGAGCTGTCTTATTTCTTGTTCTTTCTTACCCGTCTTGTTTGAGTATAGTCGAAGCAACAGTGAAACACCTGTTGAAACACCGTCTCTGCTCATTACATTTAGACCATATTCTTTTTCGATACCAACGCGAAGATTAAGCTGATCACCAACGTGTTGTGCTAGATGTTTTGTGAAGATAACATCGTTAAAGTTGTAGTTAATCACTTCATCCATCATCGTGGTAGGTATCTTCTCCTCTGGTGTAAATGGTAGGTCTTGTAGTTTTTTCCACTTTAAGGTAACCATTAGAGACTTCAGGCTAACACGTAGCTTTTTACTGAACAGCATACGAATCAAATCAATGCTGCTTTCTTCTAGGCTATACTTACGAATCAAGTCCCACTTCTCTTTACCTTCTTCCATGGTAATGAGTTTCTTTGATAGGTTGAATATCTTTTTGTTTGTATAACCACTACCTGCCGCAACAATAATTGGGTCATCATAACTATGATTGTTATAACCAATTAGTATAGGCTTAGAATCTAGGAACTCTTGTATCTGTTGTGAATCGTTCCTTCGTTCACTAATCTCAAAGACTTTACTGTCTTCTCCCTTGTATGGTACAATAACAGCAGAGAAGAAGTTAGGTGCAACTTCGACATCATAAACGTAAATGTTCTTCACTTCTTTATCTTTCTTCTGTATTGGTAATGTATAGATGTACTTTATCGTATTTCTATCCCTAAATCTGTGAGTTGTTTCATTGTACCGTTAGGGTCTTTTCCTTTGTTACGGTAAAAATCTATGTCATCGTTGACTTTTTGTAAGTATTGTTTTACTGATTGGTGAGACCAACCCTTTCCGTATAGAGAGCCAAGCTCACTATAACTTAAAAAAGTGTGTTCGCTTAATACCCACGATATAATCTTACGCGCCTTTGCTACTTGATTGTCTACGCGCCTACCCCTACCTCCGTTACCTGCATATACACGCCCCACACTTACAGTGAAGTATTCACATATACGCTCAACAGCTTCTTTAACATCATTATCTACCTGTTCTACCGTTTTTGTTTCCGCTATTTTGCGAAGCGTATCTACATATCTCATCTCTTGTTTTAATTTTTCAAAGACTTGATTAATCTCCTCTTGATACTTTTCTAAAGTCCAGTCATCCTTCATCTAAATATAATTTAAACCAACATAGGTTCATATAATGTTCCCCACTATACAGTGGTTTAACAACAGGGGGCGGTACATGAGTAAGTCCTGTGAAGCTATGTCCAGCTATTGAAGATTCACTCACATTGTAATACTGAGATACCTCAACACTACTCCACCCCCTTGTTAACTTAAGTAGGTATTTTGTCCTGTTTGATAACACCTTACTTCGCTTCGATTTTGATTGATTCTGATACCATTACCACCCCGTCTTCATTCATGGCTTTCTCAAGGTCTGCCTTATTCATTGGGATATCATATTGCGCTCCATCTTTTAAGCAAACCAAAATATATTCGTTGTGTAGATGTGAGCCGATGAAAAAATCGTCGTCAAATTGATACAATGCACCTCTAACGTACTTTACTTCTTCTCTCTTAGCTTCGGGTCTAAGTACCCATGTTTGTTTTTTCATAGGTAAGAAATTTTTAGTTACCATTTTAAAAAGGGAGGTCATTTAAATCATCCTCTTTATCCTCAACTACTTCAGTATCAGACACTTGCTCTTTATATTCAAGATGTTGACCAAGAAGATAGCTTGACAGATAGTTTTGCAAAACAGTGTCGAGCGACTTAGCTGTTTCGTTTGTATCTTCAGAAACCTTTTTCAATGCGAAGACTGGAACATTGAATTTAGTAGCACCTTTCTTACGTGCATCTGATCCAGTTACTTCAACAGCAGCATCATAGATTTCGTTTCTGTTGTCATTGTAGAATGTGCTCCACTCAGCTAGTGCTGCACCTTTTAGTTGTAGATTAGCAAGTTCCAAAGTATTACCATCAACCTTCATAGCAACGTACATACTACGCACGTATTTACCACCAAGACTTTTTACTTTGTCCTTGATATCACTGTACAGACCACTAACGAGTTCACCACCTTTGAATGCTTTTACATTCATAGTTTCAGTACGAGTGTCACGTACTTCGTTAGACCAGATACCACTCTCACTTGCATCGTGCCATCCCTTTACGGTTGACAGTTGGTCAAGTACTAGGAAGGTAATGTTATCTCCAAGGTCAACATTCTTTCCTGCCTCTTTATCGTAGTACACGAAAGACCCATTCTTCCAATCGATAAAGTATTTACATGGGTTAGCGTTTCCGCTGTTATTGTTCTGATTTGAACGGCTCATAATAAATTGAATTTAGTTTTACAAAAATAAGAATTAATATTAAAATGGTGCTTCTTCATTTGACCATCGATGATTTAATCTTTGTGATATTGGTGTCTCTTGTTCGACCTCCATACCCTTACCCCAATACACTTGGACAGGGTCAACATTATTACAGGTATAGCCACAAGCATTCTTGTTGAATATCATTTCAACTGGCTCATCCTTTGGTGTGTGCTTACCACCTGTTTCTGTGTCTTTGATTTTGTCCACATGAATTTCTGTTACTCTCCATCGTGCCTCATCTTTTAGATCTCGGTGTACGATAAGAAAGTCATCTGTTTTATTTGGTTTGTTTTGACCACCTTCAACATCATGTTTAGTAGGAACAGCTTGATCTCCCTGGCTTCGGTTAGTTCGTGCCGCAGTAGATGTGATGTGGTCTGTAATCCAAACAGATGAGTAGTTACTCTTGAATGTCTGTAGCTTGTTTAGGTTTCGCTTGTTTACACTATATTCATTATCACCCATTGGTAACTCGAATGCATTGTATGGGTCACCAACTACAACATCGTACTCATACCCTTCATCATAAACAATCTCACACTTGAGCAAGAAGTCTGAAATAGTATGCTCACGCTTGGAAGTCATAAATTTAAAATAATCAGTAACAAACTGCTTTGCTTTTGTGTGATCATCTACATCGAACAGTTTAACACTCTTACCGATATAGTATTCTTTTATCTTCTTACGAACATGACCATCACTATTTTCTTTTGAGTACACTAAAAACTTCCATTTGTGGAACATTGCAGCAAGAACAGCGAAGTACCAAATAACATAACTCTTACCTACGTTATCACGTGCCGCAATCCAAACCAATGTATTTTTCTTGAACAACCAATGCTGATCTAGCTTAGGTATACCTGTACTAAGACCCATCTCTAAAGAGCCATTGATGAATGCCCATTCGTATTCATCCATCTCGGCATCGTCAGCCATGAAGTCATAAGAACCATCGCTCCTACGTGTGAAGTCAACAGCTCTTTCAATCTCCTTAGCTTCATTGAGTGGTCTGTTTTTACCATGCTCAATACCATCCTTAATAGTCTTCTTGGCTAGGTTAATATCAGCAGGATTCTTTTTCTTTATCTCTGTTAGTAGATGGTTGAATGCTTCCTTCTCTGTTATCATACCAACAGCAACATAACCACCAAGTAGATTGGATGCACTAAGTAGTGTGTCATGCTTATTACCATTCTTACCCTCACGAGTGTGAGCAATCATAGTTGAAGTAATGTCTAACGCCCGCTGTTTCTTTCTGTCCTTCTTGTTCTTCTTCCAATCAATATACTGGTCATCTGTTAGTGTCTTATCCCAAACCAATGAATTGGTATTGATATAAATATCAGGATCATGTGATTCAAAACAGAGTCTAGAAGGATTTTTAGAAGATGTATCTAGTTCAGGATAGCGAGATAGTATAGCATTGTAGTATTGTGTATGCTTCTCAAGATTAGGTGGACATTGTACTAATGCCTTTACACCATTACCACTAGGTGATTCCCATGCCGCATAAATATAACTGTCTTTACTTAGTTGCATTTTCTTCATCTTAACATCAACATCATCAAAGTCAAGTACAAAGAATCCAGAATGCTCAACTACATTTTCATCTGTTCTTTTATCATCCTTTATTACACCAGCAAATACAATACAGGGTAATTCTGTTTTTTCTGTTTTGCCTGACCTGATGGATTCAATAACCTCTTTATGTTTATTGCTTTTGATTCTATCAAGTGCAACATCAACAGTAGTATGGTGCGGAATATTGCTCCGCATATGTTTGTATGCTGTAATCATTTTGTACTAGCTATATATAGTATTAATATTAATATCCAAATCATAATCGGTCTTTAATTAAAAGTGCTATGAATAATAGTATTGTTATCATCGTTTGCTTTATTAGATTCTGAGAGTGGTCGAGAAAGCAAGTTACCCCCTACCCCCTAGAAGAGGGTAACCTTTCTCTGACCTTTTGCTCAATTGAGTTCTTTCGATTAGGCTGATAGTGGGAAGCAAGTTACCAGAAGACCCGTTACTATCATTTAACAGCACACAGTTTGGTCTCACTTCCATCGGTTGTTTCTGCATGGGATACCGATCTACCCCATTAATATGTTCGGCAAATATATAATTAGTTTTTAATGTACCAAACATATTCCAACAATTTTGATTCAAGTTCTTCTTGATTGATATGGGACAGCTCTTCGTTACTGAGATGTCTACCATATGCTAACAGTATTGCTTCTTCTAAATTCATGCTGTGAGTATTTCTTTACATAGTTCATATGGTATCTTGCTTCGATTGTAATTACCCTTCAACCCTTGAGTTCCTGTCTGTGATCCTCTGGGTGCTGATTCGTGATGACAATCTTTGTTTCCATTGTGGCATTGTTCTCTTGGTGTCCACGTTCCACCGAATACATTGGCAATATTGTTTGACCAAATGTCTGTTGGTTTAGCTCTTACATCACCGTACTTACAGTACCAAACAGTAGTTCTATCTAAACCTTTTACAACATCTAGCTTCCGCAACTTACCCCTTGGGTTCTCCATATACCAAATCAAATCTTTATTAATAAACCGAAAATGATTTATAATACGAAGAGTAGCTTCGACAAACTTAACACCAAGCAAAGCGTTTTTACTTTTAGGTGTGTGGTCTTTATTCCAATGTTTACCGATGGAGGCAACAGAAAAGTAAGTGCAGGGTGGAGATGCCCAAATTATATCGGGAACAAAAGGAACAGCATCAACATCAAAGTCTAGGATATCACAGACATACTGAATCCCCTCAAAGTTATTGATATCAGAGGAGAATACTTCGTACCCTAACTCTTCCCCAACCTTTCCAATTGATCTACTTCCTGCAAACAACTCTAATACTTTCATCCTAATTGATTATATATTTGATTAGCTATTGCTTTAGCAATCCCTGGAAATGTTTTACTTCTCATACCTCTTCTATCTTTTGAACCACGAGCCTCATCATACCACTTTGCCATTCTATACTTTGTGCCATCTTTTCTTATGCCCTCTTTAAATTCTCCTTTGTCTACAATATCGGTAGGTACAAGCGGTTTAAGATTCTTTAACCACAAACAAGTTGTTTTACTAAATGGATCACCAAACATCCAAGGATGTACAATTTGATCTGGCTTTCGAATTTGTGAGGATATAACACTAACAGGATTCTCTACCATAATGTGTTTAATTGGAGCATCTAACAGCTTCCGCACAAACTCAAGTGCATCTTGTTGATTATTCCACCTCTCTTCATTTCGCGTACCATCTTTGTTGTACATCCATCTAGCACCACTAACAGCAAGATATGTACATGGTGGGTGAGCAATCATAACATCATACTTACCACTATAGGCTTCCGCAATAGCATCACCTTGTATGTGCCATTCGGGATGTCCACCAGAGCAAGGTAAGATATCGCAACTGTATGCCTCAACACCTAACTTTCTAAATTCTTTTGTTACTGCCTGGCTTTCTTCACAAGCTACTAATACTTTCATCCTATTGATAGATTGTGTTGCAGCTCATAGACCTTCCTCCTGATCTTCTGCTGGTCTATCTTGTGCAACTTATTAAACATTGATGACTTGGACAAATGTATGCCGTAGCTATCTGATAGCTTACGAGCAATCTCTTCTACTTCTTTAGCTTTCATATTCCCTTATGATTTCTTGAATAGCATCAGATATTTCTATGAGTGAAGGAATCGTGAATGTTAGAAATGAAAGTTTCTCTGTATTAAATACTACATTATCACCACTTGTATCAAATGTTATTTTGAATTGATCTAGTTCTGCATCTTCCCAAATTAACGTACACACTTCATCTTCCCATTGATAACTGAATGACGTTGGTAGGATGGTTGGATTTTTAATGTATTTCATTTTGCCTTTAGATTTAAGTACCTCCTATTGAGGTTGTTTTTATTAGCGTAAGAATCAACAGCTTCCCACTTAGTGTGGGCTACCACTTCCGCAATCTTCACATTGTTAGAATAGATACTAAACTTCTTTTTATTTTCCATCAACAACAGCTTTAAGTAATTTAATTAATCTATCCTTGTTCTCAATAGAGGATTGCTCTAGAAGAATGCTAAGACGTAGTGAAAGAAACTTAATAGTCTTATTTAGTCCATGTCTGCGTAGCTTGAGTTCTATGTCGTTTGGGATATTACTTTCAAACAAACGAAACAGATACTGATTGAACGAGTATCGGTTAGGGAATTGGTTGGCGATATACTCAGCACGAAACTGATCATCGTTTAAATGCGGATACTTGTTTTGTAGTTCAGAGATTAATTTACTTTGCGTTTCCATAATTTATAGTGTTTCTGAAAATTCTTTATCATAAAGATCTACCTTTTGAAAGATATCTTTGATTTGCTTACCTAACTCCTGCTCGTTATGTGTAGATAGTGCAAGTCTTTTAAGTGATAAAAGGAAATCAAGTCGTTCCCAATCTGCTAGGCTGTAGATTTTATTGTACATTTTAAATTAATTAGTTCAAGGTGTAGATAATTTTTAGCGTATCTGCTTTTGGTTTGTGAATGTGTACCAATGTGCCAATCAACTTCGGTGTTGTCATTAATACCTTTAGTTCTGCGCCAGTCGTATATACTGAAGGGAAAATCTTTTTCCATTTCCCACAAATATATTACTTTGCTATCATTGAGATGTAATGGTTCACCCATTATCTCAGTTAACTCGTTTAGCGTTGCCTTTACAGTGTCACCATGAAAGGAACTGCCATTTAGCTTGTTTGGATTTTTTAGCTTTTTCATTTTGCTAGTTCTTACTCTATATGTACTTCATTTGAGAGGTAGTGGTTGATACTTGTATACAACTCATATATTTCTTCGAGTTCTTTGTCATCTATCAAGAATAATCGGTAGATGTCATCATCTGTCCAAGTTCTTTTAGAGCGAACCATATACATTACTATCTCTTTGATAGTATCATAGCGTTGAAAGGAGCTATTGTTTAGCTTGTTTAGATCTTTTAACTTTTTCATTTAGCTTTTAGTGTTTGGTAAACCAGCCCATCCTGCCAGGCTTTATCAAGTTGTTGCTCTTCCATTTCCTTTGCTTCTTTAAGGAATTTTGCACGCAATTCATCGGCTATACCTGCTGAAATTTCATCTCTGTTACGCATCCAAGTAATGTAGTTATACCTTTCTGCTAAAAATTCTACTGCTGTTTTAGGAAACATCTCTTCTTGTTGTTTTACTATCCTCTCTAGTTCAT
>Ga0070754_10003453_pt1 | contig 11135 bp, 8 predicted proteins | sample VirMetDEL_Sep_01_FD_75181 | JGI IMG/M metagenome (GOLD analysis project Ga0070754, IMG submission 75181) | Aqueous microbial communities from the Delaware River and Bay under freshwater to marine salinity gradient to study organic matter... | ecosystem: Environmental > Aquatic > Marine > Coastal... | reverse complement strand
GTCTGCTCTGTAAAACAACTTTGCTTTGCCCTCTTCTATGTCATACCTACTCAAAGCATAAACTTCTAATCGGTTCAACTCTCTGAACCTTTCAATGCTATCATCAAACCAAATGTCAGAATTAGCAATAATGTTTATGTCATTCGGAAACTGTCGCGTAAGCTGGAATATTTGGTCGTAGGTAGCCATTGACTTGATTTTTATAAACCTGTCAATAAACTCATTTGCCTCGTTCCTCTCAATACATTCGTCAAGCTCTTTCTGACGGTCTTTCGTGTGAGCCGCATAAACCATTGTAAATAGGTTTATCTCTGCTTTCGGCTCTTCTAAATTCTTCAAATGATACCTAAGATCATGCCAAGCATCACGTAAACAATCTGAACAGCCCCTGTTTAGCTCCTTGCCAAGACTTTCATAAGCTTCAGCAATTAATTCTGTGTCTTTGGTAAGTACCGCCCTCTGTATATCAACCATAAAAAAAAGGTCGCACCGAAGTTACGACCTTTTTAGTTTACAATTTATATCGCGTTTAGGTCAACGCTTCCAGATAAGCCAAGTTTTGTGCATGAGTAGCACTCGCTGGTCGCTGAAAGATTCTACTAATTACGCGATGCTGACCGCTAAGCGATATAGCCATTGCCGTATCGTCATTCAAAAGGATTCCAGTACTGCCTGCGCCCTCTGAAGCATTCAAGCCACCAATCGGGTCATCGCTGCCTAAGCTGCCAATGGTGTCAATGCCATAGACTTCAATTTGAGCAGCGTTAGTTTCGACAAAGCAGAACAAATCCTCGCTCGCAACCAAGTTTTCAATAGCTTGCTTGTCCTTTGAGCTTGAATGATAAAGAACAAGATTCACCTTTTGGTTCCACACTGAAATGTTTTCGCCGACTTCTAACTCAACGTCTGCCGAGTTCTTCAACTTCTTACCAATGAACTTTTGCAGCTTGTACGCAATAGAACCGTTTAGGTTCATTGTGATAGCCGTGATGTCCAATGTATTGATGTCAACCGAATAGCTGTCAAGTTGCGACAACTGACCAATAAAAATGCGCTTGTTTACGCCACCAATCTTGTTGAGGGCATCACAATTCGGGTCAAGCGACCGAACTAAATTTGTACAATTAGACATCTTCTGTTTTTTTAGAATCCAGCAACCACGATCAATTCAGGATACTTGTATTGGTAGTCCATCATGTATCGTGCTTTGAATTTGTTTACATCATCATCAAGTGAGTACCAAAACCGAACTTCGTTGTAGCGGCTAACCGTATCCAACGCAAGAACATGATTGTCAGGCTTTGTCAAAACAACTCTGTGCGGATTGGTAATTGTTGCAGGGCTTCCAGTTGAGAAATCAGCCGACAGGTACTCATCAACAATGTCAAGGCGAACCAACGGAACACCCTGAAATGTAATATCATTCAAACCATTCACAAGTTGTGTCTTTGCACTTTCCAAAGCCGCATTTGTTTGCAACCATGTTTTCCAAGCTTCGTAGACTGAATAGGTTACGTAAAAACGTTTTTCTGCATCCGGAACTTGTCGAAGCTTGCGATCTTGTGCATCATAAATCGCTTGCAATGTGCCTTGAATATTGGCAACCGTCAAATCGGCGTCAACAATAGCACCAGCATCAGGAATGCCATCAGTGGTCGCTCCGTCAGCCAACTTCTTGTAAAAGCCATCCATCATTGAGTAGTCAGCATCCGCATCAGCCGTGTCAGCCAAGAGCAAAATTCTCAGAGCATCGCGAGTGATAACCGGATTAACAAAATCCAAAAGCATCGTCTGAATTTCTGTGTCAGACAAATCTGCCGTATCAACTCCGCGTTTTAGGGCAGAACGAAATACGGTATTGTCAAACACATCAGCACATTGGCTTTTGAACACCTCCAAGTTCACCGGCGAAAGCTGCTTGCGAGTGATCGACAAACCCAAATCAGTATCTGTCTTTGCTCCGCAACCTGTTCTGAGCTTTGTGATCTTGTCGAGTTCGCCGTTCAGGTAAATGTACTGATCGGTAACAACATCGTCAATCTGCTCAAAGCCTAACTGAGTGATAAGCGGGTTTTCGGTAACTGGTTTCAGAAAGACACCCGCATCAGGTCCTTCAAAGTTTACTACTGAACTAATGATTGCCATTACGCTCGATTTTGTTTTGCTTTTGTTAAATTATTTCTAATGCCATCAAACTTGGCACTGGTTTGCTTTTCCGGTAGTGGCTTTGGAGGCTCAGACCCCATTACCATGTTTTTGATTTCGTCAATTTCAGCTTTGATCTCTTCGTTAGTTGATTTCTCAGCCTGCAAAGAGTTCGTAAGCTCTTCAATTTGCGAATTTAAGCTCGTGATTTCCGCTTTCAAAGTTTCGTTTTCGGCTGCTAAGTCCTCAACCGGCTCGAATTTACACCCATCAGCCATTGCAAGCTCTTTCACCTCTTCAACCGAAGCACCGGAAACCTCTGCAATAATAGAAACCTCCGCTTCTGTTGGGCAATCCTCGCCAACTACCAAGTCGTAACGCTCTTGCCCCATTTGTTCGACAAGCTGAGCAACAACATCTTCGCCCTTTTCTTGAATCCAAGCCCCCAAAGTGGCTGCTGCCTCAATTTCAGGCTCTGTTTTTTCACCTTTAATCAAGGCTGCTAATTTTTTGACCTCCGCAAGTATCGGATTCATAATTTGAAAGTTTGTTTTTTGCTTTTTCTCTGGAGAAACATAAGCGAAAATGGTAGCAGCTTGCTTGTTTTCGACTTTTTCACCGATAATAGAACCAATAAAGCCCAAGTCCTGAGCTTTGTCTGCCGTCAACGTGCTTTGCGCATCCATATACGACCGCAACGCCTCACGATCTGAGCCAGTATGCTTAACATAATAGTCTAAGATTCGTTCTTGTGCATCTTGCAGGCTGTCAAGTATAGCTTGAACCTCTTTAGCTTCCATCGCATCCATATTGGGTATCCAATACGGATTATGCACGAAATAATCAGAGTTCGCGTGCATTGTTCTGCGCTCAACCGGAGCAACCAAAGCGATCACCGTAGCTATTGAACCGCACAAGCCCAGAACTTCGGTATGTATTACCTTTCCTGAACCCCTCAAATAGTCTGCAATCGCAAAGCCCTCATTGACATCGCCGCCACCTGAGTTGATTTCGATCTTTATTTCGTCACCCTCAACACCCTCAACCAATTGCTGAACATATTGCAAGGTAATTTCATCGCCCCAAAAAGCTTCTTTGCCAATGTAACCGTGTAAGCGTATAATCTTCACAACCCCAAAGATGCCATTTGATTAACTTAGTAGCCTAATTTTAGACTAAAAAATGTACGCCAAACAAGTAAAGGGATATATCAAAGGCACTCTGCTCAGAACTTTAGAGAACCATTTGAAGCAAGAACAAATAAGCGAATCAGCCTATGTTCGTAACTTAATAATTAAAGATTTGCAGGAAAGATACCCAGAGCTGAAGTTGCGGCGACCACCAAAGACTGTATCTCGCCCTTCTGTTGATCAGTAAGGTTAGCCTTGCCTATTGAGCCAGAATCTATTTTACGGTCAAACCTTGTACCGTGAAGCTCGCCATCTAAGTGTTTGTGATGGTTCAACATTTCATCTCTAAACTCCACGCCAATTTCTTCACATATTCTTTTCAGCTCCTTTTCCGGATGCTGAACTAAGCTTTCATAATTAACCCTGCAAACGTTTCTGTGTTGGCTTATAAAGCTATGTTTCAAACAATAGGTCAACGCCCCTATCAAATGGCTGTCCTTGCCGTTCCACTCAAATTTAGCGACTATATGGTCAGCCCATTCTTTGGCTCTTCTTGGTAGCCTTGCGATGCATTCTTGTATTTCATTGCCAGCCAACCCCTGCCGTATCCAGCCTAAGTTTATCATTGATGAAACAACATCGTAAATATTTCTGACCATCCACAACCTATGGTCTGTGTTGTGCCACTCTTCAGGTCTTTGTGATATGGTTGTCATTTGATAGACCGCTATGCTCGTATGGACTTCGTAATAATCTCGAAACGCATAATAACTTTTGCCCTCGCCAAAATAGGTGACGTCTGGTCTGACCTTCCAAATAACGCCCATTAAAGTCGTGCCAGACCTTTGGCAGCCCGTTACACCTATCCGCTTAACTCTACGGCGAAACTCCCCCCGCCTAATGTCCTCGCTATTCGGTCTCAATCAGTAAGCCGTATCTGACATTAACAACCGTGTTCGCTCTGGTGGTTGTCGCTCTAATGTATAAATCTGTCTGTGCCGGAATGGCTCTGCTTGTTGGGAAGCCCAAGGCGAACACATTGTTGTCGCTTAGCGTCTGCTTGCTGAACTTCCAAGATCTTGAATTTGCAGCCGTATAAGTCATGACATAAACATCAACTTTAGCAGAACTGTCCGCCCAAGTATTGGCTTCTAAAAAAGATAGGTAACCCGTTTTGCTTGCTGGTATTGTATAGAAAGAGCTGTGAGTAATTCCTTGCCCTTTTTCAATCACAAGCTGCGTTTTTGTGCTCGTCTTTGACGCTATTGTAATCTTGCCGTAATTCGTGCCTATCGTGCCAGCCTGACCAACGTAGGCTTCATGTACCCTAAGATAAAAATTTGCGCTGGTAGCCGCTGCAATGCCTGTCATGATCACCGTTTCGCTTTGTTCATTCCAATTCGAGTCAAGCCCGAACACCAAAACAGCTATTGCGCCCTGTTGCCCTCCGGCATCTTGTGTAGAGTCTGATACCAATGTTATCTGTTCTGCGCTTGACAAGAATGTGAAAACCGAATCCGAACCCCCAAAAATATCATATTCTCCAGCTGTTGACGTCAATGTCCGTGTTGCAAATTTATCTACCGTTGACAACCCAGACAACAAACCCCTGCTTTCCTGTAAAATACCGCCCTGCGCTGAGTTCTGAAGACTTGCCCCGACCTCCCTAACAGTACCTGTTGGCGAATCAATATCATTCGCTGTGAACGCAAATAAAACCGTTTGCCCCTGTAAGAACAAAAGTTTGTTTTTCTGCACTTTCCATGTTACCGTGTTTTTCGGAAAGCAATATTGGTCTGAAGAGCTGCCAAAATCGAACAACATTTGATCGCCAATGAATGAAATAGTGACGCCACCATAAGCAACAACCATCGAAACCAATAAACAAATCGTAAATACTACTTTTTTCATAATTCTGAAATTTCCACCGCCTGAGTAAGCCGCGAATTTACGGCATTTATTTCTGTTACCGCAACCTGTGGTCTGATGCCTTGCACCGAATTTGCCACCATCTCTGCAATTTCTAACTTTCCGGCAACCTCTCCGGATATTTGCCTTGTACTGAAGCCCCCGTCAATTACGCCGCCATCCTGAGCATACTTTGTTTTAGTTGATAACGGAACACCCCCAAACGCTTGGTTAATATTTGAGAGCGAATTTATCAAACCAGATGCACCGCGATTAAGCACAAACATCTTTTCGCCCCTTTCGACCTCAAACATATTGCCATCTTCGCCAACATAAGTAGTGCCACCCTGACTATGCAGATTGCCCCCGACATCAACAACACCACCATCAGCAAATTTCTGTTTTTTGATAGCCGCGATCTGAGCAGAACCAGACGCTATTGCCAAAGCCGATAAGGTACTCGCCAAAATAGGTCCTAAAGGAAGCCCCGCTTGCATTCCTGTGTTGAAAGCCGTAATCACCGACTTCAACATGGTCATAGTGGCTTCCGTAACATCAAACTTCTTTTTTTGCTCAAGCCCCTTCTTGCGCTCTGCCGCTATTTTGCTCTCAAAGTCTTTCTCTATCGCTGCCCTCTGGTCTGCATTATCACCAGCAGCATCGAGCAATTCATCTCTCTCTTGTTCTAAATTCTGAACCCGAATTTTGCTAAGGTTGGCGAAAATACCGCCAAGCTCGCCGACCACGTTGCTTGCAGTTCCTAAAGCGAAATTTAGCGACTCTTCATCAACCCCTATCAGTTGGGCAAACGTTCTTGGTTGCCCGTCCTCGTCCTGTCCAATAGCGGAAAGCTCAACATTCACCTCGCTAAGCTTAACCTTTAGGCTCTCAATTCTTCGGTTTAGCTCTTGCTTGTCCTCTTCACTTAAAACCGATTCGCCCAGACCATCAACCGAAGCTGTTGCTTTTTCAAGCTCTGCCGTTAGTATTTGAATTTGCCCCTCAACCGTTTCGCGAGTCTTCTGGAGGAGTAGCTGCTTTTTCTCTTCTTCAATTCTTGCGATTTCGTCTTTATTGCCCTGAGCCGCTAAAATCTGCTCATTAAATCCAATAATTAACGCTTTTGTTTCTGCGTCTTGTAGCTCAGTAAATTCCGCCTCTCGCTTTTTAAGTTCATCAAAAAGAATCTTGCTCTTTTTCTCTTCGATCTCTTGCATTTTTTTTGCGGTAAACTCTCTCACCTCAACTTCAGTAGCCCCTGCTTGCCTGAACGCTTCCGCCTCTTTTTCAATGCCCAAAACTTCAGAAACAAATGTTTCGTTTATTTCGTCTCTGACCTTAATAAGTAGCTCCCGCTTTTTCTCTTCCCTTTCCAGTTCGGCTTTTTGGGCTTGCTCGATTCTCTTCTGCTCAGCCTCCCTTGCTTTGCTCGCCGCCTTACTATCTCTGGCTATTTCATTGTTTACCCTGTTCAACTCCCGCTGAACTTGACGCTGGATATTTGCCCTGTTAGCGATCTGTTGGTTTACCGCCGCGATTGCCTCCGCCTCCTTGTCTTTGTTTTCCTTGTTCGTCCGGCTAAATGTATTCTCCAGCACCTGAGCATCACGCCGTAAAACCAAATATTCTGTTTCTTGGTCAACTAACTTCTCTTGCAGCGACTGAGCATCAAGCAACGCCTTTTTCCTTTCTTCTGCCGTAAACTGATCTTCCTGTCTTGCTTTTAGTCTAAGCTCTGCAATCTGGCTTTCAAGCTTAGCCCGATCTTCTGTAAGCTTCCTCTGAAGGATGTCGGCTTTTGCCCTCATGTCTGCCACGTCAGCCGCAAGCTTAGCCTCTTTTACTTGTTCCTTTGCGAAGTCCTTAACCGCATCCGTTGCCTTACCCAATTTTTCGGTAACACCATCAACACCAAGCGAAACCTTTACAACAGCATCTGTCGCAACTTGTCCAGCTTCCTTAAATTCACCCCTAAACAATAAACCAATAGCCTTGCCCAGCTCCGGAACTAACTCAATAAGCCCCACAAGCCTGTTGACAATGTTATCTTTAATTAGTGTAGCAAAAGCTTTAATAGCTGCCTGCGGATTCTCAAAAGCGGAAATTATCAACTCGCCCAAATCTGCCAACAAATCAACCACGTTGCCAAACAATGCACTGACCACGCTTGTGGCTTTTGCCAGCTTGTTTTGTCCCTCTTCGGAACTCGTCAGGGCTGCGCTCAGAGCACCCAAAGCAACAATGATAGCACCGATGCCCGTAGATGCCAAAGCCACCGTAAACGCTTTTGTGGCAAGTGTCGCCCCCTTCGTGGCAACCCCTACTGCTTTTTTCGCAAAAGCTAATAACTTAGAACCCTTCGTGTTGGCGACTGTTGCCGTTGTATTTTGCGCAGTTGCCGCTGTGTTTTCATCTGTTTCTTTTGAGCCTTTTTTGAACTGACTTGCCAATAGCCTTAGCTGGTTCGTGGCTTGTTTGTATATCTCATTAGTTGTTTTCTGTACTTTCTCCAGAATAGCAATTTCGCGACTAAAAACACCGGTTTGCTTAAATGCGTCCTGAACGGAATTTGAATAGTTACCAATGTTTGATGTGAAGTCGCCGATCTCTAACTTCTGCTTGTTGATCTTTGCAGACAAATCTGCGATTTCCTTTGCTTGCGCTTTGGTAGGGTTTGCCAGCCTTTCGTAAGCATCTTTTAGCTGCCTGAGCTTAACAATATTGGCTTGTATTGAGCCATTCTGTGCCTTAGTGCCAGCATCTACCGCCTGACGTAACCGCCTCTGCTGTTTTGTCAAATCTCGTATTGAAGCCTCATTAACTACCTGCGCTTTGGAAGCCTGCTCTGTGGTAATTATGCCCTCCTTTACCTGTTTGTCTAAATCCTTATTGGCTGCTCTAAGGTCTTTTATTTCGCTTTTGATCTGCGCTAACTTCTTAAAGCTATCGCCTAAGCTGATGTCTATTACTACTGTTTCTGCCATTACTGTAATTTTACAAGCTCAACCTCTGAACTCTCGCCGGAACTATGGTCGTGCCTTATTCTTGAAATAAGAAACCAAGCACCATGTTCATCAATCCAAACCGGATTAATCATGTCTAATTGATTGATGTCCGATTCGTTTAGCCTGACTCTTTCGGTTATTACCTTAAAACCATCAAGTAAGTTCACCAGATTGGTCGAGTATAGCTCAATCAGTTTCTGCCAGCCCAAATTGAAAGTTTCATCGTCAAGGAAATAAGCACCCACAAAAGGGTTTTGTGCCTTGCTTAACGAGCCATCGGTATAGGTCAACGAATAAGCGTGCGAAGTCTTTACCAATATTCGCGGCTTTGGCTCAAACTCTTGCTGGTCGCTTGTTCCGGCACTTTCAAATATTTTGATCTGTGGCGTCTTGATTCCTATAAACCGCAACCGCCAATTAGTCGCCGCAAATGGCGACTTGAAAACATCTTTGCTAAATGGCAAGTTTTCATCAGAAACCTCAAAAAAGTAATCTGTTCCCTTTTTTTTGTTTACCGTTTCATCCTCTTGGTAGGTAGCATCATTGATCTGACCATATTTTTTTGCCCTAAACTCCAATTTTGTTTGCGCAATCCTGTCAATTTTCTCAGACCAGTCATAGCCAGAACCAATGCGGTCCACCACATCTTGTAATTGGTAGAGAGTAACCACCTTCGTCTGTGGGTTCGTGTCAATCAATAAACCGAACATTTGAGCCACCACTTTCAGCAGGCTATCCTGCTTCATATCGCCCAAGCATCCAGATATACCCATAAAGCCGGAATAGCCAACGCCTACGGCACGATTGTAGAGCGTTTGGTATGCACCCCCATTTACAGAGTATTCTATCTCAAACACTTCTAAATCATTATCCGCTGTGGTATTCTCAATTTGAAAGTCAATAGTAAAAGTGTGGTTGCCAGTACTGAAATTAGTAAAAGGAGGATAAGTAATGGTGCTGTCGTTTTCGATAACCACCCAAGTTGGGTTCACCCCCGCCGCTGTCAGTACTTCATCAGCCTGTGTTTCTGCTACGATTTTCGTGCCGTCTGAAACTTTAGTTATGGTTACACTGCTTCTGCTTTTTAGCGTCAAGTTCTCGCCCTTAATCCTGAACACAACAGTATCAGATGGTGCTAAGTTGAGCGGTACAGACGTGAAGCTAAAATCTGCCGTTGTTGGGTAAAAGAACTCCCTGCAAGGCAGAAGTACTGATGCAAAATTGCTATCTGTTAGAATATCGCCGGACAATGTAAAGCCTGCATCAATAGCCATTTGCTGCAATACCTTGACCAGATAAACAGACGGCAAAAGATATTTTACATTTATCGACCTTGTTAGATTATCAATAAAGGAATTTGGCGAATCGCTGTGAAAATCTAACGCTGCATATACTAACCCAGACGTTGTTGCAAGGTAACCCTCAATTTCCGTCATGTAGTGAAAATGGTCTAAGCTGGATAAATCCAAATCTGACAATTTCTTGCCCTTAATGCGGCTAAAGAAATCAGCATTGTTGCCGTATAGCCTTACGCTTATTTCATCCTGTATGCTCTCAATACTTGCATATCGTATATTCTGATCAACCCCACGAACATAAAGCCGAGCCTCAATAATTGAATAAGGGAAGCTGGTAGTGTTGGTCAGCTCTTGGCTATTCTGGATAGCCGCAAGGTTTTTCGCTGTTTTGGGTATTGTAAAAGAATAAGAACGTGCAGCGGTTCTTGTGCTTATGTCTGATATTGGCGCAATTTGGTACTCAGTAACAATTTTCTCGCCCTGTTCCAAATCGACCGCCGAGCCATTCAATGTTAGTTCTATCATTGCGACTGCACATTGATTTCTTCTGCATCTACAAATGAAAATCTAACCTCGTACAAGTGATCAGAGCTTTTTCTTTTGGTATAGCTCTCTCTCTGTATCAAAATAGGAATATCATACAGGTTTGTTTCGGAGTTGTACCGCCAACATTGGATTGCTTGCCGGAACTGATCAACACTATTTAACCCCTTTAGCCCTATGTCGCCGCTTGAAACAACATAAGCATTTCGCACGCCCTCCCTTTCAGACATTTTTAAGGCAAGCGAACCATCCGAACCAAGCTGCTTGAACTCTTTTGCAGTGCCAGCCCTGACCTGAAATGTACGCACGCCTTGAAACGGTCTGTTTTGAAAGCCCCCATATTGGTTAATGCAAGCTATGTCAAAATCCTCATTGCAGCACGACCCCTCAGATAACAAACCTGAAGTGCCATCTACATTTACAATTATTGTCCACGTTTCTGTAACTGTGCCGTAGCCCTCTGTAAACACGAATGTATATGTTCCTAATGTTGTTGGTGCTGTAAATTGCCAGCCTGTTGTTTCTCCCAGAAAACCACCCGCCGACCAAGCGAACCAACTCTCGCTTTCTGCCAAGCCATTGAAAAAGCGGTATTGCGGTGCTTGCAAGGACGGCAATGTCGCATTGATAAACTCGCCACCGGAAAGGTTATATGTCACCCAGTTAGCCACTACTCAACCGACATAGTAAACAGATTGAACGAGTTGACGACAACCGTGTTCGTCCCCGAATTGTTGATCGTCCAAATCTCTAAATAGTCATTAGTTGCCATTTGCGTAAATATGTGAATTGCAGTAGAATGATACTCACCAGAGTCGCCCGTTGACAATACTTTAGAGCCATTTATTTTAGTTCCGTTCTTTCGTATCTCAAACATTACTTCCTGATTATTACCCGCAGATGTCTTGAACGATACAGTCACACCGCAATGAAAAGAAAGCGTGTTTGTGCCTGTGTACCTCAATCGACCATTTGACGGGCTATCCCAATTACCCATAACAGGAGGCGAAGCCGTAAGCGTTGTCGCATTGTTTACTAATGTTGTGTCTGAATCCGAACCCGTGATAGTTGTTTCTGTTTCAGACCATATTTCGCCCATTTGCATC
>Ga0070754_10003451_pt1 | contig 11138 bp, 4 predicted proteins | sample VirMetDEL_Sep_01_FD_75181 | JGI IMG/M metagenome (GOLD analysis project Ga0070754, IMG submission 75181) | Aqueous microbial communities from the Delaware River and Bay under freshwater to marine salinity gradient to study organic matter... | ecosystem: Environmental > Aquatic > Marine > Coastal... | reverse complement strand
TATATGATGACATATCCAATGAATTTAATGGAATTGGTAGGACATTTACTTTAACAACATCAGGACTAAACACATCTGGAATTGGAACAGGTGGTGGAAACGGAATTGTTCTCATAAATGGAATATTCCAACAACCATCAACAGACAACAATCCAAATGGCAACTTTAATATTTTTGAGAATACATCTCCATTACCAGGAATAACCACGATTGTTTTCTCTGGTATAACTATCGCAAATTCTGATCCAGCAATTTATATTACATCTGATGTTGATGTAAATCAAAATCAAACTCCAAGGGGAGGAATTATTGTTTCTTATGGATCTACCCCTGGACTTGGTTTTGCACCTCTTGTGGGAGCATCTGTGACCGCCATAGTTGGCGCAGGAGGAACTATTGCTGGTATTACTACAGACCTTATTGGAGGAACATTTGGATCTGGATATTATGGATTGGTAAGTGTTGCTATTACAGAAACAGGACATTCTGGAGCAGCTGCAACAATTACTGCAGTTGTCGGTGCTGGCGGAACTCTAACCTTTTCTATTGATGGAGAAGGAAGCAATTACAATAATCCATCTATATTAGTTTCATCTCCATCATATGAAAATCTTTCAGTTGTTGGTGTTTCTAGAATTGGAATTGGAACAACAACTACTACTGGAATAGGACTTTCAATGAGTCTTTCCGTTGGACCTGTTGGAGAAACGGGAGCAGGAGCAACTTATTTTGGTGTCACTGAGTTTGAATTTTCTAAGATTGGTTATGGTTTTAGAAAAGGTGATGTATTCAAACCAGTAGGACTTGTCACCGATGGAAGTCTATCAAGTCCACTTCAAGATTTTGAAATAACGGTTCTTGAAACTTATTCAGATACCTTTGCTGCTTGGGAATTTGGAGAGTTAGATTTTATTGATTCTATAAAAGAATATCAAGATGGATCTAGAGTTACTTTCCCACTCAACTATAATGGAGAACTACGTAGTTTTGAACTTCCTGAGGACGGAGATGTTGATCTTGCAAGTTGTCTTTTAATTTTTATAAATGGAATTCTTCAGGTTCCAGGAACATCATATATTTTTGGTGGAGGAACTTCTTTCCAATTTACAAACCCCCCTAAAGAAGATGATAACATATCAATATATTTCTATAAAGGATCTGGAAATGATGTAATATCTGGAAACACAAATACAACAATTCAAGTTGGTGATACTCTTACATCTCTTGCTGGGGAAATTGGTATTGATCAACAGGGTAGAGTTGTAACTAACATATCATCTTCAGACGTGGTTGAAACTAATCCATATAGCGGAGTTGGGATAAACGAGTTAGATTGGAAACCAGTTAAGTGGACGAAACAAAAATCCGATAAAAAAATAAATGGAGAAAATGTTTCAAAAGAAAGAGATTCTTTAAAATCACTTGTTTTCCCCACAGCAAATATTATATCTGATGTTGATACCAGTGCAAATATGATATTTGTTGATAGTATTGATTTATTCAGATATGAAGATCCAGACCTATCATCTTTTAATGCATTGGTCGTAGATAATGTTTCGGTTGGAATTGGAACAACAGACCCTGTAGAGTATGTTGAACTTATTAGTAATTTTACAAATATTATAGGAAATTCTGGAGATGTTATAGGGATTGCTTCTACTGGTAGCTCTCCTCTGGGAATTGAATTTGAATTGGATGATGTGTCGGATATAAGCACAGGATATCCAATTTATATTACAGACACAAAAGTTGGAAGTGGAGTTACATCCATTCTTTCATCCAGCGATTCTGATGTTGTAGCAATTGGTTCTACATACCTAGACAACATTTATCATGTTCAACAGGTTTCTGTAACTCCCGGTTCTTCCCCTGCTGGTATTGTTACTTGCTATGTTGATTCCAATTCAAATTTAGTTGGAATTGATACTACAGGAAAGGTTGGAAAATTCTCTTGGGGGAGATTGTCAAATACTGTCGATTTGGAAAGATTAAATCCAATATCTATTGGAGTAACTGGAAGGGTGGTTTCTGGATTGTCAACATACCCAGTTATTATGAGAAGGGGTGGAGACACCACATTGAGACAAACAGGTTCAATTTACAGAATCTAATATTGCACACACTGTATAAATATCTAAAAAACTATTAATATGTCTGCCGTAGTAACAGATCAATTTAGAATACTTAATGCGAGTAATTTTGTAGACTCTGTTTTGGATACAAATAATTCATACTATGTTTTTCTAGGATTGTCAAATGCCAAAGATCCATCTGTTGGGTTTGGTAGAACTAGTACTTGGGACACCCAAAATGTTGGAAATGGACCAAATCCAGTAGATAATTTACAATATATGACACATTATAGAGATACTTCTCTATTTGGAAAAAGAATTACTGGCGATAACGTTAGAAGAGTCATAAGAAAAGTACAATGGACTTCTAATACACAATATGATATGTACAGACATGATTATAGTAGTACAAACGAATCTCCAAATTCAAAGTCGGCAAGATTATATGATTCAAACTATTATGTGATTAATAAAGATTTTAGAGTTTATATTTGTATTGATAATGGATCTTCTGGATCTTTGGTAAAGGGTAGTAGATCAAAAATTGAACCAACATCAACTGACCTATTACCTTCCAAAGCTAGTGGTGATGATTATTCTTGGAAATATCTGTTTACAGTATCTCCAAGTGATATTGTAAAATTTGACTCAACAGAGTATATTGTTCTTCCTAATAATTGGTCAACATCTACAGATCCAGAAATATCTAGAGTTAGAGATGGGGCTACTACTTCCGGTCAAATAAAAAAAGTTTACATTGAGTCTGCTGGTACTAGTGGATATAGTGATGGAACTTACAATATTCTGGGTGATGGTACTGGTGCTACAGTTCAAATAACAACTAACGCAGGTAAAATTACAAAGGCAGACGTAGTAGATGGTGGAAGTGACTATACCTGGGGAGTAGTGGATTTGGGAGTTGGTAATGGTGCTAAGTTAATACCAATCATCCCACCATCAAAAGGTCATGGATACGACATTTATACAGAGTTGGGTGCCGATAGAGTTTTAGTATATTCCAGATTTGATGATTCTACAAAAGATTTTCCGATTGATACAAAATTTGCACAAGTTGGATTAATTAAAAATCCACAATCTCAATCCTCTTCTGTAACATATACAGGATCAACATATTCATCATTATATGCAATAAAATTAACTGATTCTTATTCTGGAACTCCAGTGATTGGTGAAAAAATCACACAAGAGCAAGTGGGAGTGGGCATTGCAAAGGGTTATGTTGCCTCATATGATTCATCAACAAAGGTTCTAAAATACTATAGAGATAGATCTTTATACTTTAACAACCAAAAAGATCAAATTGATTATACAGGAGTTTCTATTGGATCTACTGTTACGAATTTCAATTCCACTAGCACCATCACATTTTCATCACCATCAGGTCAAACAGCAACAGTCTCTGCTGGATTCAGTGGAAGTAGTTTTAACGGGGTTGATCTTGGTGTTACTTTCACATCTGGTCTTGCAAGTCCAGAGATAAATAAAAAGACAGGGGATATTATTTACATTGATAACAAGCCTGAAGTACAAAGAAACATTAGGCAAAAAGAAGACATTAAAATCATTCTGGAATTCTAAAAAAAGATGGCACAAAAAACAGACTTAAACGTTAATCCATATTTTGACGATTTTGACTCAAATAAAAATTTTTATAAGGTCTTATTTAAGCCAGGATATCCAGTCCAAGCGAGGGAATTAACAACCCTCCAATCTATTTTACAAAATCAAGTTGAGTCTTTTGGTAGTTATATTTTTAAAGATGGAACCGTAGTAAGTCCTGGAAATATAACCTACGATAATCAGTATTATGCCGTAAAGTTAAACTCCACGAATTTTGGTGTAGACGTTTCTTTATACATCAATAACTTTATTGGCAAAAAGATAACAGGACAATCTTCTGGGTCTACAGCAACTGTTCAATTTGTATCTCTTCCAGATGGGGGTCAAGTTGAAGATTTGACAATTTATGTAAAATATGTAGATTCAAATAATAACTTTGTTTTCGAACAGTTTGAGGATGGAGAATCTCTATTTGCTAGTTAAAATGTAACTTATGGAAATACTGTAATTAATTCAGGAACTCCATTCGCATCTCTTATTGACTTAAATGCAACTTCAATAGGTTCTGCAGCATCTATTGGAGAAGGAACATACTTTATCAGAGGGTTTTTTGCAAATGTTTCCAAGCAAACTATTATTTTAGACAATTATACAAATACTCCTTCATATAGAGTTGGTCTAAAAATTCAAGAACTGACTGTAAATGCAAAAGATGATAATTCTTTATATGATAATGCTAAAGGATTTTCAAATTTTTCCGCACCTGGAGCAGATAGATTACAAATAAATTTAACTTTAACTAAAAAATTATTAACAGATACCAATGACACTGATTTTGTAGAATTGCTCAGAGTATCTGACGGTAAGATCAAAAAGATTACAACTAAAACAGAACTTGCAAGACTTGGAGATTATTTTGCGGAAAGAACATATGAAGAATCTGGACATTATGCATTAGAAAACTTCAATATATCCGTCCACAATTCTTTAAATGATAAACTTGGAAATGATGGATTGTTTTTTGACGATCAATTTACGGATCAGCAAAGAACACCATCAGATGATTTGATGTGTGTTAAATTGTCTTCTGGTGAGGCATATGTTGGTGGATATAATGTAGAAAAACCAGTCGGGACAATTTTAGATGTAGAAAAACCAAGAGATACCGGATCTATTTCATCCGCGATCATTCCTTTTGAGATGGGGAACCTTCTTAGAGTCAATAATGTAAGTGGAGCACCAAAGCAGAAGGAATCTATTGATCTTTATGATAAATTTGTTGGTGGTGGTGGAACAAAGATTGGTGATGCCAGAGTTTATACATTTAACCTATCTAGTTCTGCATATCAAGATGGATCTACAAATTGGGATCTGTACCTTTATGATGTTCAGACTTACACTTCTCTCACCTTAAATACACCAGTAGCACCTCTGGGATTAATAACTTCATCTTACATTAAAGGTAAGAGTAGTGGTGCGAGCGGATATGCAGTTTCCTCTGGTTCTGGAAGCACTGTAAGTGTAAGACAAACTTCTGGAACATTTTCTGTTGGAGAACAATTAATTATTAATGGTGTTGATGCTTCCGCAACAGTAGCATCCGTCATTTCATATGGAACAAGGGACATTAAGTCAGTTTCTCAAACTGGTGTTTCCAATTTTCCAGATTTCACCGCAGATTCTCTTTTAGATTCTATCAATCTCCCTAATGGTGTTTTTGGAGGAACTATTAGTGGTGGAACACTTGTAAGTCCCGGAAAAATATTCACAAGTATTAAAGTTGGTGATATTATTAGATATCAAACTGCTTCTGGTGATGAAACTTTTAATAGAGTTACGGCGAATAATACAACATCACTTTCTGTTGGAATTGGACCAACCGTTTCTGGAGTATCTGATGGTGCTGTTGTTGATGGAACCTACTCACAAATTAAACTTGGCGTTCCAACACTGAGAAATCAAGATAAAGGATACCTCTATGCAGAACTTCCAGATTCCAATATCGAATCAGTAAATCTTTCAGGATCATCATTAGCAGTTTCGGAACAAATAACAAATTTAACTATTGCTTCCGGCACATTAACATTTGACTTAGATAATATTGCAGGAATATCAAGTGCTTTCTTTAAAGGATTTGATGAAGAAAGATATTCAGTTCACTATAGCGGTGGTGGAATAGGCACAGTAACATCAGATTCATTCAGTCTCAATGGTGCGACCAATACAGTTACTATTACTGGACTGCAAAATGGAAGTAATGTTGTAGTTAATTCCACTCTTTCAAAGAATGGTTTTCAAAGTAAGATAAAGGAATATACAAGAAGTACTTCTCTTGATGTTGTTTATTCTAAGAATTTACAATCTGGAACTGCAGGATCAAACTCAAATAACTCAATAGATGATGGGTTGACATACAATAAAAATTATGGATTAAGAGTTCAAGATGAGGAAATATCTTTAAATTATCCAGATGTTGTTAAAGTTTTAGCAATTTATGAATCAACCGGAACTAGTGCTCCAATTTTAGATAAGATACAATTTGCAGATACTTCCATTGTAACAAATGCTATTATTGGAGAAAATATTTTAAGCACAATAAACAATGCTATTGGTAGAGTAGTATCTAAGAGTTCTAATGTTATTGATATTGTTTATTTAAATCAGGAAAGATTTGTTTCTGGACATTCCGTAAAATTTGCAGAGAGTAATTCTTCCGCAAACATACAAACAGTAACTCCTGGCGCATATAAAGATTTGACGAATGAATTTACCTTAGATAAAGGTCAAAAAGATCAATATTATGACTATTCAAGATTGGTTAGAAAACTAAACACATCTATTCCATCAAAACGTCTTAAAGTTATATTTGATCATTATACTATACCAGCATCAGATAATGGTGACGTTTATACTGTCCTTAGTTATGACAAGGATAGATATGCCGAAGATATTCCAGAAATAGGAACCAAGAAAGTAAGAGCTTCCGATACTTTGGACTTTAGACCAAGAGTGTCTCAATTTGTTGCCACTGATAAGTCACCATTTGACTTTGGATCAAGAACTTTTGGAACACTACCAAAGTTAGTTTTAAAACCTAAAGAAGATTCTCTTATTGGATATGATTATTACTTACCAAGAATAGACAAAATATTCTTAGATACTTTTGGCAATTTTATTGTTCAAAAAGGAACTTCGGCAAGAAATCCAAAAGAACCAATAAATGCAAATCCAGATCAACTAATGGATTTGGGAACAATAACTCTTCCAGCATATCTGTACAATCCGAATGATGCATTAATATCATTGGTTGATAATAGAAGATATACTATGAGAGATATTGGAAAACTTGAAGATAGAATTGAAAATCTTGAAGTTGTAACTTCCCTTTCATTATTGGAGTTAAACACACAGACTCTTCAGGTCCAAGATGCACAAGGAAACAATAGATTTAAAACAGGTTTCTTTGTTGATGATTTTAAAAATAACTCTTTAATTAATCTAGACGTTTCTTCTATTCAAGTTAACACCGAATCACAAGAATTAACTACTATTTCAAGTCAAAATACTTTAAAGAGTCAAATTGCTCCTGCTTCAAATACATCTGACGAAACTTTAGATTTCTCTCAAAATTTTGATCTTTTAGACTCCAATGTACAAAAAACAGGAAATGCAATTACTTTAAAGTATGAAAGCGTTGATTGGATTGAACAACCATTAGCAACAAAGGTAGAAAATGTAAACCCATTCCACGTTGTTTCGTATAATGGTTTTGTATCTTTATCTCCATCTAGTGATAGTTGGGTAAGAACAATTAGATTGTCTGCAACATCTTCCAGTGTTAATACACGTATTATAGATCCAAATCGTGCAGGAACGACAGGTACTTTTGTTACTTCTAGAGATGTTATAGTTTCTTCTGGAAACGAGCAATACATGCGCTCCAGAAACACACAATTTGCTGCAAATAATCTAAAACCACTAACAAGGTTTTATCAGTTCTTTGATGGAAATGGTTCCGTTGACTTTATACCAAAATTATTAGAAATTTCCAACGACGAAACTCTAACAACTTATGGATCTGTTGGATCATTTGAAGTTGGAGAAACTGTACTTGGATATGATGGAGAAAATAATATAATCTCCTTCAGACTTTGTTCCGGCAATCATAAAGAAGGAACCTATAATTCTCCAAGTAAAACATTTAACATAAATCCATATGTAAAGTCGGAAAATCTTTCATCATCTTATAGTCAGTCCTCCAAAGTTCTTAACATTGATGTTTTAGCACTGTCTGAAGAAGCACAAGGAAAATATTCCGGATATATTAAGACAGGAGTTAAATTGGTAGGACAAACTAGTGGTGCCATTGCTTTTGTAAAAGATTTAAAACTTATTAGTGATAATTATGGAGATCTGATTGGATCTTTCTTCCTTAGAGATCCAAATACATCTCCAGCACCATCAATTAGAATCACCACCGGAACTAAGACTTATAAATTAACAAATAGTTCAACTAATGCTCAACCTTTACCAGGAAGTAAATTAACTTCTGCAGCAGAAACTTCTTATAGATCTGAAGGAAGATTTGAAGTTCGTCAGCGTCAAACAACAAGAGTAACTGCTGAATTCTATGATCCATTGGCACAATCCTTTAGTGTTGGTGGAAATATTGAAGCTCCAAATGCAATTGGGCAGAATGATGATGCTAATGGGGCATTTTTAACTGCTGTAGATTTGTTCTTTGGTAACAAACCATCAGGAAATGATCCTGTAAGAATTGAAGTCAGAACGGTTGAACTCGGTACTCCAACGAGAACTATTATTGGAAAACCAGTTACTTTAGTACCTTCAGATATAACTACTTCAACAACAGGTGAAGTAGCAACAAAGGTAACATTTGAGTATCCAATCTACTTAGCACCTGGTCAAGAATATGCAATTGTTGCTGTTGCAGAAACAACTGATGAATATGAGTTGTGGATTGCGGAAATGGGTGAAAGAACTGTTAACACCCAAACATTACCAGATGCAGAAGCGGTAATTTATTCAAGACAATTTGCTCTTGGAAGTTTGTTTAAGTCGCAGAATGGATCTATTTGGACAGCAAATCAGTATCAAGATCTTAAGTTTAAACTTTACAAGGCAAACTTCACATCAAATAATGGTACTGCTTTCTTCTACAATCCATCTTTAGATCAAAGTAATGGATATGTAGAAACCTTAGGGAACAATCCTGTAACGACGCTACCAAAAACAGTAAATCTTGGTATATCTACAATTGCTGCTGGAGATGGAAATATTGGAATACTTACAGTAGGTAGAAAAATAGCAGCATCTAATGGGTTTGATGGTTATGGTTATATTGTTGGTACAGGAAGTTCTGTTTCTCAAGTAACAATCACTGATGGTGGAACAAATTATCCAACAGGAACAATTGCAGATTTGGAAACAACAAACATCGTTGGTAATGGTTCCGGATTAAGATTATCTGTAACCGCAGGTGCAACGGGAACAATAACTGGAATTGCAGCAACAACTGCAACGGGTAATGGATATCAAGTTGGAGATGTTGTTGGTATTGTAACCACTTTGGGTAGAAATGCGAGATTTACTATATCATCTATTAGTGGATTAGATACTTTGTACTTATCTGGCGTTAAAGGTCAAAAGGATACAAATAAGTCGTTTGCTGTTGGTGCTGGTGTAAGTTACTATAATGATTCTGGTGTTATTGTTTCATTAGCATCCACTACCATTACTAATAGAACTACAGAAGGAACGGGTTTGAATTCTGGTAATCGTCTTAGAATTAATCATTTTGATCATGGTATGTATTCATCTTTGGATAAAGTAAAACTTACAAACATATTACCAAGTGACTCACCTACCACACTTTCTTCGCAACTATCTATTGATGAGTCTGCAACTATCAGTGTAGCAAGTACCGCAGGATTTGAAACATTTGAAGGTGTCTCTGTTGGACCAACTACACCTGGATATGTTCTGATTGGTGATGAGATTATTGAGTATAATAACGTTTTGACTGGAACCCTCTCCATTGCTGGTTCTGGAAGGGCTAAAGATTCTACCGTATCTCAACCACATTCTACTGGATCTTTGGTTTACAAATATGAACTTAATGGTGTTTCTCTTAGAAGAATTAATAATGTTGAGCACGATGTTGATTCCTTAGGAAATGCAATTGATGGATATCATGTGGAAATTGACATGTCAACAAATGGGTTGGATAGATCTGCTGATCTTAATGGAAGATCGCAATTATCTTTCAATTCCCAAGAATCTTTAGGGGGATCAAATTGCAAAGCGACTGAAAATATTCAATTTAATGAAATTGCACCATATTATAATATTCTTACACCAGGATCTTCTACTAGTGTGACTGCTAGTGTTAGAACTGTAACAGGAAGAAGTGTTAATGGAACAGAAACTCCATTTGTTGATAATGTTTTTGAAACTGTCCAACTCAATCAAGTTAATAGGTTAAATTCTGTTAGAATGGTTGCTTCTAAAGTAAACGAGACTAATAGATTAACTTATCTCCCAAGAAATAGATCTCTTACGACGGGTATTTCGTTATCCACGTCGGATAACAACTTGTCTCCAATAATCTATACAGATAATTCTATAACAGAATTTAGACTTGATAGATTAAATAGTCCAATAACAAATTATGCCACAGACAATAGAGTAAATTCTCTATTCTTTGACCCACACTCTGCGGTTTATGTATCAAATACTGTCAACTTAGCACAAGCATCGACATCTTTGAAAGTGCTTCTTGCAGCATATAGACATGAATCAGCAGACTTTAGAGTTCTGTATAGTTTGATAAGAGCAGATTCTAGTGAAGTTACTCAGGAGTTTGAATTATTCCCAGGATATAACAATCTGAAACTTACCACTAATGGTTTAGAGGTTATTGACGCAGCAAATAGTGATGGAAGACCAGACAGTTTTGTTCCTGCAAGTTTAGATAACCAATATCTGGAATATGAGTATACTGCAAATAATTTAGACCTCTTTACCGGATATACAATTAAGATTGTGATGTCTGGAACTAATCAGGCATATGCTCCAAGAATCAAAGATCTGAGAACAATCGCACTTGTATGATAAGAGTAGAAGGTCACAAAAATCTCTACAGAGATGAAAAAAGTGGTGCCATAATAAACTGTGACACCACTTCATATAATAGTTATTTGAATATGTTAGAACAAAAACAACTTCAAAAATCCGAAATTGATCGGATGAAAGAAGATATTGATGAAATAAAAAGTCTTTTAAGAGACCTCTTGACAAAAAAATAATATTGTAAGGTCTTTGGTTAATATAAATATTTATAGAAACATATCCTATCTGAATAATGGCGGTATTTGTATCAAACATAGTAATTGAGCAGGGATTTGATTTTGATACTACTTTTATTTTGGAAGATACTACAACAGGAGATTATTTAGATTTAAC
>Ga0070754_10003448_pt1 | contig 11141 bp, 8 predicted proteins | sample VirMetDEL_Sep_01_FD_75181 | JGI IMG/M metagenome (GOLD analysis project Ga0070754, IMG submission 75181) | Aqueous microbial communities from the Delaware River and Bay under freshwater to marine salinity gradient to study organic matter... | ecosystem: Environmental > Aquatic > Marine > Coastal... | reverse complement strand
TAAAGAAGAAGTTACTGATACAAATCCTGAAACTTGTGCGCCGGATACTACAGCATCAGCCGCCATCGGCGTGCCCGCATCAGAAACGCCGACTTCTGATTCAAAAGAAACTTTAAGCAATAAATTAAATATTACAATAGCTGGAAATAATCCACTAGATTTGTCTAACGCTATTCAAGCAGCGGGCCAAACTGTCGAGAAAGCTCTTGATCTTTCTACTGCGTCAGTACCAAATTTTCTTAAGTCAAGTGCAATTCAAGGAATAAAAGACAGCCCTCTTGGTAAGGTCATAACTAATTTTAATAAGCTTAAAAGTAAAGCCGATGAAGCATTTAATCAGGCTATTCTTAATATTAGTGGTTATGCAATTGATGATATTATTCGCGACCTTGACGAAAATACAATCGAAATACTTCGAAAGAATCTTGGTGTAAATGAAATTCAAAGAGATTTAAAAGTAAATAGTCTCAAGGCTCTTTTAAATAATAAAATGCAAGATGCGATTGATATTATCGCAAAAGAAAATATTCTAAATACTCTAAACTCAAATGACATTACACAAGAAATTCAAGATCAAGTAAACGGTCTTGTCACAGCAGAAAAATATCAAGAAGCATTTCAAGTTCTTCTTGATTTAAATCTTGAAGTTTATATCGGATTATTTTCCTTTGAGGAACTTGAGGAAAATCTTGAAAAAGTTGAAACTGATGCGATGGAACTCATAGGAGAAAGAAAAGTTCCTTCAGAAGCAAGACAATTAGTATCTGGTATTTCAACATGGAAAGGTAAGCTTACAAAGCTAGCGGGAAGAAATCGGGCGAGGCAATCTCAGCCAAACGCGGGTAATACAACGGGTGCAGTAAAAACTGAGGATAGTCCTAATATTGGAAATCCAGATGATGCATATGCATTTGATTTTGTTGATACTGCTGAAGAATTTGAAGCTGATGTTGCATCAAGTACTCGTGATATTTTTTATGCTGTTTGGTGGACTGCTGCAACACCGCTTACTGAAAACGGTTCATCAGAAGTTGTACATAATGCAAATAATCGGGGAGGTGAAGACGGAAATCAATATCATTATATCATTTTAAAAAATGGAAGAGTTCAAAGAGGTCGGCCCGTTGCTGCTAAGGGTCGGACTGAAAATGGCATAGATATACTCTATATTGCAAATCCTTCGGGGCAACATACTCCACAACAAGATGATTCATATAAGAAAATGTGTGAAGCGCTTTATAGAATTCTTCCCGGTATTGAAATGGCCGCGGCTGGAGAAAGATTAACTGATACAGAAGGATCATTTTAATGAGTAGTAATACTGATGATGCTTTTACCGATGACATTCTTGTAACAAGAGAAACGTATGATTATCCTGACTATTCGGGTATAGATCCTAAAGATCCAAGCGCTAATACTGGTATATCTCAAAATCCAACTGCGCCGCCTGGTGGCACATATCCTGCTCAGATAAACTCATGTATTTTTAATAGACCAGGTGATATTGCTGCCCATGGTGCATCTGTTAATACTAATTTTCAGCAAACGTATGATGATATTCCAAGAGGTGGTGGATCTGGAAAACTTACGGGTTCTATTGCGGGGCTTGTGACAGAACTTATATTATGTTTAGAAGAAGCTGGAGATAAAACGGGTATAGATCCAATCACAACGTCGGGTAGCCCGGCTGGCGGGCGAAAAAATTTGAAATCGGGTAGACATAACCTTGGTCATGCCTCAGATACAAGACTCAAAAGAAACGGAGTTACACTCAGTCTGCGCGCGCTCGGCCCAGACGGCCGCCTGATTATAAATAAAAACGATGAAGGATTTATATATGCATATACCGAGGCATTTATTATTGCAGCAAGATCTCGAAGTCTAGAACCATCTGTAGGAATGAGTATATATTATATGGATGGTAATACATATCATTACGATATTGCAAGAAGTCCTAAATATAAAGGTAAGGTAAAATTAGATTCTAATAATGCTGCTTTTTGGCCAAAAAGCAGTTGTCCGGAATGGGTGAAAACACTTTTAGTAAAACATGGAACTAATTTAGCCGGAGGTTTGAATTCATAAAAATGGAAAAGAAATATGTCTGATCATCATCCAGAAAGTGTTGCGACTAATAAAGGCGGACAACAAAGTGCGGCTGCTGAACGCGAAGAAAGAGCTAAAGCTGCTGCATTAATTTCAAATACTGATACTGCTTATTATAATCAGCAAGAAAATTTAGATAATCCTCCACAAGATACAAATGCCATTACAGGCGCGGATTGGCTAGATCAGGCTCAAAATAAAGTAAATAATCCAGGAGCTATTTTTGGAGAAAATTTATCATGTGAATCTCCTCGAGAAGGCGAATACGGTAAGTATCAAATTACTCAGACACAGTGTGGCCATAAGATTATCATGAACTGTACTCTTGGTTCTGAATCAATTGTTATTCGGCATAGTTCTGGATCTGGTATTGAAATGAGAGCAGATGGATCGATTCTAATATCTGGTAAGGGTGTCGTATTAAACTCACAGGGTGCAACGTCTCTTGTTCTTGAAGGTAATACTAATATTGAAACTGATGGTGATTTGAACTTTAAAGCTGGAAATGTAAACATTAAGGCATCTGGTAAATTTAATGTAGACGCTGGATCCATGAATACTAAAACAACAGGAACTACACAAGTAACATCTAAGGATTATAAATTGACTGCGACTGGTGCTATTGATACTCTTGCGGTTAAACAATCGTCCTCAACATATGTTGGTGGTTATGATCTTGTTGGAAGAAAAAATCTAAGAATCGTAAATGATGGTGAAATGGGAATTCACAGTTCTGGTATTATTGGAATATCAGCAGAAGCTCGAGCTTATATGTCTTCAAATGAAATTGGAATTACAGGACAACAACTCGATGTTATAGGAAATAACGGAACGATTGGCGGTGAAAATATTATTTCATATAATAAAAATAGTATTTCGAATGGCACAGTCTATGGTCAAACTTCAATAGTTTCACCAATGGGTACTATAGATCGTCTCAATTCAACATCGGCTCACGCTGGCATATTTGTTGGAAATCTAAATGGCGTAGCAAAGATTGCTATGAGTCTTGCACCTTATAGCGGTTCACCAGAAGCTCCATCAACAACAGATGATGCCTATGAAACAACACTGCCGACTGCTTCTGAAATTACAGCTCAGCAAAATACGGCTGATACTGCATTGAAAAGAGTTGATGTAAAAGTATCATCTCTATTAAATCAAATTACGGGTTTGAATGAGGCTGGTTTAGGTGAGTATTATGATCAATTCAATTTTCCTAATACTACACCAGATATTGCTTATGAGAATGGTCCAGAAAAAGGCAGTAGGACAGTGGCACCAACAACGTTTCCTGGTGATGAAATTAGATAAAGGAAATAGAATATGAGTGAATGCCCGCCGCGTAACACAAATACTCGTGGAGCTCTGGAAAGTATCAAAGCTGAGCGAAAGCGAGAAGCTGAAGAAATTAATAAAATTCTTAAAATGGATGTAACTTCAGGCGCGCTTCGGCGCCGACGAGCGGGAGGTGTAGGACTAGAAGGAGCAAACCCTACAACACAAAGCGAAGATCCAAATAGTAATAATTTAACCGATACACCTCCAGATGCACCCAAACAAGTATATAAACCAATTATGGCTGGTTTAACTCCTCTTGGTAATGGAAATACGAGTAAATCCTTTATAGTTAATCCACAACTTAAAACTTATGTTGCTGATACAAATAGAGCCATTGGAGCAGAATCTTCACGGCCTGTGGTACCAAGAACATTCTTTTTTAGTGGAGAAACTGGTAGTGCAAATCCGGATAATATGGATGAGATTTTAAATGGCACAATAGACAAATATCTTTATGTCCAATCAGAATTTGTATCGGCTGCTCGATCAAGAGCAGAGTTTAAAAATAATAGAATTGCTGTTTCAGAAGGAATATATGAACCAGGAGATTTTGAATCGGTTGATGCTGGTACACTTAAACAACAATTGATGATAGGAAGAGCAATTGGTTATGTTGTAAAAACAATGGAAAATGGCACTCATTCAAAAGAGCTAACTTTTCTTCTTGCTTCTTATTTTGCTTCTCTTCCATGGTATGAAAAAATTATAATGCACTATGATACGACTTCTGGTAGTGGTGAGGGTGGAGATGGAGGCTTTAGAGCATTTGTCGTACTTCCTTTACTCGATGATAATTACCAAGGGTCATATGCTCGAAAACTTGAAACGCAATATAACGGTAAACTAATGAGTGAAAATCTCATGCTATTTTAAATTATAGTATATAAATATAATTAAAAGTAAAGGTAAGTTATGGCCACGAGAGCATTTTCAGTTGAAGCAGGAAATCTAGCGAGTTCTCTCGTTTCTTCTCGTGCAATTGATTACAAAGATATAGATTTAAGTTTTACAAGAAATACGATTAATGACATTTACAAAAAGATTGATGCAGAAGCTGTAAAGCAATCAGTAAAAAATATTATTTTGACAAATCTTGGTGAAAAACCATTCCAACCCTCTTTTGGTACACAAATACGTGATTTACTCTTTGAACTTGCAAGCGATCCTTTTATCAAATCTGATATTCGTGATAGAATTTCTCAATCAATTACAAGATTTGAACCAAGAGCATTAATCGAGTCTATAAAAGTTTATTTAAATCCAGACTCAAATATTCTTGCTGTTGATATTATTTTTCAAGTGGTAAATACAGATGAAACAGTCAATCTGAATGTAACACTCTCAAGGTTAAGATAAATGGTAACTAACATACAATCCACAGAACTTGATTTCAATTCAATCAAGCAAAGTCTCAAAACTTTTCTTGCACAGAAAGAAGAGTTTAAAGACTATGACTTCGAAGGTTCTGGTCTTTCAAATATTCTTGATGTGTTGGCATATAATACACATTTTAATGCCTTGACCGCCAATATGGCAATTAATGAATCATTTCTTGAAACTGCTCAATTAAGATCAAGTGTCATTACAAATGCTCAATCTCTTGGTTATTTTCCAAGATCATATACATCTTCCTCAGCCACTGTTCAATTATCTCTTGATTTAACTACATTCTCGGGTACACCCCCAATTTCAATTACATTGCCAGCTGGCACACTTTTTACTTCAGTGGTTGAAAATGTATCTTATACGTTTCAAACGCTTCAGGCATATACAGCTGAAAACGATGGATTTGACCTTTATATTTTTGGCGATGATGATGGAAATTTAGAATCTAAACTATATGAAGGAGTTCGAAAGACTCAAACATTCTTTGTGCCGCGGCCAGAAGAAAAAAGAATTTATGTCATTGGTGATGAAGCTCTTGATAAGAATACGATTGAAGTAAGTGTGTATGATAATTCATCATCTACAAATTCTGTAACTTATAGTAATATTACAGAAGCTATTCGAATTGATTCTAATACACGCTTTTATCTTCTTAGAGAAGCTGCAAATGGATTCTATGAGCTTCAATTTGGAGTTGATAATTCATTTGGTCAAGAACCAGTAACAGGTAATAAGATCGAAGTTTCATATCTTACTACAAATGGTGAAGCGCCGAACGGAGCGTTATCGTTTTCTGCTCAGAACAGTGTAACAGTTGGAGCACAAAGTTTTCCATTAGCGGTCGGTGTTCTTTCCGTTGCAACTGGAGGTTCTGAAAAAGAATCAATTGAATCAATTCGTACTCTTGCTCCTTTAAATTTTGCATCTCAGAGAAGAATGGTTACGAAAGAAGATTACAGAGCTTTGATTCTTGCAAATTATTCTTCAGTAAGAGATGCTAATACTTGGGGCGGAGAAGAAAATGATCCTGTTGATTATGGTAAGATTTATATCTCACTAAAGTTTGAAGATGATATTGATAATGATTCAAAGGAAACAGTAAAATCTGATATTACAAAAAACTTGATTGCGCCTCTTGGTACTATGTCAATTGATCCAGTATACGTGGATCCGACAACCACTTATCTTGGTATTACTACACTTTTTGATTATAACCCAAACTTAAGTAGTTTGACACCAAGAGCTTCTGCTACAGCGATTGAAAACGAGGTTGTAAATTACTTTGATGAAAACCTTGAAATTTTTGGAAATTCATTTAGAAGATCAGCTCTCTTATCAAGAATTGATGATCTCAATGAAGCTATCTTATCATCATCAATGATTGTCGAATTGAATCAAAGATTAGAATTAGATCTGAACGTAAGTAAAAGTTATTCATTAACTTTTCCTGTTGAAATTGCTACTCCAGATGACGTTAATTATAGAATAAATACAAGTCGCTTTATATTTGACTCAAAGACTTGCAGAATTAAAAACAAATTGAATTCTTATACTCTTCAAATTGTAAATGAAGCTGATGAAGTCATAGAAAGAAATATCGGTACATATGATAATAATGGAACAATCAACATTATTGATTTGAATGCTTCTTCAATATTAAATTCTTTGGATTATATTAAAGTATTCGCGACACCAGCAAATCAGGCTACAATTAGACCCGGTAAAAACTATATTCTTGAACTAGATACAGATAACAATAATGCAATATTTAATATTGATTATCAAAAGAATAGAAAAATCCTCTAATGTCTACTGATAGAACTCTTTTAGAATTTAATAGAAGAAAACCAAAACTTCAACAATTTGAAGTTGATGAAATTCTTCCAAGCTATTTTCAAGAAGAATATCCCAATATCATATCATTTCTTCGTGAATATTATGATGCAAATCACGAATTTGAAATTATAAAAATATTAGATCATGATCTCTTAGCTCTTCGTGATTTAGATGAAGTATCACTTCGGTTTATTGATGGTCTTTTTTATGAGTATGCTTTAAACACATCAAGTGATTACTTTTCAAAGCCAAGAGTTGCTCTTAAAATTATTAACTTTATTATCAAGAATAAAGGGAATGAACTTGCAACACAGCTTTTCTTTCGGCTATTCTTTGATCAAGAAGTTGAAATTTCATATCCAAAAGATAATGTATTTATTATAGGAGAATCACCATTAAACAATGAATTATATCTAATCCAAGACGGAAGAAGATATCAGTTTTTATCGGTGTTAATTAAATCAGGCTTGAGCTTTTCACAATGGGAACCGCTCTATCGCGCTTTTGCACATACTGCTGGCTATTTCTTATCAGGTGATGTGGCCTTTGAAAGTGTAGCAAATGCATTTAGACAATTTATGCCAACAGCAATTATTGATGATACAGATTTATTTACATTTACTTCATTAGCATCAGCACAAAATACAATAGGTGCTTTTGGTGAATACTATGTATTAACCGATTCTGATAATACACTTTATGTAAGCAATACACAACAAATTGCTGGTTATAGTGAAGTCACAATTGAAAATATTAATGCTCAGTATGACGATCTTCAGGAATTTGCTCAAGCGACCTCGCCAACAATGGATGAAGATTCCGACGGAACACTGAAATCAGTAACTACATCGAATACCATTGAGACAATGGATACAGATAAAATGCTAAAATCTTATATTGATTCCGATGGAATCTTATAAATAACATAAAGAAACTCTGAGGTAAAGATGACAACTCGAGAAAATATATCCTTAGGCGCTGCTGCAAATGATGCCACTGGTGATACACTAAGAGGCGCGGGTGGTAAGATTAATCGCAACTTTGTAAAGATTTTTCAGATGCTTGGATCCGATAGCGATTACTTATCGGCACAGCTAACTCTTGATAGTGATGGCATTATCTATAATGGTTCGTCATTCACAACAGAACTTACCTTTACAGAACCAACTGCAAATAGAACCATTACATTTCCTGATGCAACTGGTACAGTTTCTCTTTCAGATACGACTGAAAATCTTGAAAATAAAACTTTAATTAATCCAATTATTCTTGATAATGCTTCAGGAGTTGATCTTTTAAAATTCACTTCAGTTGCAGCATCAGTCAATGAACTTACAATTTCAAATAACTCAACGGGCAATCCTCCAATACTTTCTGCAACAGGTGATAATACAAATATTAATCTAAATCTTGATGCAAAGGGAACAGGAGCAGTCAGAGTTTCGAAACTCGCAATTGAAAGCGAAACACTTAATTCTGATGGAGCCTGCTCACTTGACGTTGGATACACTATCTTCAATGGTTCTACTGCTCTTACAATGACACTCAATAATGGTACAACGGTTGGTGAACAAAAAATCTTTACAAATAAAGGAGCTGGGACTGCGACAGTAACACCAGTCAGTTTTGCTCAAGGCACTAGCTTTTCATTAGTTCAATATACTGGAAGCTCTGCAATATGGGACGGCACAAATTGGTATCTCTATTCACATGATAGCGATGTCACAATAGCGTAATAGGAAAAACAATGACAGCCACGATTACAGATATTTTTAGAAAAAATTTATTAAATGATTTGATTACTGGTGTACAATCAGATTCTGATTATTACTATGCAGCTATTGGAAGAGCTGATCAGTGGGATGATTCAGATAATGTTCCTGCAACTAAGAATCATTTATCAAGTGAAAGAAATGTTAGACTCGCTATGCAATCAATGAAATTGGCTGAAAGCGTTTCTCTTGTGATTCCAAGAAATACATGGTCAGCTGGCACAATTTACTCAGCTTTTGATGATGCGGTTGAGGGTTATCCAAGCGAACCATATTATGTTATTACTGATGAGAATAATGTTTATGTTTGTGTCCAGAGAGGAAGAAATACAGATGGAACTACTCGAACATCTATTACCTCTCCGAGTGGTACCGGAACAAGTGTAATTGATACCGGAGATGGTTATAAGTGGAGATTCTTATATCAGATATCGACATCACGTGTGAACAAATTTCTTTCAGCTAACTATATGCCAATTGAATATATCGACTCTGCTTCAGATGATGTTGAACAACTTCAATTTGATGTTCAAACAGCATCAACAGCAGGTGAAATTATTCAAATTGTAATTACTGATAACGGTTCTGGATATACAAGTACACCAACTGTCACGATTACGGGTGATGGATCATCTGCAACAGCAACTGCTAGTATTGCAGGGGGTGAAGTGAAAAGAATTCAAATGAGTGCTTTTGGTTCTGGTTATACTAGAGCTGTGGTATCTATCACAGGTGGTGGTGGGTCTGGAGCTACAGCCCGGGCCGTGATTCCTCCTATTGGAGGTATTGGTGCAGATGCAACAAAAACTCTAAAATCGACTGCTATAATGTTTAATACAAAGCCATCTGGCACAGAAAATGATACATTTCAAGTTGGAAATGATTTTAGACAAGTATCAATTATAAAAAATCCAACTGATTATTCAGGAACAAAATTAACTGGAGCTTCAGCAAATGCTATGAAAAGTCTCATAGTCGCAGATGCTGGAGCATTCTCCTTGGATGGAGATATTACTGGAGATAGTGCCCAGGCAGTGGTTGTGTACATCGACTCAGATACTGTATTCTATACACAGAATGAAACGACAGGATTTGGAAGTTTTGCTACAGATGTTGGTGGCAATATTACTGGGACAAGCACAACGACACTTACAACTAACGTAGATAGTTCTGCTGCTGATCCATTTAGTGGTGAAATTCTTTTCCATGAAAATAGAGCACCGATTATTAGAAATACCGAACAAGCAGAAGATATTAAATTGATTATTCAACTTTAAGGCAAAGAATATGGTTTCACAAGTTATTAAATCTACATTTGAAAATGTATATAAAGATGATTTTAAGGATTCAGATCATTATCATAGAATTCTTTTTAGTCCTGCTAGAGCTGTACAATCTCGTGAACTTACTCAAATGCAAACCATCATTCAGCGCGAGATAGAAAGATTTGGTAGAAATATTTTCAAAGAAGGCGCAGCGGTTAATCCAGTAAGAAACGTATATGTCGATAGAAAATATGCATTTGTAAAATTACAAAGTGCAACCGTTGATGCATCATATTTAAATCTTATTTTTACAGGTCAAACCTCTGGTGTAAAAGGCAAAATTGTAGAAATTGTTAATGCCGAAGGTGCAGATCCTACAACTCTTTACGTTGCTTATTCATCTGGTAATCCGAGTTCATCTGGAGAAAGTAATGTAAAGTTTCTTCCAGGTGAAACAATTGTAGGGCCCGGTGGAACACCTGAATCACCTACGTTTGTTGTACAATCTACAAATACCGATGCTAATCCTGCAACCGGCTTTGGTATGAAAGCATATGTCGGTGAAGGTGAATTTTTTGTTGCAGGGCACTTCATTTATGTACAGCAATCTTCAAAAATCTTAAGTAAGTATTCAAATACTACAACATCAAGAGTTGGATTTAAAGTTATTGAATCAATCGTAACTGTAAATGATAATGCTAATCTTTATGATAATTCACAAGATAATTTAAATACAACTGCTCCAGGTGCAGACAGACTTCAAATTACAGTCGAACTCGTTTTAGAATCGGAAATCGCTGCGGGGGAAACTTTTATTTACATTGCTGATATTCGTGATGGAGATGTTATTGATGTAAATGATGGTCGGGATGAATATAATAGAATTCTAGATTTATTAGCTCAAAGAACCTTTGAAGAATCTGGAAATTATACAGTCAAGCCATTTCTTGCTACATTTAATGCCGGAGATTCTTCAGGAGAGCTTGATCTTAAACTTACATCTGGTATTGCTTATGTTGAAGGTTATCGTGTTGAACAACCTTCAACAACAATAAAGGTACAAAAGCCAAGATCAACAACGGCTCGAACTGGTGATACAACTGGTATTAACTATGGCAACTATGTAAACGTAAGTGATCTATTGAGTGTTCCTGATTTATCTAATCATGAAAAATTAAATCTGATGGATGATTCAGACTACATATCAGGATCTATTATTGGTACCGCGCGTATTAGAGCAATTGAAACGGTTGGATCAGACTATAGGTTCCATCTTTTTGACATTCAAATGAATTCGGGGCAAAACTTTAGAAATACTCATTCAATTGGTACTGGTGCTCTTGACTATGGTAAAATTATTCTTGATAATGGAGTAGCAGTACTTTATGAGACTCAAAATAATGATGCACTCTTTCCTCTGACTAATGCAAGAGCT
>Ga0070754_10003447_pt1 | contig 11148 bp, 10 predicted proteins | sample VirMetDEL_Sep_01_FD_75181 | JGI IMG/M metagenome (GOLD analysis project Ga0070754, IMG submission 75181) | Aqueous microbial communities from the Delaware River and Bay under freshwater to marine salinity gradient to study organic matter... | ecosystem: Environmental > Aquatic > Marine >... | reverse complement strand
GCTATGATAGAAGTCCAGAAACTAGGAGAGCGTGGTACCAGTGAGCGGAATATATCCGAAGAGCTGCGGTCACGAGCTGAATTAGTGTACGCGCACAACTCATCGCCGATTGTAGACTCGCTTATGACAGCTAGCTACATGGCGCATCTAGGACTTTCTCCGGCGTACATAGCCACCAACATGTCTCAAGTGCCGATGATTACGGTCCCTTGGCTTCGCGGCAGACATACAACTCAGTCTGTTATGGATCAACTAGGAACCGCACTAAAGGATGTCAGTAAGATAATTTACTCTAACGCGTCCGAAGACGGCTGGCGCATGGAGTTTAATTGGGAAGGTAAGCTGAATAAAGGCGAGTCTGCGATGATGCAGGAGCTTTTAGAGCGCAACAAGCTGGACATTACCATTGAGCATGACTTGAGTACCGTCGCAAAAGGACGTAATTCTACTGGCCTTCCATCAGTGTTTAGTCGCACTAATGAAAGTATACAGTTACTAAATACTCCCGTACGTATAACGGAACTGGCTAATAGAGGGGTGACTGCGCTAGCAGCTTATCGACTAGAAGCAAACCGTTTAAAGCGTGCGCAGTCTGCGAACAAACTGTCTGATCGGCAGATCCACCAACGGGCTACTGAATACGCAGTTGATGCTGTCAACGAGACTCAACTAGACTACTCAGGTCTTAACGCGCCTAGGTATATGCAGACATTGGGCGGCTCTAAGTCACTGGCTAAGCTGGCGTTTCAGTTCAGAAAGTATCAGCAGGGTATGCTCTACCTAGTGTTCAGCAACATCAAAAACGCTTTAGCTGGCGCAACTGTACAACAGAGGCGTGAAGCTCGTAGAACTCTTACTGGATTGTTTGTTACTACAGGACTTATGGGAGGCTTAACCGGTCTACCGCTTGCCGGTACACTAGCAGTAATTGTTGACCTAGCTCAAGACATGGCTGGTGAAGACGACGAGCCTTACGATATAGAGGTGGAGATCAGGAACTCTCTAACCGACTACTTAGGAGCTGACGTATCTGGAGCCATAGTTAGGGGTTTACCTACCTTATTTGCAGGTGTTGACGTAAGTAGGCGGGTAGGTATGGGCGATTTACTGTTCCCTGTACCTTACGCACGAAAGGCGGACAATGCACGAGATACAATCATGGAATATATGATCGCGTCTTTGGGTGCTGCGCCGAACTACTTAATAAACGCTCTTGGTGCTGGGCAGTACATAGCCGAGGGTGAATACGAAAAGGCACTGGAAAAAACATTCCCGATTAAAGCTGTTCAGAACGTAGTTAAAGCCTACAGGTACAGTGAAGAAGGGATGACAGACAGCCAAGGTGAGGTTATTTTACCTCCAGAGACATTCGATTCCAGTGACTTGTTGATGCGTGCATTTGGATTCTCTACGACCATGGAGTCTGATTATTACGAAGCCTATGGTAGAATGCGGGATATACAAACCGCGCTAATGAACAAGCGCAGTGACTTGATTAAAAGCTATTCTCAGGCTAGGCTAGACAAAGATTCTCAGCGCATGAAGACTGCATTAGATGAGATTAAAGCCTTTAATGAGCGTAATGCTGACAGAGGACGAGGTGTAGTTATTACTAAATCGTCGCTGGTAAGATCAACTAAAACGCGTGCCTCAAATCGGGTTGAGCGGTTGGAATCTGGGTTACGGGGCGGACGTCGCTACCAACCCTACTTGGAAGATGTACGTTTCGCAACAGGAGAGTAAAGCTATGTACGGTAGAAAAGGTGGTAAGGCAGACAAGGCTGGTGGTTGCATGGGTGATAAGCAGGCTATGAAAGCTGCTACTAATGTATCTGTAGGCCAGCAGAAGAACGTAAACTTTATGTCGGATAGTGCTATGACTGCTCCCAAAATGAGCAACGACAAGATGCACAACTTCATGCCCGGCGGCGAAGTAAAGCCCCAATAAGGAGAGCTAGCAATGGACAAGCGTAAGCGAGGTTCTACGGTACGTCGTACTGGGCCTTCTATGGCAGAAATGATGGGCACGGCAGCACAGCGTGCTAGCGCCAAAGGGACAGGGCGTGCTAACCCCGGTGCCAAGCCTAAGTCTAAGGGCGGGCAGATGGATCGCTCTGCCAAATCTACACAAGAGGGTCGGTCTTTTGCCGAGCGTTTTGGTACTGCGGCACAGCGTACGGCTGGTAAGTCAAAGCCTAAGTTGGAAGAGGTAACGGTTACCGCGAAGCGTAAGCCTACGCCTACGCCTAAAGCTGCACCTGCTAAGGTTGCTCCGAAAGCAAAAGCTGCCGCTCCAAAATCTAAGTTCGGCGTTGGTAGTAGTAAGACGGTTATGCACAATGGCAAGAACATGGCTAACGTAACTGCTGAGCAGTTGAAGGCATCCGGTATGTCTCTTCGTGAGTACATGAACCAGTGGAACAAAACTGGCGCTCGCCCAGTTTATAAAAGAACCACTAAAGCTACACTGGAAAAGTACCCGCAAAGAACCACTAAAGGCCGGCCAAAGAACTAAAGAAAACGCTAGTTACTTCATCCGTGCCGACTTGGTACGGGCGAACGACCGGTTCTTAGACTTAGGGGTAACGCGCAAATTTCCCTTGCCGTTACCCCCTCCTTTTGCCATTGGCGTTTTGTGGTCTACATCTTTACCATCGCCTTTGCGCACTTTGCCACTCTTTTCCATCTGACGACGAGCCGCATTACGCTTGGCACGTTTCTTCTTTTGCTCTTCTGATCCGTGGTAATTGTCATATTCCTTGCGATAGTTGCGTGCCATCTTCGTCTCCAGATCGCTTTTCTATAACAGCGAGTATATTCTTTTCCAAGTTTAGCTTCCAGCACCGTACCCTAGCAGATGGGACCGCAGTGCCTCGACCTATGTCGTACCTAATTCCAGAGTTGGTTAGCTGGCTCTTGTCGGTCATCTTCTTCTTGAACTGGGTGTAATCTATGTTCTGCTCAGCGCACCAAGACTTAACTACGCTTATAGGTATGTACACATCACCGGTGTCAACTATGTAGCGGCCCGTAACTTTAGCTCTGGGCGCTCCATAGCCGGGAGCGAATGGGCTAAACTCTTGAGCTTTTGCTGGTTCAGATGCGGTTACAATCATACCTGCTTGTATATCAGACATCATGCGCCTAGCAGTTTCTTCCACGTCTTCCATGGTGCTATCGGCTATATCACGAATCTCTTTTATCCGATCAATAGTCCAATCTTCCAAGGCCGCTAGGTCGAACTTGTGCATACCCAATTTGCTAGTTAAGTGCGCTGCGGTTAAAGTAGCCGCAGCTAGCATCATCCAGAATCTAGCACTTTGCTTGGCATCAGTTTTCTTATTCAGCCGTGCAAGCATTTTGTGGCATAGCTCACCTACTTTGTCTTGATTCTTGACAACGTACTTAACAAACTCAGCTCCAGTACAGCCGGAGTGCTGCCACAGTATCTCGAACAACGCAGAATCCGAGGTGTTGAATCCTTTATTTTCAAACCCCACGTCGAACAATCTAGCAAGCATGGCTTGGCTGTTTTTGTTACCCGCCGACATTTTAGAGCCTATGGGGGCGTTCGATGTTATGTAACTTACGGAGTTCCAATTGTATGAAGAGTTGTCTCTAAGACCGCCGTCTGCGCTACCTTGAACTTTACCTGTGCCGCTACTTACACGATATAGAAACTTGCCTATACGCTGATTGTCCCAGCCGGTTATTTCGTCAATGAGTATAGGTAGGTTATGCCTAAGTCCGGCCATAACAGTTATGGCGTATTCAGTGGCACCTTCTTGCCCATCCGCTTGTTGCCCAAAACCACCGGGGTCGCCGAAGTTTGCTACTGCGGCTTTACAAACCGATGTCTTTCCAGTTCCGCTATCAGGTGAGTACGCGGCTAAGGTTATTCCCATACTGTGTGAGTGAAGGAACTTTAACAGTATTGATCCGAACGATGCTAACCAAAAGAACTGGTACTCTTGGTAGTTCGGTTTGTTATACAAACGGTCTATCGTATCCAAGAAAACCGATATGTCGCCTTTGGCTACATGTGTCTCCGCGTACTTAGCTAAACTTCTAGCTACTACTACGTCCTTTATTTCACCGTCCGGCTTGTATAGTGTCTTGCCTAGCAAGAATGAGCCGTCTCGCTGCCAACCCATTTGATCGCGCATACTTTGCAGATCAGTACTCTGACGTATAACATCTACCCAAGTTTTCATATACCTAGCCAATAACTTGCCATCATCACGCACGGTTATGGCGCACTTACCTCCTAACGCGCCAATTAAATTTATGCCGCCCTTTTGAACTACCTCAAGCGATATATCACCTGAGTGCCACTTGTATGGGGCTGTTCTAGCAGACACTCTTACATAGTACGTTTCAGTCAGCTTATCGAAGAAAATAAACTCTGGAACCGGAAACTGAGAGCATATAGGTATGTTCACTACGTTGCCGTCAGCGTCTTCCTTTCTAGCTAATAACCCACGGCCTTCAACCCAAGCAAAGTCGCCATCTAGTTCAGTCGGTAGTGATGGCAAGGTTTCTATAACCGGTGTTGCGCTGTCTTCCACTTCTACCGCAACTTCAGTTTGGTGCTCGGGATCTGGAAACCCAAGTACAATAGGCGACTTACATTTAAGCGCACAGCCTTCACATGCCGGAAACAGCTCTCGCATGGTGTCGCACAGAGTTGGACCCTTACCTTCCCACTGACGTAACTTGTCAGTAGTTATAACTGGATCATAATCTTCGTGCCCTGACGACCAGTCTTTAGCAACCTCGATACTGTTTTCTACGTGGTTTAATACACCAAGTGCGTAGTACCATTGTTGCTCATCGTTATCCGCGCCTTTTAACTCACGTATCTCTTTAAATACTGCGCAGCGGTCAGCAATCTTCTCTGCGTCTGAAGGAGGATACTCATCTAACCCGCCACCCAGTGCCGCGTTTAAGTTGGTACCCAGTTTACCTTGTGGCGCAGATACTTTGAGTTGTTTGCTAGCTGTAGCGAGTACCTTAACCCAATCAGAAAACCTAATTAGGTTACCTTTCGCCAAAACCTTTACGTCTTTTTCCGCACCACGCTTATAGTTCTTAGTGCCTACGGGCCGTAGAACACAAGCAATGTTTGACGTTACTTTATCTGCTTGTAAGCCTGTGGCGTCAACTAACGCTTTAAACCTAACGGCTACTGAGTACCATAAGGACTTAGGTACATCCTTAGTAAAACACCAGTAAACGTGTAAGCCATAGCCTGAGTCAACTATGTACGTAGGTTTAGGTAACTTAGCAGCCTTTAAAGTTTCTTTAAGAGCTAGCAGTCCATCTCTTTGTGAGGGGTACGGTTTTTCAGGGCCGCAATCAATATCTAGCCACATACTTCTAGCAAACGCTGCATTTTCTTGCGTGCGTCTTTTTACTTTGCCGTCTCTCTCGTCAGTATATTGAGCAGAGTCGAAACCAGCTAGGGCGAAGTAGGCATCTTTGCCGTCGTTTGATATACCCTCGCAGGCTAGTGCTAAATCTTCCGGTGAGTTACAAGCCGTATGCTTATAATAGTTAATCACTCGGCCATTTTTTTCAAATCTAGCTGGAGTAGCGGCGAACAAAACCCCCTCTGAAGGCACTACGGCCTTCAGGAAATTCGATGCTTTCATAGAACACCTTTTTGAGTTTGGCTATCTACATTGCCATAGCCATGGCGCGCACGCAACCTATTCCGGTGAGTCACCGGCGTCGTTAACGGCGTCCATATACTTCTTTACAATAGCTACAGTTCTCACCGACCTTTCATCTGGCGGTAAGTTACTAGGTACTGGTAGCCGCCCATCATCAACTGCGTTTTGAACCGCAGCCATTAAACCATCAGCTCTGTCTTTAACTAAGTGATGTGGACTTGTTTTCCCCCTAAGCCAGTTAGAAGCCGTTACTCTGGACACACCTATCAGCCTGTGGATGTGGCGGGGTTGTAGCCCCGCCTCCCTAAGAGTTTCACTATTAAACACGTTACGTCTCCTAGTCGTCAAAGTCAGCTAAAAGAGCGTCGAGATCGTCATCATCTTCGACGGCAGGCTCGGGCTCAGGCTTGGGCTTAGCCTTAGCTTTAGCTTTAGGCTTGGGTGCTTCGACTTCTTCAACTTCCGGCTCAGGCTCAGCAGGCTTAGAAGCTACTCGTGCAGGTGCCGGAGAATCAGATGCTATAGCTCCAGTGCCGGTAATCTGACCAACTACTTCATCTTGCTTTATAGTTTGCACTTCTTCGTACTGAGCTTCATCTAAGAAGCCAACCGGAGAGAACACCAACTTGGGTGAAGATTCACCCGGCTCGAACCGTATCTTAGTAACTACTGCATCGAAGCTAACGCCTCTCTTAGCCAGCATGGTACCGTACTCTTGTAGCGGTTTAAGTGACGCTGGTGGTACACGGAGAAGCATCGGCTCGTTAATCTGACCGGCGGGTGAAACCGCAAGTCTACGGCTATCAGAGCACGCCTTACCTCGCCCGTTTTTACCTGAGCCCCATGTATTATGTGGACAAGTTGCGCAGTTTTTAGACTGCGGTTCTTGGGCATCGGCAGAAGGTCGTTTGCCATCTTCTGACATACACGTCGGCTTAGCAACGCTACCTTCTTCGTACTCACTACTATAAAAAACCTTAGACAGGTTAGGGTTAGCGTCAACGATCACAACTTGAATGTTACTAGCTGGTTCGTCTGGATCGTCCGGCTTAGTTATGATGTTTCGGGTATCACCTTGGACAATAGTAAACGTCTTGCCTTTGATTGACAGCACAGCAAACCCGCCAGTGACTCCGGCAGTTAGTGCGTTATTGACGGCAGCAGCGTCGGCTTTTCTAAGGTGAGCAGGAAGCTGCCCACCCTCAAACGGTAAAAGATTACTCATGTGGTTCTCCTTACGAACGTCGTATGTTGATTGTGACTGCGCGAGATACATCTACACCGGGGGGCAACTCATCGTGTTCTTCGATGTAAGCCTCCACAGCAGTTTTGTTAACTCGACTTTCTAGGAAATCCCAGCCATCGTTGTCACGAACGAATGCCAGAAATGTGTCCCTATCAGCTACTTTTGCTGACGTGCGGGTTGATCTGTAAGCTGTGCCAGAAGCAGTTTTAGCGGACTCTTGGCCGGTTTCATTAAACTCTTTCAGTAGCAGTTGCTCGATCTTGTTTAGCGCGTTGGTGTACCGCTTGAGATGTTCTTTGTGCGCCGCCTCCTGCTCGGCTTTAGCGTCTCGAATTTTTATATACTTGGCGATTAGCTCGTCTAGTTGCATGTTTACTCCCTACGTTCATTTGTTTTATGTAACTATATACTAGTTACGTGAAGAGTGTCTACTTGTTTACGAAGATTTTTTTATTAAATCTAATAAAATGCCTTGCGTGGTGCACTTGTCTTTGAGCCTAGCGTAAATTCTAGCCTCAGCCGCCGTCCCTTGGATGTTAACGATTAGCTGGCTGTGCTTCTGGCCCGGCCTAGTTATCCGTGCGTTTGCCTGCTCGTAAACTTCGGCGCTAGTAACAGGTGCAAACCAGACTATCGTAGACGCTGCGGTTAATGTTAAGCCGTGCGACATAGCCGCTGGTTGAGCAACAATAACTCTAGGGTCTTTAGACTTTTGAAAGTTAGTAAACACTTCATCGCGCCGACTTTTACTTATCGCCCCGTACACCAAGCCGGTGGTGATTCCATTATCTTCTAGGTTTTTGGCGACGTACTCCGCTGTAGCTGTGAACGGCACGAACACAATAGTCTTACTGTTTGATTGCGCTATGATGTCGCGAAGCTCTTGGAGCCGTTCAGTTGGCTCAACTACCACTATCTCTTGGTCTAAGCTATACGCTGTGCCGCAAGCTATCTGTATTAGCTTCTGTAGTTTAACCGCCTCATTTACAGCCTGTATCTGCTCACCCTCAAACTCAGCAGTGAGTTTGGATAGCATGTCGTTGTACATTTTTTGCTGTTCTTTAGACAGCGCTACTTCCCTAGTTTCATACATAGTGGGCGGCAAATCTACGCAGTCGTCTCTGTCGTACCTAATGCTAGGTTTCATTGCCTCGTATACTGTATCTAACGCATTGTCTCTAGGTAACCATTTGTATGGTCCACACTGACGCATTACGGCGTCTCTGAACCTAGTAAAATACGGAGGCACGTTTTCAGGAACTAAAAGCCTACATTGTGCCCAAGCGTCGGTGGGTTCATTCGGTATAGGTGTACCGGTCAAACCCCATACCCTAACTTTGTCTTTGGTTATTTTCTTTAGAGCTTTCCAGCGGCCTGTACCTGCATTACGAGCACACTGAGAAACTTCATCAATTAGAACGGTGTCTATGCTACTGTGATTAGCCAGCTCGTCTTGTATGACCTTGACGCCATCGTGGTTGATTATGTACACGTCAACGTCTTGTTTGAGTAAGTCCAGTCTTCGGCGCTTAGTGCCGTGAAGTACCGCGTAAGTTAAGTGCGGAAAATGCCTAAACACCTCGTCGGCCCAAACACGTTCGAGCGTTGACAGCGGCGAAACAACCAGCATCTTACTTGCGTGACCTGTTTCTTTTAAGTAGTCGTACGCCCACAGACTTGCAAGAGTTTTGCCAGTGCCTAAGTCGTTCAATACAAACGCTCTATTGTTGAGCGTTAAGAACGCCGCTGTTTCTCGCTGAGCTTCAAACGGTTGATACTGTCCAGACCAATTGTAGTAGTGCTTGATCGGACTTGGAGCACTAATCCCTATGTTACGCAAAACACGAACAACGTCTAAAGAGTGAGGCACTGCTACTAAGTTTCTACCTTTGTGAGATATTTCTTTGTGCTTAGGGACCACGGCTTTTACTTGCTCTGGGTTACGTAGATTAAGTAACAGCGCTTTATTTTTGGTATTTACTTTCATACTTACCTCAGTCTTGGGCGTCGTGTTTAACTAGCCCTTCTAAAACATCTAGCTGCCTTACGTCATCCACTACTATTGCAAACCCTCCGGCACGGTTAATCCACTCGATTTCTCGTAGTTGGTTTGGCGTTGCTTTACCTCGCTTACCCGGAGCTTTTGTCTCAATACCAACAAATCTACCGCCCAAACAAACGATAAAATCAGGAGCGCCAACACGACCCATACCATTGCTAACAGGCATGTAATAATACGCACGGTTTTTAACAAGCCACGTCTTAACATCTTTTTTTACCTTCCCTTCCGGCGTCATTTGTTTTTACCGTTAAACTCGCAGTCGGTTACTGGGCACCAAGCTCTACACAAACCGCTGGGTTTTTTCTCCCACTTAGATTTCTCAAACGCCATACTCAGGCGTCGTACTCTGGGTAAAAACTCTTCCCAAATATCAGGTAGTTCGCTACGTTTAAATTTGTTTGTGGTTATCTTGTTTCCGTGAGCTAGCCAAACATACCCGGTGTGTACTACGGATACCTCGGGGTAGTGGTGAAATATCAACGCTGCAAACAGCATAAGCTGATCGTGGTTGTTTTTAGGCTTACCGGTTTTCCAGTCTAGGGCTAGCGCTTTATCTCCGTCTATCAAAGTAAAGTCAACGATACCTCTACACCAAGCATCTGAGCCAAACCAGTCGGTGCTTATTAGCTGTTCGCTAAGACATAGCTGTTGTTCGGCTATAGCTTTACCCTTGCGCTTGAGTAGTTTACTGACCAAAGGTTCCCATTTCTGCATCGCAACCGGTAGTGGAACACCGTCGCGTATCCTATCTTCTAGGGCTTTGTGAACTTCATTACCCCAGCGCATTGCTTCTGACTCGGGTTCGTTTATGTCTTTAGTTACTCGGGTGCGAAAGTACCTGTGTGGACAAGTCTCGTATGCACTCAAAGAGCTAAAGCTCCATGCGGGTTTTTTGCTCATTACTTCGCGTCTCCGTAAGTTTTAGCAATGTCTCCCTCAGACCAAGTAACAAGTTCGGGCCACCAAGTTGGCGGCGTTCTCATGTGGCCTTGTAAAGTATTCAGAACGTCTTGCGCGTCTTCATCTTTAACTACGTATATCAGCTCATCGTGAACCATGTGAGCAAGCGGGTAGTGCTTACCTATTTCTTTGTCCACCGCCAGAGCTACGTCAGCAATGACGTTTCTAGCTAAGTGCTGAACTATGTTTTCGTCAATCTTACCCGCATATATACGGGCTTTTTTCCTACCCTCGCCGTACACCCACTCAATGTCACCGCCTTTATCAACGACTTCTTGGCGTAAGTTTGGGTACCTAATTATCCCTCTTGGTGTAGCTATTCCTTCCTTTGTTGTAGTGCAGAGTCCATTAGGATCAATTGACGTCGAGATGCCCTGACTTATAAAGTCCAAAGCTGAATGGCAAGTCTTCCAACCCTGAGCAATTCCTGCGTGCGCTTTCCTATACGCACTGACAATACGCTGACTTTCTTCTTCGCTTATATTTACGCCACCCATCAGCTTAGCTACGGTTTGAAACGTAACGTATCCTGCGCCAAAGCCTAGCCCCAAGTGGGCTACCTTTCCTACCTGCCGCTCGTCTTTGGTTACCTCGCTGATAGGCTTTTTGTACAAATCGAATGCTGCAAAGTGCTTGTATAGATCAGCACCTCCGGGATCAGACTTAAATAGCTTTACCGCGTAAGCTACATTCCACAGAAACATGTTGACCCGCAATTCAATCCCACTTAAATCTGCGACTACTACTGAATAACCTTTCGGTGCCACAAAAGACTTACGCAAGACATCACTTATCTTAGCCTTACCGCCGACTCTAGGTAAGTTCTGCTGGTTCAGCTTCATAGTACCTGACCACCGTCCCGTGGTATCTGCACCGTAGTACCGGAGTGCAACAGGCATTTTGCTACCGCAGTGGTTAGCTACATCTATAAATCTAGCCATGCGTGTCTCTAGAATAGAGGACTGCGTATCCAACTTGGCTTCAACTGCGCCCACTACCAGTTCGTTTTCATGGTCTCGCAGTGCTAAGAAACTCTCGTCGTTCTTGGCTAGCGCCGGAATCATACGTCCAGTAGCGGCAGACTCCTTCATAGGAACCTCTACGCCCAAGTGCTCAAGTAACTTCTTGAACTTAGCGGCTGATTTCAAAGTCTTCTTCAGCTCTTCGTCGCTATCCACAAACTCAATAACGCCCATATCTTCTAG
>Ga0070754_10003446_pt1 | contig 11155 bp, 9 predicted proteins | sample VirMetDEL_Sep_01_FD_75181 | JGI IMG/M metagenome (GOLD analysis project Ga0070754, IMG submission 75181) | Aqueous microbial communities from the Delaware River and Bay under freshwater to marine salinity gradient to study organic matter... | ecosystem: Environmental > Aquatic > Marine > Coastal... | reverse complement strand
GCGACCAGATCGGTAAGCGGTTCGACCTGCCGGTCCGCGAACCGCAAGGCAAACCACACCGCGACGCCCACCAGCGCCAGCGAGACGAAGAACAGCGCGAGATTGAAGCGCAACTGCAGCGCACGTGCACGCTTGGTCAGTTCCTCATAGGCAGCGGAAATCGAGCGGGCGGATTGCCAGCTGCGGAAGGTCGCCGCCTCCGCATTGCGCGCGGTGTAGAGATAGATCCCCGCCTCGCGATCGATCGGCGCCACCGCCTCGATGCGTTCGGCGCTGCCGCGAACCGCAACCTGTTCTCCGCGGGCAAGCTTTTCATAGGCATCCTGGGCGAAGGTTCGCGGATCGCTTGCCTCGCTCAGGCCATAGACCACGGCAGTGCGCATGGTGTCGTCGGGCATCGCCTGAAGGATGGCGCTTTCGATGACATCGCGCGGTTCGGCCTGGTATTGGTAGACGAGCGCAAAGTTGGGATCGGTTACCTGAACGCGCGCAAGGATGGCGCGCATGTCCATTGCCATCGAGATCGTTTCATTGCCGAGATCGAGCTGGTTTTCCTCGTAATATCCTTCCGCGAGCTGGTTGGCATTTTCCATCAGTCCGCGCGAATTGTCCGAAAACCAGAAATCGACGCCCGACTGGAACAGAAAAGCGGCGAACCCCGCCACAAGCAGCGTCGGGACCGCTGCGATCATCGAAAAGAAGAACACCAGTCGGACATGAAGCCGCGCGGTACTGCCGGCAGCGCGCCGCAGCGCGATCCGCCGCCCGGCAAGCACGAGCAGCGCCATGGCGGGAATCAGCGTACCGATCAGCAGGCCGGCTACCTGCCGCGATGGCAGGAGCGCGCCATCGGGCGGTGCATTGGTGAAGGTTGCCCAGGTGCTGGCAACCATGACCAGGAAAGCGATTGCGGCGACGACCTCGATATAGCCGACCATGTTGCGTTTGCGCGAGGTTACGACGAACCTGCGCCACCAGCGGGGCGTCTGTCGTCCACTTCCTGCTGTTCGCGTCGCCATCGTGGCGCGCATACAACGGGACTGTTGCACTTTTGCAAGTATAAATTCGTCAAACCCGCCGCGGTCCGGTCGAAACGCGGGATCAACGGCGACGAGCGTAGCTTTCAGGAGCGATGTCGAGTTCGGAAAGCCGCTTGCGCAGCGTGTTGCGGTTGATGCCAAGCATCCTCGCAGCGCGCAGCTGATTGCCCTCGGTCCGTTCGAGCGCGAGTTCGAACAGGGGCCTCTCGAAGGCAGCCAGTGCGGTGTGATAGACAGCCCCGTCGGCCGGCCGCGCGTGTTCGAGCCAGCGCTCTACCGCGGCGGCAAGACCGTCCTTCTGCCCCTCACCCGTCTCTCCGCGCGCGGCAGGGAGGATGTCTTCGACCGCGGCTGCATCGATTACATCCTCGCGCGCCATGAGGACGAGCCGGAAGACTGCATTGCGCAGTTCGCGCACATTGCCCTGCCAGGGTCGCGCCTCGAGCGCGTTGATCGCCTGCGCATTGGCCTTGCGGACGGGCAGTCCCTCATTCGCCGCCTGGCCGAGGAAATGGCGGACCAGAGCGCCGATGTCCTCGCGCCGCTCGCGCAGCGGCGGCAGGTGGATCGGCACGACGTTCAAACGGTAATAGAGGTCCTCGCGGAACCGCCCGTCGGCGATCATCGGGGTGAGGTCGCGATTGGTGGCCGCCACGATCCGGACGTCGACCCCGATCTCCTGCCGCCCGCCGACGCGGCGGATCCGCCCTGACTGCAGCGCGCGCAACAGGCGCGTCTGCGCTTCCGCCGGCATGTCGCCGATCTCGTCGAGGAACAGCGTGCCGCCGTTCGACTGTTCGAACTTGCCGATCTGCTGTCCGACCGCGCCCGTGAATGCACCGCGTTCGTGCCCGAACAACTCGCTTTCGAGCAGATCGTGCGGGATCGCCGCCATGTTGACCGCCACGAACGGACCGGTCTTGCGCGCGCCAAGCTGGTGGATCGCCTCGGCGACCAGTTCCTTGCCCGTGCCGCTTTCACCGGTGATCAGTACCGTGAGATCGTTGCGCAGGACCCGCGTGATCATCCGGAACACGCCCTGCATCGCGGGACTGCGGCCAATCAGCGGAAGCGCGCTGTCTTCGCTGTCCTCCGCGCCCTCAAGGACCGGCCGACTGGCGACCGCTTGCGCAACCGCCTGCGTCAGCTCGTCAAGATCGAAGGGCTTGGGGAAATATTCGAAAGCATCGCTATCGCTCGCGCGGACCGCCGTATCGAGCGTGTTCTGGGCCGACAGGACGATCACCGGCATGTCGGGCGCGCGCGATCGCACGGCATCGATCGACGCCAGACCGTCGCCGTCGGTCAGGATGACGTCGGTCAGCATGACGTCGAACGCCTGCTCGTCCAGCAAGACATCGCGCCGGGCGAGCGTATCGCATGCCGTCACTTCGAACCCATCATCGCGCAGCGCTTCGGTGATCACCGTTGCGATGCTCTTGTCGTCTTCGACCAGCAGGACCGTGCGTGCCATGTGCTCCCCCTACCCTGCGACCGGCAGGTTGATGCGAAAATGGGTTTCACCCGCGCGCTCGTCGCGCTGGTGCGAAATGCGCCCACCCATGTCGCGCAGCAGCTTGCGCACCAGGGCAAGCCCGAGCCCTTGCCCGTGCGGCTTGCTCGAAACGAACGGTTCGAACACGTGATCGCGCAGCGCCGGTTCGATCCCGGATCCGCCGTCGGTGACCGTGATCTCGATCGGCAGGCGGGTCGCCTTGCCCAGACGGATGGTGTTGAAGACCAGGCCGCTGACGAAGCGGGTGCGCACACGCACCCGGGCACTGTCGAGCGCGGCGCTGGCGTCGCAGGCATTGGCGATGAGATTGATCAGGACCTGCTCGAGCGCGCCCTGATCCGCCGCGACTGGGGGGAGCGAGGGATCGAATTCCTCCACCAGTTCGCAGGGATCGTCTCTTCCCGCGCGCACTGTCGCCATCGCGTTGCGAATGGCCTCGTGCAGGTTGCACGGCCCGGTAATCTCGATCGGCTTCGCGCCGAGCTGCTGCATGCGATCGATCAGCTGCGCGATCCGATCGACTTCGGCGGAGATCATTTTCGCCAGCGGCTTGTCCTTCCCCGCAACGCGGCGGGCCAACAGCTGGCTCGCCCCCCGGATGGCGGAGAGTGGATTCTTGATTTCATGTGCGAGAACCGCGGGTGCGCGCAATTCGACGCGCTCTTCGGCGTCCTCGTCATTGTCGGGCTGCCCTGCGTCGGACAACGTGAGCACGCGCCATCCCGCGGATGCATGAATGGGCGAGCTGCTGATATTGATCCGCCGCTCACCGACAGCGGTGGCGATGGTCACGCCCCGGGCGATGACCTGCGCATCGACACTCGAGAGGCGCTCCGTGAGCCGTTCGTCGGCGATTCCCACGACATCCCAGAACCGCTTTTCGGATAGCTTGCGGGCGCTGCGGCCGAGCATTTCTTCGGCTGCATAATTGGCTTCGACGATGCGATCGTCCTCGTCCAGCAGCAGCACCGCGAAGATCATCGCGGCAAGCTGGGCGCGCGCATCGGGTGCGCCGGAAGACGGGGTCACGCGGCGCGGCGCCGCAGGAAGGGCTCGTAAAAGGCTTCGATTTCCTCGAGCACCTTGCGCGGATCGTCGATGAAATTGACGAAATTGCGGAACTCCGCCGAGCCGTGCATGCCCTTGGTGTACCACCCGAGATGCTTGCGCGCGATCTTCGTCCCGACGCCTTCGCCGTAATGATCGAGCATCGATCGGTAGTGTTCGACAAGGACGTCGTACTGCTCGTCGAAAGCAGGCGTCTCAAGCACTTCGCCGGTGCGCCACCAGTGCATGATCTGGCCCAGCAGCCACGGTTTGCCATAGGCCCCGCGCCCGATCATGATGCCGTCGGAACCCGATTGCTCGAGCGCGGCCGCGGCGTCGGCTATCGTGCAGATATCGCCATTGGCGATGACCGGGATCGAGACCGCATCCTTCACCTTGCGGATGAATGCCCAGTCCGCCTGCCCCTTGTACATCTGGTTGCGGGTTCGGCCATGGACGGTGATCATCTTCACGCCGAGGTCTTCCGCGATATGCGCCAGTTCGGGGGCGTTGAGATCGGCATGGTCCCAGCCCATCCGCATCTTGACGGTCACGGGCACATCGACCGCCTTGACCGTCGCTTCCATCAGCTTCGTCGCCAGCGGCACTTCGCGCATCAACGCCGACCCGGCCAGCTGACCCACGACCTTGCGCACCGGACAGCCGAAATTGATGTCGATGATAGCCGCGCCGTTGTCCTGCTGCAGCTTGGCCGCCTCGGCCATGCTGTCGGGATCGCAGCCGACCAACTGCATCGACACCGGTTCCTCGATCGCGTCCCAAGCCGCCTTCTGGACGCTCTGCCGCGTTTCGCGGATCGCCGCTTCGCTGGCGATCATCTCGGTCACATTGAGGCCCGAGCCATAGCGCCGCACCAGGCGCCGGAACGGCAGGTCGGTCACGCCGGTCATCGGCGCGAGCACCACCGGCGTGTCGATCGACACGTTGCCGACCTCGATCGGCTGCGGGGGTGCGGGCGGGAGCGGTTGCGTCGTCATATGGAATTCATTGCCTAAATATTGGGCAGGCACATAGTGCGTTGCAGCGAAAACGGCAAGCCGCTAGCGCGCTGCTTTCGTATGCGAAACACGCCCCCCCTTCCCGCCTTCGCGGCAATCATCGTCGCCGCAGGCAAGGGTATCAGGGCGGGACAGCCGCTGCCAAAGCAATTTGCGGAATGGCGCGGCAAACCGGTCCTGCGCCACTCGGTCGAAACCCTACTCGAAGCCGGGGCGGCCCCGCTCCTCATCGCGATCCCCGAAAACGGCGAAGCGGCTGCGCACACGGCGCTGGACGGACTGGCGGGCTATACCCTCGTCGTCGGCGGCGATACCCGCCAGCAATCGGTTGCCCGGGCGCTGAGCGCTATCGCAAGCGCCGATACCGTGCTGATCCACGACGCGGCGCGGCCGGACCTTCCGCGCGCGGTGATCGAACGCTTGCTTGGCGCGCTTGAAACCCACGCTGGCGCCATTCCGGTCCTCCCGGTCGTCGACAGTCTGGCTTTCGAGGAAGAGGGGCTGATGGCCGGTGCCGCGCCGCGCGAACATTTGCGCCGGGTCCAGACACCGCAAGCTTTCCGCTTTGCCGCCATTCGCGATGCGCATGCCACTTGGGCAGGCGAAGCCGATGCGGGCGACGATGCGCAGGTGCTGCGTGCAAGTGGCGGGGAAATCGCGCATATCGCGGGCGACGAGCGGCTTGCCAAACTCACTTTCGCGGAGGATTTCATGACCCGATTACCGCCCCTGCGCACGGGCATGGGCTACGATGTCCACCGGCTGGCCGAAGGCGAAGAGCTGTGGCTCGCTGGGGTCCGGATCGAACACGACAAGGGCCTGGCCGGCCATAGCGATGCGGATGTGGCACTGCACGCCATTGTCGACGCATTGCTGGGGGCGATCGCTCAAGGCGATATCGGCAGCCATTTCCCCCCCAGCGACCCGCAGTGGAAAGGAGCGAGCAGCGATCGCTTTGTCGAACACGCTGCCCGGCTCGTGCGCGAAGCCGGCTACAGCGTTGGCAATATCGATCTGACGATCATCTGCGAAGCGCCGAAGATCGGGCCGCATCGCGACGCCATGCGTGCGCGGATCGCCGAACTGCTCGGCGTTGACATCACCGCCATATCGGTAAAGGCCACGACAACGGAGCGGCTCGGTTTCCCGGGCCGCGGCGAAGGAATTGCAGCGCAGGCCGTGGCAACCGTCATCAGGGAGTAGATTGATGCGCATGGGATATCGCAAACGGATGGGCGCCACAGCGCTTGCTGCATTCGGCCTGCTTGCGGCGCAGCCGGCGCTGGCGCAGCGCTGCATCGCCCCGCAGGACGTGACCGATACCGGCATCTATGCGGTCCCGATCCTGGCGGAGGGCTTCCGGGCGTCGTGCACCCCCTACCTGGCCGAGGACGGATTTTTCGCGACCCGCGGCGAAGCATTCGTCGCGCCCTATGCCTCGATCCAGTCGGATCGCTGGCCCGGCGCTTTCCGCACCTTCATGGCGCTGGCGAACGGCAGGGAAGACGACGGCACGGCCGCGATGCTGTCCGACCTGCCACCCGAGACACTGCGCCCGATCGTCGACGCCTTCCTGGCGCAGAAGATCGGGGAAGAGATCAAGCCCGGGGATTGCCCGAAGATCGAGCAGGCCATGGAACTGCTGGCCCCCCTCCCCCCGGAGAATTTCGGCGGACTGCTGACCTTCATTCTCGATGTTACCGATGTGAAGGAACCCGGCATTTGCCCGGCTGAGCAGCCATGACCGGCGGACTGCTACCCGATGATATCGAGACGCTCGCCCGCCGCGTAGTCGAGGAAAACGCGGCGCTCGGGCGCAAGGTGACCGTTGCCGAAAGCTGCACCGGCGGTCTCGTCGCTGCCGCGCTAACCGAAATCCCGGGATCATCGGCCGTGCTCGACCGCGGTTTCGTAACCTATTCGAACGAAGCCAAGATGGAATGTCTCGACGTTTCGCTCGAGATCATCGAAACCTTCGGGGCAGTTTCGATCGCCTGCGCCTGGGCCATGGCCAAGGGCGCGCTCGACAGGAGCCATGCCGATGTGGCGGTTGCCATCAGCGGGGTCGCCGGGCCCGGCGGCGGCACCGATCTCAAGCCCGTGGGGACGGTCGTCTTCGCGCGTGTCGTTCGCGGAGATGGCGTCGAACCCGAAGGCGAACTCAAGCGGTTCGAGCCGACTTCGCGCGCCGATATTCGCCGCGAGGCGACGATCTGCGCGCTTGAACTCTTGCTGCCCTAGAGGTTGGCGGCGGCGTTTTCGCGGCCGTACAGTTCGTCCGCACGATCTTCGAACGCCTGCACCATTTTGCGGAAGGCACGGTCGAAATACTGGCCTGCCAATGCTTCGAAGACCGCGTTGCGGAAAGTGAAATCCACGCAGAAATCGATCTCGCACCCTCCGTCCTCGGTCGGGGTGAAGGTCCAGTTGTTGTCGAGATCCTTGAGCGGTCCGTCGACGTAGAACACTTCGAGGTGCTCGGGACGCTGCTTGACGACGCGGGAGGTGAACTTCTCGCGGATCGCCTTGAAGCCGACCAGCATGTCGGCGACCATTTCGGTTTCGCTGTCGCTGCGCACGCGCGTCGCGACCACCCACGGCAGAAATTCGCCATAGCTGCCCACATCGGCGACGAGGTCGAACATCTGTTCCTGGCTGTAAGGCAGCCGCCGTTTTTCACGGATGCCGGGCATCAGGCGCCTTGCTTGGCGAGCTTTGCTTCGCGCGCGGCGCGCATTTCGGCGAAATCGTCGCCCGCATGATAGCTCGAGCGGGTCAGCGGGCTCGATGCGACCTGGAGGAAGCCCTTCGCCCGCGCGATCGAGCCATAGGCCGCGAACTGCTTGGGCGTGACGAATTCTTCCACCTTCGCGTGCTTGGGCGTAGGCTGGAGATACTGGCCCATGGTGATGAAATCGATATCCGCGCTGCGCATGTCGTCCATCACCTGATGGACCTCGAGCCGGCCTTCGCCCAAGCCGAGCATAATGCCCGACTTGGTGAAGATCAGCGGATTATGGACCTTCACCTCTTCGAGCAGGCGCAGCGAGGCATAGTAGCGCGCGCCCGGGCGGATCGTCGGATAAAGCCGCGGGACGGTCTCGAGATTGTGATTGAAGACATCGGGGCCCGCCTCGCAGATCTCTGCGATCGACTGCTTCATCCGTCCCTTGAAATCGGGAGTCAGGATTTCGATCGTCGTATTCGGCGTTTCGCGGCGCAGCGCGTTGATCACCTTGACGAACTGCCCCGCACCGCGATCGGGCAGGTCATCGCGATCGACGCTGGTGATCACGATATGCTCGAGACCCATGGCCGCTGCAGCGGTCGCGGTGTGCTCGGGCTCGAGCGGATCGACGGGCATCGGCATGCCCGTCTTGATGTTGCAGAACCGGCAGGCGCGCGTGCAGGTATCGCCAAGGATCATCACCGTGGCGTGTTTCTTGGTCCAGCACTCGCCAATGTTCGGGCAGGCCGCCTCTTCGCACACCGTGTGCAGGTTGAGTTCGCGCATCAGCTTGCGCGTTTCCTGATAGCCCTTGCTGACGGGCGCCTTCACCCGGATCCAGTCGGGCTTGCGCTGCATCTTGGGGCGTTCGCCCTCGGGCCGCGGTGCGGAAGAAAGGTCGTTCATAGCGCGGCCCATCTAGGCCCCCTGCCCGCCAACGGCAACCCGCATAGCTATGCGCCGCCCCTTGCCACCGGGACCATTTCACGGCAGCGATGATCGCATGAAGACTTTCGAACAGATGATCCAGGGTTATGGCCGCTTTCGCGAAGGCGACTGGCACAAACAGCACGACCGCTGGGAACAGCTCAGGGAAGGCCAGTCGCCGCAGGTCATGGTGATCGCCTGCTCCGACAGCCGCGTCGACCCCGCCCAGATTTTCGATGTCGATCCGGGCGAGATTTTCGTGGTGCGTAATGTTGCCGCGCTGGTCCCGCCGTTCGAAACGACGCCCGGCCGGCACGGCGTATCCGCGGCGCTCGAATTCGCTGTCCAGTTCCTCAAGGTCCGCGAAGTGGTGGTCATGGGCCATGGCATGTGCGGGGGGTGCAAGGCTGCGCTGACGCAGGACCTGCATGGCAACGCGCTGGGAGAAGGCGGATTCGTGGCGCACTGGATTGACATGCTCGACGCGGTGCGAGAACCGATCGCTGCGGAAAAGGGCACGAGCGGCCGCATCGCCGAACGCGCAATGGAACTGGCCGCGGTCAAGGTCAGCCTGGAGAACCTTCGCACCTTCCCCTGCGTGCAGGAAAAGGAAGGCAATGGCAGTCTCACCCTGCGGGGCGCCTATTTCGCCATTTCCGACGGGATTTTGCACCTGCTCGACGAGGTTAGCGGAGAATTCGCCCCCGCCCCGTGACTTGCGCGTGACCCGGCTTGCGGTCATGGAAGCGCACATGTCGGATATCGAACAACGCAATATCGCTCTTCTCATCGATTCGGATAATGCCAGTCCTTCGGGCATTGATCCGGTGCTCACCGTGCTTGCCGAACTGGGCCAGGTGAACATCCGCCGCGCCTATGGCAATTGGCGCAAGACGAGCCTCAAGGGCTGGATCGATCTGATGCATCGCTATGGCATCGAACCGCAGCAGCAGTTCGACATGACCAAGGGCAAGAACGCTACCGACATGAAGATGACGATCGACGCGATGGACCTGCTCTATCGCGGCCGGGTCCATGGGTTCGGGATCATGAGCTCGGACAGCGACTTCATGCCGCTTGCGATGCGCATCCGGCAGGACGGCCTGCCGGTCTACGGGTTCGGCGGTGCCAAAACTCCAGAGGCATTCCGCCAAGCATGCACGCGTTTCATCGACGTGAATGCGCTGATCAAGGCGGAAAAGGACACCCCCAAGGAAGGCGGGCCGAGCAAGGCATCGAACGTCCTCGACCAGGATTTGCTCGACCTGCTGTTCGACGCCTATGCCGCCAGCAAGCGCGACGACAAGGGCTATGCCAATCTGTCCGAAGTCGGACAGCGCGCGGGCAACCGGTCAAGCTTCGACACGCGCAATTACGGTTTCGCGCGGCTCACCGACCTGATCGAGACGATTCCCAATTTTTCGGTCGAGCGGCGCGGGAATGGCCAGAGCTTCGTCAAGCGGTTGCGCTAACGCAAAAGGGCGCGAGCCGTAGCCCGCGCCCTCCCACTATTCCAAGGCTGTCAGCCGTTTACATCGCGGTGCCCGACGCTTGCTGCGCCGAGTAGATCGTCCAGAGATTTGCGATCGCCTTGCGCGCCCCTTCGACCTCGTTGAAAGTCGCTTCGGCTTCAGCGAACTTGCCCTGGTCGAACTGCGCAATGCCCAGGCGGGTCAGCGCCATCGGTGTCTCGGCGCCAGCCATTCCGGCGGCCTTGCGATAGAACTCTTCGGCCTCGGCCGGACGTTCGAGGCTGAGCAGCGCGTCGCCTGCAGCCATAACGGTGCGGACCCCGGCACCATCCGCACGCGCATCGGCGAGGAGGGTGTCCATGTCGGCGCGATCGGCTGCAACACGGCCGGCCGCCTCGCTGCGTGTATCGGTGACGTAGGGATCGTCAGCCGCCAGCATTCCCTTCTCGACACCCTCGTCGATCACCGAAACCACTTCGGCGGGCAGACGGCGGTAATCGGCCGCCTCGACATATTCGAGATAGATGCGGTCGTCGTTGAGCGTGCCGACGCGGCGGCCGAGACGAAGCAGGTCGAGCGTTTCCGGCTTTTCGTATCCGCCGGTATTCAGTAGGATGGCGATCGCGTCGCGCCAGCTGGTTTCGCTGGGATAGTCGGCGACGTACCAGCCAGCGAACTTCTGCGCGTCCTCGGTCATAGAGGCGCGATAGGCGACAGCCAGACCGCGCTGGAGCCAGGTTTCGTCGACCGGCTGACCGGCGCTCTTGCGTGCATCGATCACGCCCGTAAGATAGGCAAGGCCTTCCGCATCACGCTCTTCGGCGAAATAGCTTTCCGCAATGATGCCTTCGGGATTGTTCTCGGTGTATCCGGCATCCAGCGCAGCCTGGAGATAGGTGCGAGCTTTCCCGTACTGCTTCTGGTTATAGGCGATCTGGCCGGTCTGGAGATTGACCATGCCCAGCTGCTCGGGAGCGACCTGCCCGCTTTCAAGCATGAGTTCGAGGCCCTGGAGGATCAGACCCATGTCATTGAGCTTCTGGCCCGCGTTCACGATCGCGCCGCCGGCAGCATGGCGATCCGACGCGTTTTCGATGGCACCGACGACTGCGGGGACGGCTGCCTTGACTGCGGCAGGATCGACGGTTTCAGCACCGAGCGCCGTCTCAAGCGGCGAATATGCTGCGATGAAGGCCTTCGAATACTTCGGCTTCTTCTGCGCGACTGCGGGTGCCTCGATGGCTGCCAGGCCGACAGCGCCCCCTGTGGCCAGCGCCAAGGCTAGCGCGAGGGTGGAAGCCGCGCCGTTCTTGCGGGCAAGACGAGTGAAAATCATGTGGTAAACTCCCAAGGATGAAAGGGGATCGAGCGCGTCGAACACCTGGATAAATGGCTGCGCGGGACAT
>Ga0070754_10003443_pt1 | contig 11164 bp, 12 predicted proteins | sample VirMetDEL_Sep_01_FD_75181 | JGI IMG/M metagenome (GOLD analysis project Ga0070754, IMG submission 75181) | Aqueous microbial communities from the Delaware River and Bay under freshwater to marine salinity gradient to study organic matter... | ecosystem: Environmental > Aquatic > Marine >... | reverse complement strand
TTATTAATTGACAGTTAACACAACTTTCTTTACAATGTGGCCAAGGCGCAGTGTTTTTTATTATGTTAGTACGTCTATTTTCTACTAACTTACCACAATCTTCACACTCTCTTGCAGAGTGTTGTATAGATTTTATTTTACTAGGTTCTTGGTCTTTGGTAGTTTTTTTACCCCATGTAATTCGATCGTATATATCTTTAGGCATTTGTTTGTCCATACAGTATATACCTTACTGCATTAAGAGCACAACTATTGTTGATAATAAACCTGCTATAATTGTACCTGTGGAGCCTACAATTACTTTAATTAAACTGCTGTTGCTGCGTTGCATTTCAGCAGCTAAATCATCTAGTTTACTTTCAACTTTTTGCATACGAGCTTCAATTGAATCAAATTTTTGTTCCATAACTGCAATTCTTATGTCTAGATCATTATCAGTCATTATGCACTGCGATTGACTACATTTACTCTAAAGTTACGTCTGTCAATCATCCCATCATTTGTGGTAATTTTAGCAGTTACAATATAAGTTTTGTCAACTTGACCACCTGATAATTCTACATATGAATCTGTGTTTGAGTCAGTTATACCACTAGATTCAATTACTATTGGTGTTGGATCATTTATCCTTGCTGCAACTGTGTACAATACACTTGCAATATAATCACCACTTGCCAACCAACTACTCCAATCAAATGTGTATGTTAATTGCGCTTCTACGTCTTTATCTATAACTAAACCTGTGTTGGTTTGTTCAAATCCTTGTCTGTTTATAGCCATTAGTTGTCGTCCTCCACGGTATATAATCTAATTTCATTAGGTATTGAATGCTGTCTATTTTCGCTTTCAATACTCAATTGTCTTGTTTCTTGCGAGATAGTAAATATTCTATCTTCTGCTGTAATTGAGAAACTTCTGTTTTCTGCAGGTATTGTGTATACAATTTCTTCTGCTCTTAAGAAGCGTGTGTTTGCTGTTAGTGTTGTTGCAGTGTTAAATGTTGGCACTACAATGTTTACATTTTTACCTGCAAATGTTGTTTGTGTAAATGCAGCATCTAGTGTAGCAACACCTTCTGCAATTGAATTACTGTCAATTGACAAATCAAATACACTGTTAAATGTTGCTGAACGTTCTACTATAATACCAGGAGCACAACTTAGTGTAAATCTAGTATCCATGTGTATATCAGCAAAGTCTAGATCTAAACCTTCACATTCTAGTGTAGCAACAACGTCTATTGTTGCTTCGCCAGCAGCAGTTGTACCAGTTATTGCAGTAATGTTTGCTTGTGCATCTAAACTTGTAACAGGTAATAACACAAGAGCGCCTGGTATAAATATTAGGCCTGCTGCTGCATCTAATTGTGCAGTAGTACGTGCTATTTTACTAATTGTGTTAGAGAGTGTTGTGTTGGCTGCTTGTGTGCTAGAAGTAGTTCTTATTCTGTCTGCACTTGCAGTAAGTGTTGTTTGTGTTGCTAGTGTAGCATCAACTGTAACAGATTTTATGCCAACTGCTGTTAGAGTAGTTGCAGCAGATAGAGTAGTTGAGTCAAGTGGTACAATTCGTACACCTTGTAAACTAAGATTTACAATATTGTCGAGTGTTACATCTGTAGACCTTGTTCTTGCATTTACAGTGGTCATTGTGGTAATTGCATCTAGTGCAGCCACACCAGCACGTCTAGCATTTACAGTTATTGTAGGTGTAAACGCACCAGTTATGCTTATGCTTGCATCTACAGTTTTACCAGCTACAGTAGTAGTTGTAGCAACAGTATCTAATGTTGCATCAGTTGATCTAGTAACACTTGGTGTTGCTGTAGTCGAACTCGATACAGAAAGAGATGCGTCATAGAGCCTCACTCGAATGTTGACAGTGGTCATTGTAGCAGCACTTGATAGTGTTGCTTCACCTTCAATAGGTGGCGCACCTTCGAAATAATCTACATCAATATAATCTGGTATATAATAACCGTCTGTGCTTGCAATATCACCATCAAATGTAAGTGCAGCAACAGCAGTTAGTACTGCTTCACCTTGTACGTTTTGTGCAAAGTAATCATCTGCAATGTAGCCTTCTTCAAAGTAATCTGCAAAGTTTTCTAAGCCGCCATCTGCTGTAAGTGTAAACACACCAGATAAATTAATAGGATCACTAACAGCAGTATCGTCATCTGTAAATGTAGTTGAACCATCTGCACCATTCATGTGCAACAGTAATTCAGTACCAGTTATGTTTTGTAATTCAGCAGTAGGTGGTGTAAATGCACTTGTATATCTAGCAACACTAGATATTCTAACTTCATCTAAATGACCATTAGGATTTTGTGTTGCTGTAGTTGCATAGCTACCTAACACAGTGTTATTGGCTATGCTTGTACCATTTGTGTCAGTAACAGTAGCATTTGTATCAATGTTACCATCTCTAAATATAGTATAATCATTGCCATCTCTTACAACAGCAACGTGATACCATTGATCTTTTGTAATTGAATTAGTATATGCAATTGTACTTGTACTTGTAGGATTGCCTATCCATAGCTGGAATATGTTACTTGCACCATTATAACCTACTGTTACTGCATTACTAACTGTGTTACCTTGGCTAACAGCATAAAAGAAGTTGCTGGTTGTGCTTGGTATTCTAATCCAAAATTCAATAGTAAAATCGCCGCCTGAAGGAATAACTGCTTCGTCACAAAGCAATCTACCTCCTAGTGGATTGAATAGAGCACTAGCGCCACCAAACTTAGATTGTGCTGTGTCTATCTCCACATAAGAGTTAGGCGTTATTCCTATTGGGCGTGCAATTAGGCTTCACCCATTATAATGTAGAAGTCATAATCAACATCTAGTGCGTCAATAGCAGCTTGTAACACATCAGTTCTTTCATCAAATGTTAAATCATCTAATTCAACTGTAATTTGATGTATAGTAGATGTGTCATTTTTTGTAAGCTCTATATTTAATATCATTCGTTTTATCCTTATGAGTTATCATCTGTAAATGTAGTTGATCCGTCTGTACCATCCATATGTGCTAATAGTAGTGTTGTATCTCGTGTATTCGTATGTGCAGCAGTTGGTACTGTTATACTTGAATTACTTACACCATAATAATCAATATTCATTACACGCACTTCATCAATCCATCCATTGCCGCCGGCATTAAAAGCATTTGCTGTTCCAGTTGCATTTAAAGCACCCATATACAACTCACTTCTAGTCATAGCAGCTGTTACTCCGGTACCGTTTTGTTGACGTACTCCATTTAACCATAATGCCCAGTTGCCGCTACCATCTCTAGCAAGCACAAGATGATGCCAAGTGTTAAGCGCAACAGCTGATGTAGCTACTGCTATATTAATCTGACCATAAAAGTAAATTTGAATTTTATTATCTAAATTTCTAAATAATAGAAAGAAACGACTACTACCACTACTACTATCACCTAAAATACAAGCACTAGCACCAGTAACATCAGCTGCTGCATTAAAGAAACATTCCATAGTAAATGCACCTGAACCAATTTCATTTGCAGAGTCAAGATTTGCAACCAATACATCTCCGGTACCATCAAATAAAGCACTTGCTGTACCAAATTTTGAACGTGATGTGTCTATTTGTGCATCATTTACTGCGGTTAATGTTTTTGCTGTTCTCGGCGCTGGGGCTGTAGCAGTAGCGTCATCGATAAAGGTTGTTGAACCATCTGCACCGTCCATATGTGCTAATAGTAGTGTTGTATCATATGTATCTGTGTGTGCAACAGTTGGTACTGTTATAGTTGAATTACTTACACCATAATAATCAACATTTAGACAACGTACTTCATCAATATGACCTGGTCTAAAGTATAAACCAACATTTTTCATATAACCTATACTAAAACAATTTTGATTTGCTAAAGATAGTGGAGCTGAATCTGTAAACGTATCGGTCCTTGTACCATTAACCCACAGAGCCCAATCTAATCCATTTGATGCTCTACCAAGTGCTAGGTGATGCCAAGTATTTAAAGCAAGCGAACTATGGTTAGCTGGAGCAAAGTTAGGACCACCGTTAAAACTACATTGTAACTTACGATCACTACCTCTAAATAATATAAATCCTTCTCCTGCACCATAACCGCCATCTCTGGTATTTAGAATAGTAGTTGAAGCAGTATCAGGATTACTAGAAACGTAGAAGAAACATTCCCAAGTAAATGCACCTGTGCCTATTTCTGTACCTAGATTGAAGTCACTTACTTCAATACCGTCTCCGGTGCCATCATATAGAGCACTTGCACCACCAAATTTTGAATTTGCAGTGTCTATTTGTACATCACCTATTGCAACTAAAGTTTTTGCTGTTCTAGTACCTGCGGCAGCTGCTACTTTAGCACTGCCTGCTATGCCTAAACTTAAACCTATTGTCATTGTTGCTCCTTAACTATCTGCTAAGTCGCCAACTAATAACCAAGTATCAGTTGCTGTTTTTATGCAAGTTGCTGCAGAATATTGAGCTCTAAATTTAAGTGTTGGTGTTGAATTAACTGTAACTCCACCTGCTCCTGCAACTGTAACTTGTCCTGCACCTATTTGTGCTAGATCAATTTTAGTACCTACAGGATATGCTACGCTTGAATTTGCTGGTATTGTAAGTGTAATTGCACTACCATTGTTTAGCGTTATTAATTTTGAAGCATCAGCTAATACTGTTGTATATGATGTACCTGTTTGTGCATTTAGCGTACTTTGTGCAACAACTGTACCAGTTATGCTTACATCGCCTGTGCCAGTTATATCATTTGAGTTTAGATCTAAATCGCCACCTAGTTGCGGTGTTGTATCTTCTACAACATTTGATAGTTTAGCAGTTAAATCTGGTGGTGTATAAGTAAACACGCCTGTTGTGTTGTTATAACTTAGTGTACCAGTACCTGAAGCACTTGCTTGTGTTACACTAAGGTCGGTTAATTCAACCTTATCTGTGTTTAGATTGTTAAAGTTTGCATCACCTTCAGCGAAAGTAAGTGCGCTACCTTTAACATTTCTTAAAACTATTGTCGACATTCGTCTCTCCTTTATAAGTTAGTAAGGGGGAATTAATCCCCCTATAAATTAAGCAAGTGTAATTGTTAAATTGCCTGAACTAACCTGGAAAGTGTCGCCTGTTTCAATAGTTTTTGAAGTTGTAACTGCACCGTGGAACAATAAGTTACCGCTTGTGCTTGCGTCAAATAAACCAACGTGTGTTACAGTACCGTAGTTGCCTGTTGCTGTTGGGAATGTGATTGTAGCATTTGTTGATGCTGAGCCACCTGATGCTGCTGCAAATGTAGCTGCTTGGCGTACATAACCACCGCCTGATACTTCTGTACCTGTACCTGCGTCTGTTGGGTCACTTGTAAATAGTGCAAGATAAACGTTGCTTGGTGCTGTAAATGCACCAGTACCTAGTGCGTGGTCTAATAATTCATTTTCAAGATAATCTGAAGCTGCTGACATTATAAATCTCCTTAATCGTCTGCTGTTTTACTTGCAGACTGCTTTGCCTGCTTGTTATATTTAGTCCAAAGCCAATAAATCCTGACAAAAAGCATTATTTCACCTTTTTTCGTTATATAAAGTAACCATTTGTGGTTATAGTGCTGCCTGTTAGAAACACACTTGCTGCTCCATCAACTTCAAAGTAATCACTATCAATATATCCATCTACAAAATAACCGCCTGTACCTTGTGGCGGTGTGTTGAATGCAGTAATTAAATCTATTCGTGCGCCACCTAGTCCTGGTGATGTATCAACTAACACAGTTGAATCTATACTAACTGCTGCTGTTGCTTGACCTGGGTTTGTTACACTGCAAGTTACAGGTACTGGTGTTCCACCACTTGTTACTGTAGGTACATATGCGTATATTTTAGGATTTATATCTTTTAGTCTATTTGTGTCTGGATCGAATGTAGCGCACCATACAACAGGTATACTTGTATAAACACATTGATAATCACCTGGTTTAGGTACATTTGGTGTTATAGGACCTGTTGTGTCATTATTGTTTACAGTAATTGTAGTAGAATCAGAACTAACAATACACGGATTTACGGTTGCTGTACCAATTTGTACTGTTAAACTTTCTGTTGCATTATAAGCACTGTCATCTGATGTTACAATGTTTAGTGTTGCACTATTGCTTGTTAGTGATACTGTGCCTGTTAGTGCAGGTGATGTTACCTTGCTGCTTGCACTGCCACTAATTGTATAAGGTAGTGTATCACCATTATTGTAACCAACTGTTGTAACTGTAGCTGTTGCAGTACCACCTTCTGTAATTGCACCACTATTAGTTACACTTTGCACATATTGACTTGGTGCAACAAATATATCTACGTTAACAGATGCACTACCAACTGTAAATGTAAGTGTTTCTGTACTAGGATCTGAATCATCTATTGTGTTTATAACAAATGTTGCAGTGCCGCCACTTAGTGTAATTTCACCTGTTAGTGGCACATCAATATCACTTTGTTGTACACCTGTAATTGTGTATGGATGTGCAAAGTCTGGTACATCAAAGTAACATATGTTACATGTATCTGTTAGTGTAATTGTTATTGTACCACCTTCGCATACAGATGTAACATCTGAACTTAGTGTAAGTGTTGGTAAAGCAAAGCTACTTAGAAATGCATCATTATCATTTGCTTCTTTAACTTGTTCTTCAGTAAACGCACCTTCAGCAGTTTCGTCACCAAACATCTTGCCCACTAGTTTATTCATAGCTTTTGTAGCAAGATTAGCCAGTAGTAATCTACCTATTTGTTTACCAGCATCTTCGTCATCACTATCTTCTATTTCTTCATTTATAAGTTGACTCTTTATACCAGTATTTGTAGTTCGTAAATCATATGACAAGCCTGCTGTGCTATATACATCTGCATCATATTCTAATGCAGTAATTGTGTATATAATTGTACCTTCATCTGCATCGTCTTCTGTAATTTGTATAATTCTAAATACTTTTGCACTAAAATCATATGCAGTGTTAGTTACATCAATTAAATCGCCTGCTTTAAGGCCATTTGCAGTAAAGTCTGTAGCAAACTCTATAGTTTTGTCAACTCTGTTTTGTTTAAGTTCTATGTTAGCAATTAATTGTGCTTGAATAGGATTGTTTACAGTGTTTAATTTTATGTTTAGTTGGTTATCTAATTCATTGTCAAATCTATCTGCTGCATCAACAGTAAGTGTAACTGTATCTACAGTGTCTCTTAGATCTTTATGTGGATATTCAATTGCAACACTATTATATAGATCATTTATATCTAATCCGCCTACTGTTATAGGACCTATTATGTTTGAATCATCAAAGCTGTGTACGCTTGTGCCGGTTGTGTTTGCAATTACACTCCATTTACCTAGTGTACTATCCCAAGTAACAAATGCACCTGCTGAATTAGCAAGCAATTCTATGTTATCAAACACATTATTGTTTGTGTCTATAACACCGTTTATTTCAAATTGATTAATTGCACTCATAATATGTTACCCTTTATATTCAATTTTTAAGTATAATGCTCCATCCGAGCCTGCTTGTGGTGTACCAACTAGAGTTGATCCAATTGTTGCTCCATTTGCACCTGGGCCGCCGCTTCCTGGATTACCTGGTGTAGTAGGATATTGCGTACCTAACGGTGCTCCAGAATCGCCACTCCAAGATCCACGGCCACCTATTCCAACTGTTGTATATAAAAATGTACTTGTGTTTGTAAATATACCTAAGGTAGTTAAATCTGTACCAACGCCCCCCAAGCCGCCGTATGTATGTGATCCTTGTTGTGCGTTACCGCCTGAACCTGCGCCGCCGCCGCCTGAATAATAAGTAGTTCCGAAATCAACATATGTTGATCTAGTACCACCGATAAAATCAGAGTTGTCACCGCCGCCACCGCTACTGTTGCCGCCTTCACCGCCAGTACTTGTTACTAATACAGTAGTAGACCCTCCTATTAATCTCGAGTTGCCACCATTACTGCCACTACCAGTTATGCTGCCTGCGCCGCCTGCACCTTGCTGGAATACTAAGCCACCTGAATCTAAATTATCTAAATCATAATTTGTAACGCTTTTTGCTACAGCACCAGCACCACCTTCCCATAGACAATTACCACCGCCACCGCCTATTACTACTGCGCTCATTTTACAATATAAGAATTGTTCGTTATCTGGATATAATATAAAATTACCAATTTTTTCAGTGTTAGTAGTAGGTTGTGCAGGTGTACTAACAAAGCTAGTTAAGGTAAAAGTTGTGTCTTTTAACAGTGTGCCGTCTATATATGATTTTATATTTATATCTTGATCACTTGTGTTGTTATAATATGGATAGAAGAATAAACCTTTAGCGAATTCACTGTTAACGTGACTTTCACTTCCTTCAATTGTAATCGTAGTTTCTAAACTATTATCTAATGTATCTGCTGTAGTCCTGTTTTGAATATAACCGTGTGTATATGATGTAAGTGTAAACACAATTTTATAAGTTGTAACCGACGCTGGTGAATATGAATTTATAACATTAAAACCGCTATCAAATAATCTACTTCTTTGATCTTTATAATAAAATTGAGTAATGTTACCATTGTGCAAGAAAGAAAGATACACAGGTTGTACAGTTCCATCACAACTTAAGGTAGCAGTTGTATTCATTGTTGCGCCTGTTGGTTTATCGACATTGCTTAAGAAACTTATGCTAAAATTACTAAACAATTCAACATTTGATCCTTCATAAGTAATTGCATCACAAGTTAAACTAAATGCACTGTCATAACTTCTAGAATTGTCTAATAATATTATATCAACACCTATACCTGTCATATTGGCATACACAGGAAACGTTAAATCTCCTGGGCTTTTTAGGCGATCAGCATCACAAGAAAGTGTAAATTCTGCATCTGCACTTGTTATAGGTATATTTTTACCAACTGTCCAAGACTTTGTTTGTATACCTACACTATCAGTATATGTTATTGTAGCTGTGTAACTTATACTACCATTAAAGTTATTGGGTATTGTTATTTCTGGTGTAGCAAGAGCATCCCATTCTGCTACTGTATCAATTCTTGATATTGTGTATACACCGTTAACTTCTGAAGTAGTTTTACCTGATGGTTGTGTAGTCCAAGCAACACTTGCACCTGCTATTGAACTAACATCAATTGAATAACTAATATTTGCTAACGGTGCATTAATTATTTCAATAATATCTATAGTTTTTTCTACAGGAAAGACGTATATACCTATTATGCTTGATTCAATATCTACTGCATTAGGATAGCTGAATATAACATTGTTAGGTCTATTTTCAGTATAAGCAACAAGTGTTGAACCACGTGTGTTTAAAGAAGTTAAATTATCCATTATTGATTAATCTCCGCAGCAGGTATACCAGCACCATACCGTGTGTTGGTCATATAATCATTTAGAACATCACCTGGCTGTTTCATTGTGTTAGATAATTTAAATTTGAAGTCACCAATTTGTGTTACTCTATTTTCTTTATTATATGTTATTTTAATTAGTGCAAATACTAAACCACTCATAGCATCTGTACTTGTCCAACTAGGAAACAAATCATATGCATTTGCTGTTGAACCAGCTGCTTCTGTATAGATATTAGCTGGATTTGTACTGCCATCGACAAACGGATAAACTTCTATCAATCCTGCAAATTTATCTGTTGAATTACCTACATCGTCATATGCTATACTAACTACGTTGCCGGTTGAATTAAATCTTAATCTAAGACCGTTATAGTATACTTCTTTAAATCTAAATTCACTAGATGTACCGTTGATTAAATTACCTGTTTTTTCACTTAAGGTAACGCACACCCACATAGTTTTATTATTTTGTTCCATATACACATCAGTTATTTGACCGCTTGTGTATGCATCACCATATACAATAGGCACAGCGTTATTTGTATCAGGATCAACTGTAATTGTAGCGCCTGGATCGTCTCTACGTGCTTTTTCTTCTTGTTCTTTTAGTATTGATTGTTGTATCTTACGCAATGCAAATCCATACAATGCTGTTTTAGCAAGTTGACTGCCTGTGTTATTGCTTTGTAGAAATCCTCCTACACTCTTAACTAATCCGCCTAATGTATCTACAAAACTCATCTTGTTACTCCAAAGTCAAAACTTCTACCTATTAGTGTAGGTACTCTATCAAAGCTAGTATCTGTGCTGTAGAAAGATTTCATACTTACAGGATTAGTTCTTCTTGCATTTTGTTTTTTTTGCAGTAAATCTACCGAACTTATACAACTAAGTTGTATTGAATTAGTTGCTTCCATATCTAACACATTATATTCTTCATCTAGTGCAAAGTTACTAACAGTACCCTTCCATCTAGTTTGTGTTGCACCAATTTGCACACCTGCTACAGTAAAATATGCACGATATATTTGTATTGCACTACCTTTTATTTTACTGTGTATAACTTCTGCAATGCTTGAATCAGGTATACCGCTAAGTGTAACAGTTATATCATTTGAACTGCTACGCAATTCGCTTGCTGTGCTTGTTACACCTAATAATCTACCTAGTGCAGTATAAGTTTCTCCGTCTATATCAAAGTTAGCATTGTGGTCACTAAACCTTAGTGTTTGTGCAAAGTATCCGCCTGTTGAATTGGTACGGTATTGATCAACTTGCAAGCGAACAAATGTTGCTGCTCTTATACTTGTATAACTTGTTAAATTTACTGTCATCTTACACCTCTACAAATACAAAAGGACCACTCCAACTAACTTGATCATAACCAAATATTGTCCATTCTGGAAAGTTTATGCAAAAAACTGTATATGATTCATCTGTGCCAGGATCTACATTACCATAATAATATGGAAAACTTGCGTAGGGTATTGTTATAGTTCCACTTGTATGCCTGTCTAAAGATTCTGCTGATTCTATAAGTGTTCTGTAATCACTCCAGCGTGGTCCATCTGGTAATTGTACAGTAAATATTTTCTTGGCGTTACCTCTAGTTACAACTCGTGTTGTACCATCTCTTGCAGTAGTGTTACTTACTACGTCTTTTCTGTTTATGCTTATTGTTGTAGCGTTTTCTACAATCCACTGGAAGCTCATTTATTATCTCCTACTCGGT
>Ga0070754_10003442_pt1 | contig 11166 bp, 7 predicted proteins | sample VirMetDEL_Sep_01_FD_75181 | JGI IMG/M metagenome (GOLD analysis project Ga0070754, IMG submission 75181) | Aqueous microbial communities from the Delaware River and Bay under freshwater to marine salinity gradient to study organic matter... | ecosystem: Environmental > Aquatic > Marine > Coastal... | reverse complement strand
TTTGCAGCCTGAGCGATACTTTTGTCTGCTTGTGCTAACATACCTTGTAATTGCTCTGGAGCAATACTTCCAACTGCCGCTGTAGGTGTAGGCTGAGTTACTGCGTCAGCCGTGGTAACCGGTTGTTCAACAGGTGTGCTGGCTTTAACAGCATCCACTTTTTCTTGGCTTTTTTCTGGTAATGGTGGTGATACAAAAGTAGTAGGGTCAGTGATGTTGTTTACTCCACCGTTATGTCCAGGGTAAGGTTCGTGTGTCGGAGCTCTCGGAACAATTGTATCAATAAATTCATCCTTTACTTCCCAGCCAACATTATCAGTCCAAAAAACATCAGGCAATCTCGATCGTGGTATTTTAGTTGGTGCCTGCAACTCATTACCGTTTTGACTGTTAAGCAAAATTTTACCCGAGGGCTTGTTGCTGTGCAGAATAATGTTTTCACCACTTTTCATACTGGTGTTTTTCTTGCTTTGAACACTGAGTGTGCCATCACTTTTGATGCCAATATCGAGATTACTGTACGCAACCAATCTTTCACTGGCACTGAAATTTATTCTACGGCTTTCTACATTCATGCTAATATCGGAGCTCATGTTAAGTCGACGTCCAGCATTTAAATTTATATCTCGATCAGCATGAAAGTTTAGGTCGCCAGTGGTTCGTAAGTTTACACTATTACTGGCATAAACATCTACAGTGCCTTCCTTGCCTAATTCTACCCAACTTTGCCCATTTGCATGAATTATGTGAACAAACTGTCCATCATCACTCATTAAAATTTGATGACCTTGACTGGTACGCATTCTCATAAGCTGATCTTGACCGCCGATGGAACCATCATCCATGACAATACTGTGTCCACCTCTTCGTCCTATGATTTTAAAATCATTATAGGTGGCCGTCCTGTCATTGATTTGCTCTTCGACTGAAACATCACTGAGTCCGCCTTGCCAGATTGGACGGCCTGGTGTGCTTATGCCAAATACTGTGCTTGGCGATTCACGATAACTGTTACTGCTGATTGGACCACGAATAGGATCACTGATCAAACCTTGTTGCAATAAAGTGTAGGCAACACGTTTGTGTACAGGTTTATCGTTATCAAAAAATCGTGGGTTATCAACGGTGTCACTGTCTTCATTGATTTCAACCACAGGCATTTGAAAGACGCCAGCAAAATATCCATCCGTTGCATTGTTACCTACCCAATTAGGACTAGCACCAATTCCTGGTAACATATGATGTGCATTAGGATTTACCACACTACCAAAATAAAACCCTTGGTTGGGATCACCTTGCGCAAAGAAACAAACAACTTCAGTTTCAAGATCAGGAGGAGTAAACCACATGCCATAGCTATGAGGATTGGTAGTAAACAAGCCAGTATTTTGAGCATTTCCTTCTTCGAGATTGGTTGCTCCATAAAAAGGACTGATGTAACTTACTTTTTTCCAGCTCGATGGATCATTTTCTGGACCGCCTAAATATGGAATATACACATCTAGTTGCCCTGTCCTTGCAGTATCTACATTATTTTTAACGCGGCCTACGTACAGACCAATGTCTATAGGTACTCCACCAGCATCTGGTTTGTAACTATTACTGCGTCCGCGACTGCGTTGTATATTCTCTGCCATATTTCAGATTATCCGTTGTAAGGTATATCAGTACCCGCATCATCGTCGGCACTGTTAGATCCATAGAATTTAGCTAAATTTTGTTGGCTACCATAAACTTGTGTAGCACGGCCGTTTACATTTACTGTGCGACTAGGCCCTTCTTGTTTTACGTTAAAGTTAGTTGTTGAACCATTGCTTTGAAGACGTCTAGATTGTGTAACCGGATCTGCTTTTGCTGTATTGCTTCCAATGGGTACCTGATTCCTTTGTGCTGGAATTGTTTGCGCTAAATCTGTATCTAATTCAAAAGGATCAGCAGTGGTATTACTCAGAGGAGAGTTTGGAACATTTCTACTGCTAGCGAATGTGCGGTAAGTTCCTAGCACAGTCTGAGTAAATGCACCATTAGCAAAAATGCTGTTACATCTTGTTGCGCCCCAGGTAATTTTTTCTCTGTTGTCTCTTACAAATTCATTGTTATTTGTATTCAGTGGTGTCAGGCTTTCAGCCAGACCTGTTGTAAGGTTTACATCACTTACAGGATTAAACTCAACACTGAATAATATTTCTCCACTTTCTGTGTTTACACCACCATCGTCGGTAAAAGGGGACAGATTTATTGTAGCTTGATTGAGATAGAAATCAGCTTGTTGAAGCCAGTCCGGGTCTCCAAGAATTGTTAGTTCTGTTTTTGCTACATCAGCTAGACTGTATAATCTGTCAGTAAGTTGGGCAGCTGGACGACTACTGTTGTTAGTACCACCTTGCAGACTGCTGTTAGGCGCACTTTGATAGACTTGTCTACTACTAAATTGTCCTTGGTCGCTGGTGTCTGTTACACCGCTATCATCAATCACAGTGACATAATTTGCATTTACATCAATTTCAAAGTCAATGATTTCTGTGTTCTCGCCGGTAAACCAATACTTGTATTCTTTGTGGACTCCACGATATTGACTGCTAGGAAATCCTGGAGTGCGAGGTGTATTAATTTGATAACGATTTATAGTATAGGTAATTTCGTAGGCGTAATCCCTGCGTATTTTATCATATTCTTTAGGCAACACACTGCATTTGATTCGATACCATTGCACTGTTTCAACTTCTGGTGTTGAACTCAGAGGTTTGCCAGTTTTTTCATCGTATTGAATGCTTTGCTGACTGGTCACATAACTGCTGGCCCTTAAAACAAGATCAATAAGTTGCGAAATCTGTGTGCCTGCTGCAACATTGTATGTTCGAGTGTCTTTGTCGTATACCAATTTGTTAGCAGTATATTTGTCAATGTTATCAAGTTTGTATGTGGCCGCATCTCTTTTGTTTCGTTTGCCTGGTTTTGCTAACCTTGCATCTATAAGGCCTCTTACATCTTCAATCACTATCTTATAGGTATCTGCGATTTCTACAGCACCTTTGCTCACCAATAGATCCTGATGTCTGTTTAAAGCCGCTGTAAGTCCTTGTGCAACTGTTGCTCCACTCAATCCACTGTTTTGCGGAGTAGCGTTATCTTCTAAGTCTGCGAATGCATCAGCTTCCTCATCTACAACCTGACCATTGGCCAGTGACAGGCTTCCATTAAGGAGGGTTTGTATATCAGGAGCTACTAGTTGTAGATTAAACGGTACAACCCCGCGACTTTGACTAAACCCTATGTTGGTGTTGATTCCTATTGCACTTACGTCATAGGTAGTACCGCCAGTGGCAATTTTGTAAGTAATGTTTCGAATTGTAAAAGGTATAAATTTCTGCGTAAGACTATTACTTTCTTGGTCAATGGCTGACCGACTATTGGTTGAACTTGCCACTAGATTACCGTTTTGGTCATAGCCATAAAAACTTATTACCATCAAAAAGTTTTGCATTAACTCACTGGTTTCGTTGCCGGTTTGACCTGTATGTTCTTTTACTGCTTTTTTCAGACGTTGTAAGAAAGTAATGCCGTTTGGTTCAATAACATTAAAATTAATTTGCGCAATAGTATGCGGTGCTCCAACTCCTTGTGTGCCAAAAATTGTGTCAATACTTAGATTGTTTAGATAAAAGTCTACATCAAAATTTGGATTGCGTTCGCCAGTTTTTGCTCCGCCACTTTGCAAGATTAATTGTTGTGTTGGAATGCGGTAAGATCCTGCACCTTGTATTAGTTGTCTATACTCAGTGGCATTCATAAGATAGATACTAATACTGTAGGTACTGCTGGCATAATTGCTTAACTTGTTTGGTCGAGCTTGGATTGGTTTTTTGAATTCATCTGCAATTTCTGGCCGAGTGTCTACTGTACTAGTTACACCAACCTGTTCTGTCTCTACGTCAGTCTGATCATCATTATTGTTAGATTGTCCTGCTTGGGTTTGATTGCTCGTTAAAGGCTGTTCACTTCCTTGAACTGAACTTACCGCTTCGCCATCTAGTGCTTGCTGCTCTGGAGGAACAATTGGATCATCTTCGCCTTCTTCAAAACTAACACGATCTGGACTTTGATTGTTTGCACCTGACACTTTTGCTTGTTGATCATTGGTAACTTCATTTCCAGAACTGGTACGCAAATCGGTTTCTACATTTTTTTGACCCGGCTGCACTGCACTACGATCGTTTCTGCCTTGTGCTCCATTTTCGCTATAGGCTCTTCTGTTTAAGTTTTGCAGTGCGCCTCGTTGGTTGTCTAGATCACCACTGACAGCCCAAGCCCGTCTTTCAATTATCGCATAGTCTTGTTGTGTCATCTCTCCGCGGGCATTAGCAGCGGCGGCACTGTCTAAAACATCATTGAGTTGATCTTGTTGTCCATTAATAACAGCTTCTGCAGATTTAGTTTGATTGTCGATTGCATATAAACCTGCACCGTTGTCTACCTGTACCGCAATATTGCCGATAATCTGACGGTTTTCGTTGTCTTTAAGTTCTTCGATTTGTCTTATTTGGTCTGAAGCTCGTATAAAATCAGTTCTAGCCATACTAGATACCTAATACGTTTTTGAGTGTACTCTGCTTGGGCAAGTAAATTGTGATACCAGTAACAAAATCGCCCAACGGATCAGCTATTTGATTTGGATTGCGATTTGCAAAAACCCACCATAGGCCTGGATCTCCGTAAAGGTCAAACGCCAACAAGTCTGGACGTAGATTATAAGTCTGGGTAATTGTAAAACTTTGATCGTCGATCATTTTTGGTATTTTACGATTGTTCATCAGCCCAAGCACTCCGTTGCTGATTCTTGTATTATAGTAGGGACTAGATGGTCTGTAACTTGCCATTACCAATATCCTCTCTTCAATAATTTTCCGCTAGCGTAATCAGTAAGACTGAATTCATTGCTGACCTGCCCTCTGCTTTGAATTGGTAATAGCTCTATGCTCATTTGTATGCGAGTTGGAACGTAGGTTGCATCAGAACTGGTTTGTAAATCTGATGCCGGCGGAAAGTTACGTTCTGCCCCTGCTTGTAAATTAGCGCCGGTTAATCTTGCCCAAATTGAATCTAAACTCAAACTGTAATCTGCTGTAGCAGCAAGAGGTTTCCTAAATTGCAGACTTTGATTCTGCGCTATCTGCACACTTCTTGCACGGATATAATCAACGTCATCTGGTAAATTGTAATTGAATTGCTGTATCACACAAGGTTGATTGTTGTATTGATAGTTTCCGAGCCCTTTTAAAAACACTATCGGCGGTGGGCTGCCTCTTTCGTTATCTTGCCCATAGAACATTTTAGTGGCACTTTTGAAAAAATGTATTACAGCTAATAGATAATCAGCTTCTGCAGTATCTTGTGCTGTAAATTCAGCAGTTAAAAATATTTCATTTACCCTACTACCTTTGTAATAGTATTGTCTATAGTTGGTATGTACAAGCTCATAGTCAGTGTAATTTGCACTATAAGTGGTATCAATCCTTGGTGTGTATGGAAAAATCACACCATCAGTGCTACGCAGTGGTTCCAGTATTCCTGCATCACCAGGTGTCTTGTACAGGTAGGTTGCACCAGGTGCCAGACTGAGTTTTACACGCCAATCATTTGCATTAGCATTAACAAGATCGCGAACTGCTGCTTGTCGACGAGCAGTATCTAAGAGACCCTGTTCAGTTGCCGCTTCAAAATCATCAATGGTGGCTTGGAAGCCCTCAATACCCAGATCATCAATGCCATCAAAAGCAGGATCCTGTGTTGGATCAATAATGTCGGTGTTAATAGTTGCTTGAAAATCTCCAATGCCTGTATCGTCGAGTGATGAAATTGCTGGGTCGTTGTCAGGTACCAACACTGCTGGGTCAAAACTAACACCTTCAACATCACCATCAGACCCTCCAAAAATATTAAGACCAGCATCGTCTGTGCTTGCAACACCAGCTCTGCGTTGTGCCTCTACTGCACTGAGAATGCCTGGGTCAACTGGAACGTCTGGAGTGAAGCCAGTACCGTTTGTTACTCCTACATCAACTGGATTAGGAGTGGTTATAACAATATCAGCTTCGCCGACGTCTTCGCCAGTGGCTGCGTATGGATTATCAGCTGTGTCTGTGGCGGCCACCGCATCTTCAAAATCAGATTGAGCATCAATCAGTTCTTGTCTTGCTCTATCAAACTCTGCACGAGCAGCAGCAACCTCGGCTGAATTGGGCGGGAAAGCTGATTGGGCTTGTTCAAGAGCGTCAGCAGCAACGTCTACGGCAAATTCTGCATTTTCTAGGTTGGTTTCTGCTTGTTGTACACTTGGCATTCGGATCTCCTGTGCTTTATTTATGGAGGCTTAAAACGGCTAGTTTAATGATTGACAACCCCTGTCAAACCTGTATAATAAGTACATTCCTACGGAGATTTCAATGACTATAAAGCAACCTAAAAAGGTTAACTACCTCAACAATCGAGACATATTAAAAGAAATTCATCGCAGTAAAAGCACTTACTGCTCATTTAAAAACAGAGAATTAGATCATCAGTTTGATATTATTTTACCCAATGTAGATAAAATTAATCAACGTACTATTGCAGAAGCAAGACGTAACCGTGCTGACAGACACAAAAGAGAAACTGGTGAAATAATTGATCCTAAAAAGATTCCAAATACAGAAATTGTTTTTCGTGTTATTACTTGGGAACATATACCAATGGTTCCTAAAAAACTTACAAAAGCACAACAAAAAAAGAAAAGCAAGCTCGAAGAACTACTTGAAATGGATGATGTTGATGAGAATGATGATGGGTTGCAAGAACTAATAGAAGATGTCAAGCAAGACCTAAACTATACCAAACTGCCATTTCCGCCGTTTTATCACTACAGGATCGACGAAAATAAAAATGCATACCTGGTCGGTAAAAGTCATTGGCGAGGCGATTTAGAGTCCGGAGAGTTTTGTAAAGAACACGGACGTATGACTGACAAATTGGCCAACATGTTTATCAAACTTTGCGAACGTTATGCTACACGAAGCAACTGGCGTGGTTATACCTACAACGAAGAAATGCGTGGGCAAGCACTGTTACAACTTAGCCAAATTGGATTGCAGTTTGATGAAAGTAAATCACAGAATCCATTTGCTTATTACACAGCGGCGATTACCAATAGTTTTACACGGGTGTTAAATATTGAAAAGAAAATGCAGAACATCCGTGATGACATTTTAGAACAAAATGGTTTGAATCCAAGTTATACAAGACAGTTTAAAAACAGCCGCGAAGCAAAAGTACTTGCAGAGTACGAAGCTAACGGCCTCGGCGAAGAGTAAAATATGAGCAAACTATTTGATAGTGCAATAGTGTTTACGGATATTCACTTTGGATTGAAGAGCAATAGCCTTCTACATAACCAAGATTGTGAAAAATTTGTAGAGTGGATCATTGAAACAGCAAAACAACGAGCCATCACAACTGGACTATTTCTTGGCGATTGGCATCATCATAGAGCTAGTATTAACCTTCATACTCTTGATTATTCATTGAGAGCATTGGAAAAACTCAATGCGGCATTTGATCAATTCTACTTTATTCCTGGCAACCACGACTTATACTACAGAGACAAACGTGACATCACAGGAGTAGAGTGGGCAAAACATTTGCCTAACATCCATATCTGCAACGATTGGTTTGAAGATGGTGATGTGGTAATTGCTCCATGGCTGGTAGGTGATGATCACAAGCGTATTCAAAAGATGAATGCAAAGTACATGTTTGGTCATTTTGAACTTCCTCATTTTAAAATGAACGCTATGGTAGAGATGCCAGATCATGGAGAACTTAAGAAGGAACACTTTGGACATTATGATAAAGTATTCAGTGGTCATTTCCATCTCAGACAGGTTAAAAATAACATCAACTATATAGGAAACGCTTTTCCACATAACTTCAGCGATGCAGGAGATGCAGACCGTGGTTGTATGATATTGGATTGGGACGGTGAACCTGAATACATTTCCTGGCCTGATCAACCATTGTATAAAGTACTGGATCTCAGCACAGTCATTGACAATGCTGCTGATATACTCAAGCCCAAGATGCATGTGCGTGTAAACTTAGATATTGATATTTCATACGAAGAAGCAAACTTTATCAAAGAAAAGTTTGTAACAGATTACAATCTGCGTGAAATGGCATTGATACCAAACAAACGTGGAGCACTTGAAGACAATATATCCCCAGGTGAACTTAAATTTGAAAGTGTAGATCAAATTGTAACAGATCAAATTACTAACATCGACAGTGAATTTTACGATAACAAAATGTTGCTAGAAATCTATAGGAGTTTATAGCACAATGTCAAAGAAAACCATATTGATAACTGGTTCTGAAGGATCACTGGCCCAATGGGTTATTCCTTATCTCTTGCCTGATTACCATGTGGTCGGTGTTGATAATTTTTTCCGTTATGGAGACATTTCGCGGCAAAGAGATTATGCTTTTCGCAATGGAGATCTTTGCAATCAACAGTGGTTGGATGAAATTTTTTCCATGCACAAGCCTGATTTTGTACTGCATTGTGCGGCACACATTTATGGCGTAGTTGGCTTGCACAAATATTGTGCTGACATCCTTGGCGCAAACAGTGTAAGCACCTATAATGTGTTAAGATGCTGTGTAAATCATGATGTTGAGAAAATTTCATATGTGAGCAGTAGTATGGTGTATGAAAGCAGTTCTCAATTTCCCTTGACCGAAGATCAAGTGGAAGGGTTGCCTTGTCCAAGCACTGGATATGGTTTTAGCAAATTGGTAGGTGAAAAGATGGTAACTGAATTTCATAAACAGTACAAACTCAACTACACAATCTGGCGTCCTTTTAACATTGTAACTCCGCTTGAAAGCAGTGACAGTGAGCCTGGAATAGCTCATGTGTTTGCTGACTTTGTGCAAAAAATTGTGCTTGATAAACAAGTGCCTTTACAAATACTCGGTAATGGAGAACAGACAAGAACTTTTACTTGGATCAATGATGTGGCTGAATTCATTGCATTACACAGTTGGCAAGATTACACCAATGGTGAAGCATATAACCTAGCCGGTGATACCAATGTGCGTATTCTTGACCTTGCACAAATGATATGGAAACAAGCACAGCGCAAAGAAGATTTTGTTGCCGAGTTTCAAAAAAACTACAGTGATGATGTAATAAAACGCGAACCCAGCACAGTAAAAGCGCAACAACTTGGTTGGAAGCACAGCAAAACCATTGAACAAATGGTAGAAATTTGTGTAGGCTCAGCCAATGACCTATAATACCAAACAGTATATTACACTTCAGTATGCATGCGGATGTGGTGGCAAATTTTTAACCAGTGTGCTTATGTTGTTTGATCGTGTAGCACATTGGAGTCCCGAAGTACAGCAAAACCCTGCTCTATACACCAATTGGTTTGAAGAACAATGGGCCGAAGATCTAAAAAAATGGAGTACCACGGAACCACATACACCATGGGATATAAATTTTTACAGTCGACGTTTATCAAGAGGTAATCAACTTACTGAAACCCAATTCAACACAGCAGTCGATCAGCATGCGAACAAATATTTTCATAGTTGTTGGCAACAAGGATTAATGATTGCAGACACGTGGTACAAAAAAACATTACCAGCTTTTTTTACCAACACTACCAAAATAGAGATATTACTTGATGAAAACAGTGTTGATGCTTTTAAACACATGATCAAAAACAAGATTTGGTTATGGAACGAAAAAAATAAAACAATTACCAGCATGCTAGACAGCGCAACTTGGATCAGCGACAAGTACTCTGGTAGTGAAAAAGAAAAACGTCTTGCACTTGCTGGCAGTAACATCATCAAAGGTTATAATAGCTATGACAGTTTTTTTGAGAACTATTTGCTAGAACAACATTATGTTGGAGATTTTTATTGTGCAGATGCCAATCCTGACGCAGAAGCCAGTTTTAGTTTCAGCAGTTTACTAAACACAGATAAGTTTTTAGAAACAGTGGTTCCAGCTTTAGAAAAGGTGTTTGATCAACATCTTGATCACGATCAATTAAAAAACATGCACATGTTGTGGCTGTCAAGAAGTGGACTATGATCAAAGAAGCCGAAGAACGTCATCCAATTGATATTTTGCCCGAAGCAAAAACTATTTTAGAAAAACATTTTAATGTGTTAGGTTACTATAATCTTTCTGCGCATATTCAGAATCCACAGTTTGTTTTAAAAAGCATAGAACACGATCACAAAGGATCTTACAACCACAATGACCGATTGGTATTCCTGTTGTTTGATCACGATTTTTATCTTGACGGCAAAGGACCTGGTTGGGCATTATACAATTTGCAATTGATCTTTAGGTATTTAGATATAACAAATAGATTTGCGCTTATACTAACACATCAAAGTTGTATTGACACATATTCGCAGGAAGTACAAAAGATTATTACTAGCGATGACACCAGTTTTGGAGTTATTAAAACTTGCTTGAATCGACAATGGATAGAAACAATTGACGATCCAGGTTCAAATTCTGATCAAATTCAAAAAAGTTACTGCTTACTCAGTAGACAAAGTCGACCGCACAGGACTTATTTTACAGCAAAACTATGGGAACACAATTTGTTAGATCAGGGAATTATAGGATACAATAATATTGATGAAACAAAAGATCAGGACACAACAACAGGCGTATTACCAAGATCAACCACACCTTGTTTAGTAGAACAAGAATTTTTATATGCGCCAAAAAGTTATCAAAGACTTACTTTGCGCAACAAAAATAATCAAACAGTATATCAACAATTTGATAACAAGTACAAAAGTTACAAGAACTTTGAAGATCAAATTGATATCCACAACAAGTATGACAGCATGGAATTCAACCGATATACACCAATTCAACAGGGTCTGATCTATGTTGGTCTTGAAACACAATACAACATAAACGTTCCTTATTGGAGCAGAATAAGTTTGCGTGGAATACTTGAACGACGACCTTTTGTTATTGTAGGATGTCCTGGAGTGTTGGCACAACTACAGGAACTTGGATTTAAAACCTTTAATGAATTCTGGAGTGAAGATTATGATCGTGAAACTGATTTTGAGAGACGGGTGGATATG
>Ga0070754_10003439_pt1 | contig 11175 bp, 20 predicted proteins | sample VirMetDEL_Sep_01_FD_75181 | JGI IMG/M metagenome (GOLD analysis project Ga0070754, IMG submission 75181) | Aqueous microbial communities from the Delaware River and Bay under freshwater to marine salinity gradient to study organic matter... | ecosystem: Environmental > Aquatic > Marine >... | reverse complement strand
GCTGATTTTATGCAGTCAACAATGATTGGTGTTGCTGGTTTAAGTTTGCTAGTACTAAAAGGAAGTCAAATCAGAAAGTTTATAGAAAAATTGATTGATAAGTATTTAAGCAAGTAATATGGATTACATAAAGAATTTCATAATTCTTGGAGCTTTTATAGTTATAGTCTTTCTATTAATGATTAAAGGTTGTGATAATAGAGGTGTTAAAACAATAACTAAAGAGTTTCACCATACAGACACAACATATCTTCCTGGAAGGATTGATACTGTTTTCGTTCAAGAATCTCATAAAGATTTACAACCAACATCTATAACAGTTGTAGATTCAAGTTTTAAACCAGAAGGAATGGATTTGAGCGATACAAATGTATTCTGGAGTGATTATGTCTACACAGTAAAAGATAGCCTGTTAGAAGCTACCATTTTAGCCAGAAGTCAAACTAGACCAATAATTGATTTGGATTACAAGCTAAAGACATTCAATCAGGTTGATACATTAATGATAAAGGATTCTGTTTACGTAGAAAAGGTTGTAGATAAGAATAAATTATTCTTTGGAGGAGGATTAAGCGTTAGACCTATGATGCGTCAAGTTTATGTCGGAGCAAACTTCTACGAGAAGCATGGTAACTTATTTGAAGCTAACGTAGCTTATGATTTCAATTCAAACTCTCCAATAGTATCTGTAGGGTACAAGAAGATTATATCTTTCAGGAAAAAATAATTTGTATATATAGATTTTATTATGTAGTTTAGCATAAATTTAAATCTAATTATATGAGTAAAAAAAGAAACAATCTCATACCAAATGAGAAAGAAAAAGGTAGGAATACTACAAGGCAAAGAATTCATGATGATGAAATTGAAGTCATAAATCAGTACAGGAGAATACACAACGAGGCTATTGATAATGGTTTAAATCCAAACGATGTTAAGCATGGATGGATAAAGAACGACAAGAGTTCATTATTCTTTAAGAATCCTGCATTTAAAACTGAGGATAAGAACAACTTTAAAAACGAACTTATATCGGATTTAAAGAAGTACTCACCTAAATTTCCAACAATAAAGCGAGTTAAGAGTAAGGATGGTCATTTACTTGTTATAGACCCTGCCGATATTCACATTGGAAAGTTAGCTATGGCAATGGAGACTGGAGAGGATTATAATAGTCAAATTGCAGTGCAGAGAGTTATAGAGGGGGTTCAAGGTATACTTGATAAAGCTAGTGGCTTTAATATTGACAAGATAGTTTTTATTGGTGGTAACGATATACTACATATTGATACTCCACAAAGGAAAACTACATCTGGAACTCCACAGGATACAGATGGAATGTGGTACTCTAACTTCTTGATAGCAAAGAATCTTTATGTTGATGTTTTACAGATGTTAATGTCTATAGCTGATGTTCATTTTACATTCAATCCAAGTAACCATGATTACACGAATGGTTTTTTCTTAGCTGATGTTGTTAAAACTTACTTTAGAAATAGCAAGAATATAGATTTCGATTGCTCGATTGCTCATAGAAAGTATTATAGATATTACAACAACCTAATAGGAACAACTCATGGTGATGGAGCTAAGAGCCAAGATTTACCATTATTAATGGCTAATGAAGCATCTGCTGATTGGAGTAAAGCAAAGCATAAGTATGTTTACACTCATCACGTACACCATAAGACAAGCAAGGATTTTATTGGTGTAACTGTTGAGAGTTTAAGAAGTCCTTCTGGAACAGATTCTTGGCACTCAAGAAATGGATATCAGCACGCACCAAAAGCTGTTGAGGGTTTCATTCATCATCCTGAGCATGGACAAATTGCACGATTAACTCACATTTTTTAATATTAAAATTATGAAAGACAAAATTATTCTAGTAGGAAAAGCTGCTAGTGGAAAGGATTATTTTAAGAACTATTTAATATCATTGAAACTTAGACCCTCTGTTTCATTCACAACACGACCAATGAGGGTTGGTGAGATTAATGGTCTTACCTATAACTTCATTAGTGATTCAGCATTTAAAGCTATGATTAAGAATGAATCATTCTTTGAATGGAAGGAGTTCAACGGATGGAAATATGGAACTACACATGAGAACATAGAAAATGCTATTGTTTTTATATTTACTCCACAAGGAGTTAAAAGCCTTCCAAAATCGTTTTTAAAGCGTTCTCTTGTAGTTTATTTTGATATTGATGAAAAGGTAAGGGTCGAAAGATTAAAAGCACGTAGCGACGCTGATTCGATTGATAGAAGAATTGAAGCAGATAATAAAGACTTTAAATGGTTTAGAAAGTATGATATGAAAGTTAAAGAACCTAAATTTAGTCCAGTTAATTTATTCAGGGATGTCCTTCGGGAATTAAAGAAGTAATTATGTTAAAAAAGAAAATAAAAGGAATTTACTTAGCATTGGCTGGTGAAAAGGTTTCAGATGATTACATCTGGAACTTAACACTATCATCAAAAGCAGAAGTAGATAAAGTTATCAATCAATTATTAAAAGAGAAATTTATAAAGGAAGTATGAACTTACAGGTGTTAACAAAAAAAATAAAATTAGTCGATTCTGATTTAGATTATGAATTATTAGGAATACCAGCTCCAGATATTGAGGGAGATTATATATTTGTAGATGTGTACATTAGACCATCAGATATTGAATCTATATGGATTCTAAACCACCCTGAGCATGGATTAGTTATGAATGTTCTTTGCTTGGGTGTTGAGAATGATATACTAGCTAAATATGATGAGAGTGTAATAGCTAAATTTGAGCTGTTAAACAATTAAATGAAACAATACAACATCTTTGGAGATATTGATATCTTGGACGATGATGGCAACATAATGCGTTGCTGTATGTGTGGTATAGCACTTGAAAAAGGGCAGCTATGCGACAGTGAAAAGTGTGCTAATGATTGGGCAGATAAATTTTTTTCTATAGATAATTTGGATAGTTAATTTTTTTTTGTAGATTTGTGTATCTCAACATTCTAAGAAACACATTATGCAAATAAAAAAATACATAAATAATCCCTGATACTGAAAACGTAGGCTGTGTTACGCCTGTTGAGAGCGTTAGTAAGTTGATGGGATTTAATATTTTGTGCGATGAGATATAATACTTACATAAACAATACTAAATGCATTGAGTGGAAATTGAACGCAAATCAAGGTGCATTATTCGATTTACTAAACCAGCTTTCTTCTTGGGCTAAAGATGTTGTAATTGATAAAAAAGTTTATTACCATATATCAAGAAATAAAGTTATTGATGAGATACCTTTGTTTTATTCTAAATCGGATACTGTTTACAGACATTTTAAAATATTAAACGAAAAAGGGTTGATAGAATATTTAAATATTGATGGAAAAGACCTTATCAAATTAACTACAAAAGGTAAGGAGTGGAATAGAAATTTAAGCTCGGAAATGAATCCGAAGCTCGGAAATGAATCCGAAGAAACTCGGATTGAAATCCGAGATAGCTCGGAAATGAATCCGACATATAATAATACTATACATAATAATACAAATAATAATATATCTTTTGATGATTTTTGGAATCTGTATGAAAAAAAAGTTAACAAGGAGAAGTGTGAAAAGAAATGGAATAAACTATCTGATGTTGACAGAGAAATTATAATGAAATACATTCCGATGTATAAAAAGGCACAGCCAGAGAAAAAGTTCAGAAAGAACCCTGAAACTTTTTTAAACAACAAAAGCTGGAATGATGAGTTGATATCAGATGAATCTAAAACTCAATCTCCTTCATTTAACAGCTCAGGTGGATTTGATAATCCTAAAAAAACAACGGATGAACTAGAGGTAGGTGATTGGATAGTTCTAAAGCATAGAGCTGGATTTGACTACAAAGCAAAGTTCTTTGGATTTTCAGAACAGGGTAGGATGATAATTAAAGATTCTTACTTTACACCAGAACAATTAGAAATTATTAAATAAAAACTATAAACTATGATTACAATTTTTAAAAACGTAAGGGATATTAAAAATCCAAATTTCATTGAGATTGAAACAGCTCTTAATAGAATTAAAAATGGAAAAAGCAAAGAAAAGATTGAGGCTATTAGAAATTCAGATGACAAAAAAGAAAGGTCAAATCTTAAAGCAGAGTTACCATCTATTTGTTTTAGTGGTAAATTCACAGAGAGAAAGGATGACGCTTTAACAGAGCATAGTGGATTTGTTATACTTGATTTTGACCACATCGAGGATGTTGAAGCCTTTAAGACGGAGTTAACGCATGATGAGTACATATACTCTTGCTGGGTATCTCCAAGTGGAGATGGTGTAAAAGCTCTAGTTAAGATTCCAAAAGAACCAGAAAACCATGAAGCTTATTACATGGGGATACTAGGTAGATACCCTCAATTAGATTCTACATCAAGAAATATATCTAGAGTTTGTTATGAGAGCTATGACCCAGAAATTTATATCGCTCAAGATTATGAGATTTGGGATGAGAAAGGAGAAATTGAAGATGTTAAACCTGTTAAGACTAATGAAGTAAAAGTTGATAATATATTCACAGATTACAACAAGGTAAATCAAGTTCTAAACATAATAAGAAATTCTGTTGATGGTCAAAAACACCACGATTTACTTAAGGCATCAAAATTAGCTGGTGGATTTATCGCTTCTGGATGTGTTGATGAATTTGAGATTACAAGATTAATTGAGCAAGAGATTTTCTCTAAGGGAGTTAACAATGAGGAAGGAACTAAAAAAACTATTCAGGATGGAATATCACATGGAAAGGGATTACCGATTCACGATGTTTTAAGTAAATCAAACGCAGAATTTAGTTTCTTGAGCGAAGACAAGAATGAGGAGGATTGGTTAGAAATGGTAAGAACAAACTCAGTACCTCAAGGATATGGTATAGATAGTTCGCATTTTGATAGTCACTTTAGATTGAAGAAAAAAACAATGGTAGGTGTATTTGGTGCAGATAACACTGGTAAGACTACATTTACAATCTTCATAATGGTTTGCTACGCTAAGAAACATGGTTTAAATTTCTTACTTCTTTGTAAGGAGAATAATAGTGCATCAGTTAGACAGAAGATTATGGAGGTGTATTGTGGTCAATGGCTTCATCAAGTTTCTGAAGCAAAGTACAAGGAAGCATTGGATTTTTCAAAGAAGTACTTTGACATCATGGATAATAACTTTGAGATAAACCAAGAGAACTTTTTTGCTGTTTTAGAAAAAGCTGTTACTAAGAAGAAATATTTTTCAATATTTATTGACCCTTACAATTCTATTCAGTATGATTCTAATCCAAAGAGCAACTACGCCTTCATAGATAAGATTAGAGCGTTCCAAAATAAGCATGACGTTAGTTTCATCATCTCGATGCATATAAGCACTGAGAAGGCTCGAAATTGGGTTTATTCGGATAAGGAGTCTATATCAATATTTGATGATGAAACAAGTTCACAAGATATAGCAGTTGGAGGACAACCTAGAATACCTAGAAAGAACTTCGTTGAAGGAGGACAGCCAATAGCTAATAAATTGGACGATATAATCATTGTTCATAGAATTCCAAAAGTAAAGGAGTTAAGAAGTTACACGCTAGTTTCTGTTGATAAAGTAAAGGAAGAGCAAACAGGTGGTATGCAATCCTTTGAAGAACCTATAATGTTTAGAAAAGAATATGGTTTTGTTAGTTTTGTTGATAGAACACTTAACAATCCTTTGGAGGATGAATCAATAATAGAATCTGTAAATATATCTCAGATGATACCTAACACAGATTTTGATACAGAAGAAATTTTTATTGACCAAGACGAAGATGAAGTTCCATTTTAAAATTAAATAATTATGATATTTCCAAACTTACACACAGAGATGCTATGCAAAAAGTCCTTCAGCAAGACAACAGAAAAAGATAATATAAACTTTGAATACGGAAAGGTTTATAAGATAACACACTACGGAAGAAGTTATTATGACAAGACTGACCAATTTGAGGATATGTGGTACATAAGAAGCTTATACGATAAAGGTAGCTCCTTTATGGTTAGTCAAAAAGGAATTGAGTATCTTTATAAAAAAGGATACTTAGTTGATAATAAATAATTTTAATTATGAGATGTAAAAGATGTAAGAAGAAATTTGAACCAAAGAAGTTTTTACAGAAGTACTGCATGGAAGATTTAGATTGCATAAAAGCGTATCTAGAATCAATCAAGAAGGAGAATGAGAAGAAGTGGCGTAAAGAGAAGAAGCAGAAATTGAACGATTTAAAAACAAATAGTGACTGGTTGAATGAACTACAAACAATCTTTAATAAGTACATTAGATTAAGAGATAATGATTTACCATGTATAAGTTGTGGAACAACAAAGAAAAAACAATATCATGCAGGACATTATAGAACTAGAGGTCATTGTCCAGAGCTTAGATTTCACGAATTAAATGTTCATAAACAGTGCAGCACCTGTAACAATTTTAAGAGTGGTAATATTGTTGAATATAGATTAAATCTCATAAAGAGAATTGGTGAAGAAAACGTAGATTGGTTAGAGGGTAATCATAATCCTCTTAAACTTACACTAAACGAAATAAAAGAAAAAATATCATATTATAAAACTAAAATAAAGGAACTTGAACAATGAAAAGAGAAATAAACTATGTTCAGTTTAAAATAACATTCTGGAGTAAGATAAGGAATAACAAGGAGTTAGTGGTAACTTCTTATCCATTTGAGACTAGTATAATAGGAAAAGACCTGGAGGAGATGCTGTACATTCATGAAAAGATGGGGGTTATTGGGAGGCTAAAAGACTTTCTAGACTCTCATAATTTTGAACGATATAAGATATCAGATTTCAATATAATTTGTAGACAAGGATATACCATGTATAAAATAAATTAAAAAACACTTGTATATACAAAATATATTTATTAGTTTTGATGAAACTTAAAATTTAAAACTATGGAAAAAGAAGAATGGGTAGACGTAAAAGACTTTGAAGGTTTTTATGTTGTTAACAAAAAAGGAGAAGTAAAAAGAATTTCAACTCATCACTCAAGTGGCAATATTTTAAAACCATCTATTATTGGTGGAGATGGTGGTAGGTTGTATAGCTATGTACAATTATACGATAAGTATAAGATTAGGAAATCATTTAAAATTTCAGATTTGATAGCTCAAGCCTTTCTTGGAGCTGACCTTTCAAGAAAGAAAGAGTTTAAGACTATAAATAAGGATGGAGATATATCTAATAATAATTTGGATAATATTGAAATAGTTTACTACAGTTCTGTTAGAAAAAGGATACTAGACAGGAAGAGACTATCTAAGGAGGTTAAACCTATGAGTTATTGGGTTTTTGTAGGTATGGACGTTGTTAATCAGGATGACCGTATAAATAGACAAATTTGTGATTATTTTGATGTTGAATTGAGTGATTTAAAATCAAATACAAGAAGGTCTGATATAGTTAGGATTAAGCGTTACGCTTGCTATATTCATCATAGAATCAAAGGTTTTACAGTGGAAAAGACTGGTGACTTAGTTGGACTTAACCATTCAACTGTAACATATCATTGTAAAACACTAAATGATATCATGTCTTATAGTAAAGAAGACCAACAACACTTAGAAAAATTAAAGAAACTTATATAAAGACTTGTATATACCAATCTTTATATTTAAATTTGAATTATTAATCAATTAAAATAAATAAATTATGAGTAGAATGCTAATCGGGTCTATTGACCTAAACAAAATCGAAAAGTCTAAAATAGTATCAAAAGACAAAGATGGTAATCCATTTAAGAATGGTGCTAAGTACATTAACATCACTGTATGGGTAAATGACGAGGCTGACCAGTTTGGTAATAATGCATCAATCCAAACTGGTGGTAAGGAAGATAAAGTTTACATAGGAAACCTAAAGGACTATGTTAAGGATGGTGCAACAGCAAAACCAGCTTCTTCTGGTTCAGATGAAGATGATTTACCATTTTAGTAAATATCTAAAAACCAACAACTTATGACAAATAAAGATAAAATATACGCTAAAATGGAAGCTGTAAAAAAGGAAATAGATAAGTTAATGGTTTCTGGTTCAAAAAAAAGTCTTAATGATAAAAGAAAGGAGTTGGTCGATTTGACTGACTCCTATCGAAAGGCTGACTCAGAAACATTAATATTTAGAATTCCTAAAGAAACTAAAACTAAATTTAAATTAAAAACTAAGAAAGATAAAACTACAATGACTAGATTTATCTTGGATAAAATAAATGAATATGTCAATAAATAGCGATGCAAATTTAAAAAGTTTGGGCGATATAACCAGAGAGATAATTAAAACAAAAGGAATAAAAAGTCCACCTATAGAGGGTAGAGTAGAGATTAGACCAGGATTATGGGTAGTACCTAGAGAGGGTGATGATATAGAGAAATTAAAAGAGAAGTATAACAAAGATAGATTAATAAAGATAAATGTCAAGAAAGAAGGGTGAATACGTTAAAACTACAATTTATAATCATCCAAAGATTTGGAATGAATTTATAAAGGCTGTTGAAAAGACTAACTCAATAAACGAGAAGGAGCTTATTAATAAAAGAACAGCTAGTGAGGTTTTAAGACACCTACAATTGATGTACATAAACTTTGGGGAGGATTTATTTAAAATAACAAAACTATAACTATGGCAACATTAACAGACAATCAAAAGAAAGAATTATCAAAGTTATTCAAGGATAACGATTTAATAAAAGAGGATGTATACTCTAGTGGTCAATTTACTATAATAACTAGAAGTGGTATAGAGAAGATTCAGTTCAAGAATAAAATAAAGGTTAGATATGAGATAGTAAGATGTGAGGAGCAATTTGCTGTAATCAAAGCGATAGGAACAAAAGGAGATTCTGAGATTGAAACATTCGGTGAGTATAATATAACTCATGTAAAGTTTAAAAGAGGAACTAAGGATGCGATACAGAATTATCCAGTTGCAACTGCTGAGAAAAGAGCTTTATCTAGAGTTGTTCTTAAGCTAATGAATTTATATGAACATGGTTTTCTTGGTGAAGATGAGGAAATTCCAGTTGATGATTCTGTAAAAGTTCCAGCAGCTCCTAAAAGTCCTGAAGAGGTTAATAAGCTTGGTGATGATAAGGAGAGACAAAGGAAGATAGACCACATCAATAAATCTAAAACATTAGAAGCTTTAGCTAGAGTTAAGGAGCATATTAAGGGTGATAAAGAATTGACATCTATGTATACAAAAAAATTAAAGGAGTTAAATAAATAGAATTATGGCAAACTGGAAAGAAATGTTAATCAAAGTTTTTGAGGAAACAGGTGATGACTTTGAAAAAATGGAAACAACCCTAACGGATGAAGAACTTGTAAGAGAGTTTTACGATGGCTATGGTGGTAGCGAGGGAACACATTTCACTTCTTGGGGTGAAAAATATGTTTATTTCCCTGTGGTTTATGATGGTGCTGAATGGGTTGGATATGCACCAAGAAATGTGTGTAATATAAAAACTTCTCATTGGGGTGGTGAGTAGTATTATGCACAACACCAAACTAAACAAGCTTTAGCGAATGTAACGAGGAACGAGTTATATTGTTTAGTGGCTGTTATCAAGCGTTTTTATATGTATTAAAAAATAGTAACTAAAAAAAATAAACAATGAAATATATATTTGAAGATTACGAATTTAGACCTAGTGGATTGGGTCATATTTTAACAAGTTTAAAATCAATCACAGATAAGCAGCTAGAGGAGCTTGATTATTTATTAGGAAGACCTAAGCCAACTCCTAATCAGTTAATAAAAATAAAAGAACTTGAAGCTAAAAGAGATTTTATTGAAACACCAGAAACTCTTCCTGATGGAGTTAAAACTTATTTAGATGAAATATTTAGAACTGTTTATTGGAGAAGAAGAAGAATATTATCTAATAAATATTTAGATAAGGGTAATATGTGTGAGCAAGATGTTCTTGAAATAGCATCTTTAGTTGATAATGAATTCTACATTAAGAATGATGAAAAGTTAAGCAACGGTTATATAGCTGGAACTCCAGATAATAGACAGGATGGAATAATAAGAGATGCTAAATCAAACTGGGATATGGATTCATTTGATAAAGCTGAATTATCTAGCATATATGAGTGGCAGATAAAAGGATACTGTTGGTTAGACGGTGCTACAGAGGGAGAGTTGATATATGGATTAGTTGATAATCCAGTGCATCAGGTTTTAGCAGCAAGACAATCTCTATGGTATTCTATGGGTCAACCAGAGGAGGATGACTTAGCTTGGAGAAGAGCAATAGAACAACAAGAGAGAAACATGATATTTGATATTAATAAATTTAGAGATGAAAATCCTGGATATGATTTTGATAATGAGGTTTTAGATTTTGATATTCCATACTACTTTAGAATTAAAAAATTCAATGTAAAACTTCATGATAGTGATATTAAGGATATGAAAAGAAGAATTATTTTATGTCGTAAGTATCTGTTAAACAAGGAAAAAGAAGTAGAAGCGAAAAAAAAGTTACATAAAAACGAAACAAAATAAAAACTTCTACGTTAGAGTATTATATAAACCAATAAAAACTAAATATTATGAAAAACTTAAAAAGAGTATTAGTAGCTACATTATTATTAATCACATTAAATGTGGCAAGTCAAGATTTCAAAATCGAAAATCAAGTTGTAATTAAAAATGGAATAATTTATGCAACAACAGAAGGGGATATTGTTGATAGAGAATACAAATCAGTAAACATTAATTTATTAAAGGATAAAGTAATCTTAAAGTTTCTTAATGAGGATGGTGTAGAACTGTTTGAATTAAATCCTTCAATCGTTTCTATTAAAAAGGAAAATGGGTTTGAAACTATGAAATTATTGTTTTCAGAGTCAGGAAATAATCATGATATGGAACTTGAGTTGTCTCAAAAAACTGGAAACTATATGTTCAGCTTTGAAAAAAATAGTGAAAATACATTTGATGAAGTTTTATTTCTAAAGAAAAAATAATTAAATTTGCTCTTTAATATTATAAATCTAATATAATCATGGCATTAAACGCAGGTAAAAAATCATTTTCAAAAGAAGAGCTTAATAAGTATAATAAACTTAAAGCTGCT
>Ga0070754_10003434_pt1 | contig 11183 bp, 12 predicted proteins | sample VirMetDEL_Sep_01_FD_75181 | JGI IMG/M metagenome (GOLD analysis project Ga0070754, IMG submission 75181) | Aqueous microbial communities from the Delaware River and Bay under freshwater to marine salinity gradient to study organic matter... | ecosystem: Environmental > Aquatic > Marine >... | reverse complement strand
TAGGTTATACGCAGTCAGTTCATTTATCACTATTTTCAGTAACTTTGTTATGCTGTAACCACCAACGTCCTTGAAGGAAAGCATCTGCCAGGTCGTCTTGTTTTTTGTGAGATTTGAAGAATTCAAGCCAACGGGATCCAATATTCAGCTCACTAAGCGCTCCTGGAATAGCCTCTCTGGCTGATTTCTTTCGAGCAGCATAAGAGCTTTGGTCAGCTCCTGTGTTTTCCAATTTACGTCGTGGTGAGATATACTTAATATCCGCGCAGCCACGATGAAGCAAATGCATAGTCAGCATGGCTTGGACGCAGCGCATTCGCACAGCCGTAGGACCCAATTGATTTTCAATAATTGCAGTTGTGCCTTCAAGAGTACTCGGCAGCATCGGATCCAAGTGATGCTTGATCACCTCGCCTACCTCTATCATGTCCATATCGGAAGCTTTTGGTGGCACGTAGTTGCAGAGCGTGTGCTCTTCATAGTGAGCGCGAATTGCGGCAATAAGTGCCTTTTTGGTATGAGACTTGGCGTCGGGCACGCATTCCAGCTCACTTGCCACAGCGTGAAGCGCATCAGAATTCATGCGTGACAATTCTGTGGGTGACTTGCGCACACCCGGCATTAACGCTCGTGGTTGAGCCTTGGCGTGACGCTTGCAGAAAAAGCGATCATTAAGCGAAAACTTAACAACACTTACACATTCTGCGTGGGAGCATACGATAGGAACCCGCTCGCACATGTTAAATATTTTCCAATCGAAGAGTGGGTCACTTGCTGACGTATCAAAAACAGCAAATGACAAGGTTTTGATGCCTATATCGAAAGAGATAAGGCGCATCTGTTAGTACTCAATAGCATTCCCTAATTTCAATCGTTGTAGTCCCAGAATATAATGTTGCCTAGACGAATCAAATTATCGCTGGTGGTTAGACTGTAGACTAATTCAGGTCTTTCGTCAGTGAGCACTGCTTCGGGATGCTCACATACTGGAATAAATCGTCCATTGGGACCCCTTACAAGGTGGCTTCCGGATACACGGGCATCACATTGGGGTAGTGAGTACATTCGCGATTGAGTAACGTTGGCAAATTGCATCACACCCGTAACGATTGATCCGCCCTTGAGAACATCGCCTATGTTCACTCCGCGCATTTTTACAGTTCTACCATCAGCCAACTCCACAGGCGTTGTTCCAGTGAAGCAGAGCACCTTCAGAACTGCCATAATTGGACCATTTAGGAAACTTTCACCAGAAAGCATTGCGCCTTGTGTAGCGTTCGCAATCGCCGCAGTCGCGCCACCCATCTTTCCAGCAATGTCCTTCGTCTTAAGTCCCATTCGGACCATCTGAATAACGATATTCATCATGACAGCATAGGCGTCGCCAAGAGCGCCTGCAAACAAAGTGCGGGTCTGGTTGAACATTCCTCGTGCATCCTGCATTCCATCGTTGAGCGCACCCGCCATTGACGTGTTGAGTTTGTTCACATAGTCAATGTCATTTAGTGCGTGTGGTGCAGTAGAAAGTGACGCCGACTGCATATCAGCGACCATTGAACCCTTCCCAGGCGCACCACACACTTGCCGCATAAGTGAACCCGTTGCAGAATGAGAGCCATACGAGACGGAAGCCTGTTGACACATTTTTTTGCCGATCATGCTAAATAGTATTGTTATTAGCAAGAGGGGGACAATAAGTGAGGCAAGAACACGATAAGTTTCTTCGGTGAAAAAACCTTTACACTTTTGGAGCACTGAGAGTAGTTCAGGACCTTGAGCCTGATTAGTGGTTTCAGGGACCTTTTCCGCTGATTCTGTGACGGGTTGTTCAAGCGGTTCGGCAATTGGAGGGAATGAGATTTTATCTGTACTCATGTGTACTAATTACAATGCTGTTTATTTTCGATTTACTCGGCGAGTATTTCCACTATTTCGTCCAGACTTAGCCCTCACCCGAGTGGTGCTATTTCGCTTACTTTTACCCTTACCGTTTTTACACTTTCGCGTTTTCCTTTTTCCGCCCTCATTTGAGGCGATTTTAGGAGTAGTCGCTTCCCATTGAAATTGGTTGCACATAGTATTCCACCAGGTGCTAAAAGTAGACAACTCTTGGGCTGATTTGTGCAAGCTTTGAACGGTTGTCGGTTTAGGTGCACCCACAATGGTTGGTGTTGGCTTATCGTACTGAGCGTTCGCATTCATCTGGTTCAAGTGCTTTGCTGCGAGTGCGGCTCCCGATTTGGATTGCGCCTCGGTTAGGTGGGTAACAACTTGTCCGTGCGGTGTAGACATTGGTTCTAATAAGTAAGCGTAAAATCGCCAAAATGCGAAAATTACTGAATGGTTACAAATCGTTCAAAGGTATATAGACTAATCAGTTAAAAACTAAGGCAACATATGAGTTCTAGCAAAGACGTGCAAGAGTCAATGCGTCAGCATTTGGATAGTCTGATACGTGATGAAAATATAGAGCAAACCACAGAGCGAATTCGTCAGTTGAAGCATAGTTCACAAATTAAGGGAGATTTAGAGCGATTTCTTGCGCTAAAACGACAGCATGCTAGGGCTACTCCCGAAATGTTTCGGAAGATGGCGCTGGCGCGATGCCCCTTTATGCACGAGCACTACACCGACGTGCTGTTCAAAGTAATAAAAAATGAAGTGGACATTAAGTTAGTGTTTCGCTTTGTAGATATTCTGGCAGCGATTGAAGAAGGAAAGCTCAATCAGCATGAGGCTTCGTTTCAGGTAGGAACTATTCTAAAAAAGATCTACATTGATAGCGTGCTAAAACGTGATGAATTGCGAAAGCAAGAGGAGGCGGAAAAGCGGAGGCGGTAGAAAAACGGGGGTGGTCCTGTGAAGAAGATGAGCTATGGACAGTGGAATGAACGCAAGGCAGATTAAAACAAAAAGTCGTTTAAAACAAAATTTACAAAAATTGAAAAATGACACAAGTGTTTATCAACGTACATCTCTAGCAAGAGGGTATGGCGAAGCAACTAATGATTGTGGAATCTCCATCCAAGGCACCCAAGATCGAGGCGATGCTGGGCAAAGATCAGTGGCGAGTACTCGCAACCAAAGGTCACATTTGCGTTATCGATGGGGGGCTGGAAGGCATCAGCAAGATCCGCGAGGATGTTACCGAGAGTGTGCTAAAGCCCCCAATTAAATTCAAAACTAAAAACTACGAGTTTCTCAAAAAGGTAAAGGCAGAACTGAGTGATGCAAAGGGCACTAACCTTTACATCGCTACTGATGATGATCGCGAGGGAGAGGCGATAGGCTACCACGTCTGCCGGCTTCTTCGGCTCAACCCTCTTTCCACAAAACGCTTACGGTTCAATGCCATTGAGAAAGGCGCAATTGAAACAGCGATTGCAAATCCTGGAATACTTGATCTAAAATTAGTAAACGCTCAAATGGCGCGCCAGGCGATAGACCTAGCGCTGGGCTACACTGCGTCGCCTATATTGTGGAAGGCGATTGGTGGCTCTACGGGCTTGTCGGCTGGACGATGCCAAACTCCGGCGCTCACGCTGGTATGCCAAACACACGCAGCGCACGCTGCAGCTACTTCAGAGCTTACGAAAGATCCCAACACATCTCCAATCGTGTGGCATACCCAGACGCTGCTACCAAAATGCCAAACGATTTTCAAGGCGCCAACAGCCGCCGCTATAAGGTCCAAGCAAGAGGCAGATGGAAGGCTGAGCCTATTTCAGAGCACAAATTGTGTGCTAAGCGAACCCCAAACAACCTTACATACGCAGCGCCCTCCGCCCCCTCTTTCCACAGCTCGACTCCAGCAACAGGCTGGGATGGGGACAAAGCGCTGTATGAGCGCTGCTCAAAAGCTCTACGAAGGCGGACATATAACCTATCACCGCACAGACAGCTCTGCCTATTGTGAAAAGTTTGGCAAGGAGCTTATTGAGCACGTTTTTAGCAAGTACGGAAATGAAAATGTTGGCTTTCCACCGGTGACTAAAGGAGGTGCACACGAGGCAATCCGTGTCACCAAGCTAGATACAAAAGTTGCTGGAAAAACGGCAGACGAAAAAAGACTTTACCAATTTATTTGGTGGAGAACAATGGCGACAGGGATGGCGCAGTGCGAGTACGAGCGGCTGCAGCGCACGCTTTCCGTGGAGGGTTTTAAGGAGGTAGCGTCACTTACCAGGATTTTGAAACCTGGATGGACACTGATTGAAAAATGCTCTATTACTAATTGCACAGCAAGCGACTGGGATTCTTTGCTACATTTGCAAGAGGGAAAGTTAACTAAATTGCCGGTTCAAACCGAGGCTATTCCGCAGGTGGTCGTTGCCAAGCACGGACCTCTCACTGAATCGCAGTTGGTTAAAAAGTTAGAGACCGTGGGAGTGGGACGACCATCAACTTATGCTAGCATTGTTAATAAGCTGTTTGAACGGCGGTATGCTGTAGTGGCGGACATAGAGGCGCAAAAGCTGAACACGGAGCGAGGCTGTAGGAAGGGGGCAGGCGAGAGCACATGGACAGAGGTGGACTTGGAGTATGGTGGTGTTAAGGGGCGATTAGCGCCAACAGACCTGGGTGTGCGGGTGCAAAAGACCTGCGAAGAAATGTTCAGAGAGTTAGTGGCTGTGGAGACAACGGCTGCGATGGAGCAAGCATTAGACAACGTTGCTAAGGGCGACGCAGAGTGGCGGAGCTTAACACTTGAGTACTGGGACAGAGTGGATAAGCAAGCGAATGAGGGTAAAACAAAGCTTAGGGAGCAAAGGGCGGCGGCAAAGGCGGAGGGCGGCAGCGCCGTCAAGGAAGCAGGGGAACGAAAGAGGGGAGGGGTGATTGGTGAATTGGAGGGTGTTGAGATTGAGTTATTGCAGGGAAGATATGGCGCGTATTTGAAATGGAAGGACACGAATGTCAGTATTAAGGGCAAACGAATGCCGAATGGTGCCGAGGCGCAAGAGATAATTCGAGGACATTTGCGGACTCAGGCGCAGATCCGAGACTTGGGGGAAGGTCTAAGCATTCGTCCAGGCAAGAAAGGAGGTAAATACGCAATGGTGAAGCGTGGGAAAAAGGTGGATTTTGTGCAATTAAAGAATTGTCCGCACGATCCGGAAAAAGAAACAGCAGAGACACTGAAAGAATGGATAAAGTCGCAACTATGAGTAGCACATATCCATGGCTGATGGGGACATTGTATCTTCGCTGGAACCCAAACTTCCGGGTGCACCACTAAGCGAAAACCAAGCATCAAAAATGACTGGATACCTAGGAGTAGCCATGGTAATTGCCGCCAGTTCGGCTGGTGTGAACCTAATTCGACAAAAACTCTGTGTAGAAGGCGTGAGTGCGATGACCGTTGGCATTCTGGGAACTTTACTAATGTTTGGTGGATTAACAGCACCCGACTTTGCGGAGCGCAATGAAGAAAACGCTAAGGCGTATAGTTTAGCCGCTCAATTCATAGCGGTAATTTTCATAGCACTAGCATTTATACGTATTTTGACCATAGTTCGCAACTGCCCTGGTTATTCTGTAAAGTCAGTTGCTGAAGGAATTAAATGCCAGGAACCGTCATCCAAAATGCAACAGGGGATAGGCGAATTTATTACAGGTGTAATATTCTTGTGTTCGCTATTCATATTCGCACAGAACGGAACAATCGCGGATGCGGTGTCTGTTCATATAAATGCTTTACGGGATAATGTTAAAAACTTAGCAGGAAGATTTGGAAGCGCGTCGTCTGGCAGTGATGATGAGTCTGAGTTAGGTGGTGATCAAGGCGGTGGAAAGAGGAAACAAAAGGGGGGTGCCACAGGGGATGGTGATGCATCCTCAGTTCTAATCGGAAGCGAAGGAGAAGAGGCGGGTGGACCTGGAATATTAAGTAAGATCAAGGACGGTTGGCTGCCTCTTAGCGGAGTCGTCTTACTCTTGATGGTCATGGCAATCGGCTTTGGCACCAACAGTCGTGTTGGCTGGATAACTTCAAGCGTATTGGCTGTGCTAATTTTTGTAGTGCTTAGCGTAGTGTTTTTGATATCCAAGATTCAAGCAGCCGATGGCAGTGAAGGCGGCAGAGGTGAAATGTTAAAGCGAGGCTTGGGAGCTTTTGGAGCTGGTCTTGGAAAGGTTGGCGAATTGCTTCGCGAGTATGCAGCGGGTGTGTCGGCACTAATTCTTACCGCATCAGGCATGGGACTCATTATGTCAGGCGCTAGCTCCTTTAATCAAGGTTGCGCACAACAAACGGCGGGGTAGAAAGAGGTTGAGAACGGATAAACTTATAAACTAGCCCGAATTCGGTGTCGGTATCCCAAACACCCACAATCTTAAGAAGTCGAACGCATGGTTGCGGAACAGTGCTAGAGAAAGCAGACGACTCGGCAAATGTGATTTTTTCACGCTCATTTTGTAGATTGCTCACTCCCCTCTTTCCACTTAATCTTTCAGCTGAAGCAAACAAAGTTAAAAGCGCATTTTCTACTTCAATAAGTTTTGAAATAGAAGATTTTGAAAAATCAAGTATTAGTCCCGTCATGGTTTGATCTTGAAATGTGGCGAACAGCTTTTGAAATCGCGAAGAGCTATTTTGGTAGCTAGGCGTATAGTCTCCAAACAGATAAGAGGCAGATAGGGCAGTATCGGGCGAAAGAGCACGCAGGAGCATAATGGATCAACACTTATAACTATGCCACAGACATATTCAAATTGTTTTGAACTTAGAATGTTTGTTTGTATAATAGCGTAGATGACCACAATCAAGCTACCTGCAACTGCATTAGATATGGAACTTGTTGAGCAGATTCATCAATGGACATTGAGAACGGAGCCTATCGAAACCAGGATTCTCATTGTTGGGGGACCTAATGGAACCGCGAAGAGACAGCACACTCTAGCTGGCATTTACGGTATAAATAAGTGGCCGGTAAGTCGCAGGGCAACCGCAGACCATAATGATACCACGGGTGAGTACTCATTTATGCTTCGGCACGGCTTAGCAGAGATAGATTTTGGAATGCACGCGGGGAATTATCGTAAAAACGCCACTACCTGCGTTCAAGGTGCTATTCGCGCTCTGGAGCATCAAAAACGTCTAATTCAAAATACACAGTATCATCTAACTAACTCGTCAACCATTACGCCCCCCCTAATCCTATTTCGTAACTGCCAAGCTGCGCGGAGTGAATGTATACTTGCTGCACTCAATAACGCAGCGAATTCAAAAATAGGCGTTATTTTATTAACCGAGAGACCAACATCTCTCACACACACTACATCAGCCTGGAAAACTGATGTGGTATTACTTTCAAAGCAAGAGGGGGGGAGGGAAATAATACGTCAAAGTTGCGGTTATTTGTCTCATTCGCTGCATGATCAAAAAGCCATAGCTATTGCGAAACAAGCAGCTAAAGTGATTAGGCAAAAAAATCGGACTACAGTGCAGGCAATTCAAAAACTTGCAACCGAACTACAAAAAGATCAACATAATCCAATACTTATTGCGACACAAATAATGAAAGAGTTAGAATTGCTAAACAATACGAAACAAAAGCAATGTTTCCGCGACGCAAGTAAAAAACTAATAGACGGAATAGAAAATGGGTATCGTTTGAATCTTCATCTCGAACTATTTCTTGCTACTCTTGTGTGTTGGTTTTCGTCTGCTTCTTAGTATACTCGCTTCTTCGTCTTCCGCGTCCTCTGGCTTAGTTAGCCTTCTTGCGAGTCTTCTTTGTTTTCTTTGGCGCTGGCGCTTCTTCAACTTCTGGTTCTGCGTTGTCCTCTTCGTTAGCACCGTCATCGGCTGCGGCTGCTTCTTCCACTGCTGGCGTTGCTTCGGTTGCACCGCTCTCTTCAGCGTCTTCATCATCACTCTCTGGCTGAATGCAGAAGCCGGAGATTCGCACTGGCTGCTTGAGCTGAGCCTGGAGAAGTCGCCAAGTGACACCGAATCGTCCACTCGCAATCCAAATGCCATCGCACTGCATAAGCCCCACCATTTCCGTTCCGGAAGGCGCCAACTCTGGCTCAGTTGGATCAACCGGAACCATTTCAGAGTCGGGATCCTCTGGAACAAGCGGCGTCATCATCTTTGGCTCGAAGAGTGTCTTACCCTCAGAGTCAAAGAGCTCAACACGCCACACTCCCTCCCAGTAAGACACCTTGAGCTTTGTGGTTGGGTCCCGATCGTAGAAGATCTTACCAGTTTCCTTATCCTTCGGATACTTGACAATCGGGTAGGAAAGCGCCTTGATCACTGCTTCCGGTTGCCCGGCTTGTCCAAGCAACTCACCGCCGTGCGCCGTAACGTGCTTGACAACCATTTCCTCAAGCTCCTTCAACTTGTCGCACAACAACGAACCGTTGGTGAGCTTGAGATTGACCGAGAACTTGCGAGGACCATCTGGTTCATTCGGCGGCGTCATGCCCGCAAGACCATATGTGCTGTGCTTTGGAAATTGGAGAACAATCTTCTGCCCGTTCTGAAGGAGCGGAATTGACTTGCCGCCGGCTTTCGTCGGTCTGGCTGGTCCAAATGTAACCTCTTCAGGCTTCCAGTTCTTGACGCGGAGGATCATGTCGGATGCTGCTGAGTAAGCCATGCTGCTGAATCTACCATTTAGACTTGGCTTATCTCCAAATCAATTTCGGCGTCCTCGGCACATCTAACACCAAGACAAGTGACACAACGGCGCAATCCCGCTCAACACCCACACCCAATTATCCTCTTTCGTAACCAATTTCTTTTGCCTTTTATACGAAATAAGCAGAATTTGGTCATTTAGCAGTTTTTTCTATATCCTTATTAAATGGCAAGGCACAGTAAGCGATGTGAATCCCGCGGTTCCCGCGCCGAGGTTATGCACGGCAACAAGGACTGCACAACCGGTGGGTTGACCAAGAAGGACCTCATGTACAACAAGCACGGACGGATTGTTTCCCGTAAGAAGCACTCGCAAGCAAAGACACAGAAACATCTCCAAAAGGCTGGGTACTCCGCTGAGAAGGGTAAATTCGGGTATGTCCGTATCGCAAAGGGCAAGACCAGCAAAACCCGCAAGGATAAGCGAGGTAAGAAGCACGGTAAGAAGCACACGCGCAAGGATCGCAAGTAAAGAGCAACTTAGTCCCAATCCAAGTTAGAACCATAGAATGACTACTGTGTCGCCCCATCCTGTCGAAGTAGCTTCGGCATTACCATTTGCAAACAGCCAGAACAAATCAGACATACAAGAAGACACTTTGAGTACTCAAAATGGTTCTCAAAGTGAAGCCCGTTCTGATTCACTAACCGAGTACGTAGAATGGCTTGCCGAAACGCCAAAGACAATGCCACTCAGAGCCCGTGCCACACGCCAAAGTAAACAAGAGTTTGAAATGCCCATGCCATCGAAAGAGGGGTTGGGTGATAATGTAAACTATACGATTGAGCAGCTCAAAGCAACGGCATCAAGTTTGCGTTTGCGCCGGAGTGGGACCAAAGCGGTCCTTCGGCAGCGTATCCACGCGGAACTAGTGCGTTCACACTACGCCTCTTGCATCCAGAGTCATTACCGTGGGCATCTCTTTCGTCGCTACTTAACGAGCAAAGGACTTAATGGTTGCAAACGTCCCAAAACTCCTTCTAACGATACAGAACTTTTAAGTTTGGAGCGGGTTGAGAGTATCGAGTTTGATAATTTGATAAATGTTCCAAATCACGGTGGAAAGGACACGGTGTACTCAGCGCTTACTCTGAATAATCTAATAGCCAAACAACTTATATCTAGGCGAGAACCGTTAGATCCTTACACAAACATGCCATTTAAGCAAGAGGAGTTGTGTAGAATACGTGAGGAAAATCGGCTTGCCATTCTCCTTAAGCGGCGGGAAATCCCGATTTCTAAGAGTAGCGAGGAGACGAACCAAGGAGATTACAACTTGGTAAATTTAACGCATATTGTGATGGAGATTTGTAGTCATTTGGATTCCCTAGGACACATTACAAACCCCCAGTGGTTTCTTAATCTGAGTACAAATCAGTGGCGAGTACTCAACAATAATATTTCAGATATATGGATCTATCGTTCCCAGCTCCCGTTGGAGATGCGGTTGGCTATTGGTGGGCGCGCTAACCTAGGCTTTATTCGGCGTGGACTGTCTCCTGGTGTTGTGATGCGCCGTGTAATTGATAATATTCGTCGATTAATCATGCGAAGCCATGATCGTGAACACCAGGCTCTTGGTGCGATATACGTTCTAATTGCTATGACCCAGGTCTCGCCCAACGCTGCGGAAGCAATGCCAGCCTTGCATGAAGCCGGCATAAATGGGAGCTCATAAGAAAAACCTAGGCAGGCTTAATTCGCGTACAAATGCGAACGAGCGCAGACTATCAATCCTGTGCTAACTGCGTCAAGGGACTTAGAAACAAACCTGCTTTGTTGATTAAGATGCCAGGAGCAAAGAAAGCAGCAAAGACGACCAAGTCATCAGGAAAGACCAAGGCAGTCGCCGCCCCAGTTGCCGAAGCAGCAGCAGAGCCTGTCAAGGTGGAAGCAACCACCGAGGAAGCGACTGTTGCCGAGACATGGGATGCTGCCGTCCAGGTTGATGCTCTGATCGGAGAACTTACATCTATCAAGTCGGCTGTGACCACCGCCCTTGGAAACGCCCGGGAATTCAAGAAGCGTAACGAGCGCGAGCTTAAGACTCTCCGCAAGAATCAGGCAAAGAAGAAGGCGTCGTCGGGTAACCGCAAGCCAAGTGGATTCACCAAGCCAACTGGCATCACCAAGGAGCTCGCCACCTTCCTCGGCAAGCCAGCTGGGATCAAAATGGCGCGCACTGACGTGACCAAGGAGATCAACCAGTACATCCGCACCCACAACTTGCAGGATAAGGACAACGGTCGCGTCATCCGCGCAGACAAGAAGCTATCGGCTCTGTTGAAGCTGAAGAAGGACGATGAGCTCACCTACTTCAACCTCCAGCGGTTCATGAGCCCACACTTTGTCAAGGCGCAGGCTTCCGCCTAAGCGACATACTTACCATAATCCGCATATAGATGTAAAATATGCCTAATGCAAAATACAAATAACTCGCAAATAACTCGCAAATAACTTGTTTATTTAAAAATAAGTTATTTACTTGAATACATCCCTTTTTACCCCGCAAGTGTACCTCCAAGTGCCTCG
>Ga0070754_10003431_pt1 | contig 11197 bp, 10 predicted proteins | sample VirMetDEL_Sep_01_FD_75181 | JGI IMG/M metagenome (GOLD analysis project Ga0070754, IMG submission 75181) | Aqueous microbial communities from the Delaware River and Bay under freshwater to marine salinity gradient to study organic matter... | ecosystem: Environmental > Aquatic > Marine >... | reverse complement strand
GAAACAGAGATGGTTCGTGCTCGTAACGAAAAGGGTCACTACATAGCTGATGATCCTGATACCCCAGAGAATGAAGCCTGGACAACTAAAGTAGTAAATAAGTTTCTAGGTAGGAAGTGACTATCGGGGTTGCATAAATGTCACTAGTATGATATAACTACTTGAATATAACTATCCTCACCCAGTTAGGGCTAACATAAACAGAGGATAGAAAATGTTTAAAAGATTATTCAACAGAATTGTAGAAGCAAGAACAGAGTCAGCTAGACGTAAGATTGCAAGAATGCAACTTTACCAAATGACTGACAGAGAACTACGAGACTTAGGTATTGGTAGATATGATATAGAGAGGGTTATACTAACAGGTAAAGCCCTTTGAAGAACGCAATCAGTTCTTTAATGATACTAGGAGTACTTTGGGAGGAGGCTCGTGGACCCAGTAACAATAATCGGTGGAGCTACCGTAGCGTTCAATGCTTTGAAGAAAGGTTTCCAATTCGGAAAAGATCTTCAAGAAATGGGTGGGCAACTAAATCAGTGGGCTAGCAGCATGAGCGACCTATCCTACTTAGAGCAGAAAAACAAAAACCCTCCTTGGTGGAAATCACTGGGGGGTTCTGTTGAAGCAGAAGCTTTAGAGATATTTACAGCTAAAAAGAAAGCTCAAGCTATGCGACAGGAGTTAAAAGACTGGATCAGTTTTACCTATGGCCCATCTGTTTGGGATGAACTGGTAGCAACCGAAGGTAGAATACGTAAACAAAAGAAAGAGCAAGAGTACCGTAAAGCAGAGATACAAGAAGCTATAATTACTTGGGGTATCTCAGGTGTTCTTCTTTCAGTAGGTGCAGGTACTCTAGGTTTTATAATTTATATGGTGGCATAATGGCAAGAAACTTAACGGATAAACAACAGAGGTTCCTTGAAGTTCTTTTTGAAGAAGCAAAAGGAGATCCTGTACAAGCTAAAAAACTAGCAGGTTACGCTGATAGTGTAGCCTCTACATCTATTGTTAACACACTGACAGATGAAATAGCAGATGTTACAAAGAAGTTTATAGCACAGTCTTCAACCAAAGCAGCTTACACAATGTTTTCAGTTATGGCAGATCCTACAGATCTGGGTGTAAAAGAAAAGATGTTAGCAGCTAAAGATATTCTAGATCGTGCAGGATTTGTAAAAACAGACAGGGTAGAAGTAAAGACATCAGAGCCTTTATTTATTTTACCTGCGAAAGAAGATGAGTAAAAGAGCTACAACAGCAGACCACCCAACCAAGGTTGACTGGCAGATACCACTCAGGGGAGAACTAGGAGAATGGTATCCTGTCATAAGAGTAGGAAGACACGTACCTTTTGGTTACAAACAAGATGAAACAGATCCAGACTTACTGTTACCTATCCCTGAAGAGTTAGAATTACTAGAAAAAGCTAAACTATTTCTTCAAGAATACAGCACTAGGAAAGTAGCAGTCTGGTTATCTAAACAATCTGGTAGAGAAATATCACATGTAGGGTTATACAAACGTGTCAGAATGGAAGAAAAAAGGCGTAGAGCTTCCTCGAACTATAAGCAGTATGCCAAAAAGTACAAAGAAGCGGCAAGGAAAAGCCAGAAGATCGAAGAGAAAAGACTTGGTGGAAAAAACACCAGAAGTCTTGACACAGATGAGGGATACATCGAACTCGAAAGAGGGGAGTGTTGCCCCTTCTGTGGACAAACAAGAGGTGATATTTGAACCTAACCCAGGACCACAAACTAAGTTTCTAGCATCTACTGAACAGGAAGTACTATATGGAGGAGCAGCAGGTGGTGGCAAGTCGTATTCGATGGTGGCTGATCCAGTTAGATACTTTACGAATCCACATTCACGAATGCTACTTGTTCGTAGGAGCACAGAAGAGTTACGAGAACTTATTTCTGTAAGTAAGCAGCTTTACCCAAAGGCTGTACCAGGAATAAAGTTTATGGAAAGAGATAAGACTTGGGTAGCACCTAACGGTGCAACACTCTGGATGTCGTACCTTGATCGTGATGATGACGTTATGAGATACCAGGGTCAAGCATTTAACTGGATTGGCTTTGACGAATTAACTCAGTGGCCCTCTAGTTACGCTTGGTCTTACATGCGTTCAAGGCTACGTACAACAAAAGCTAGTGGACTACCTCTTTACATGAGAGCTACAAGTAACCCTGGAGGTCCAGGTCATCAGTGGGTACGTAAACACTTTATAGAACCCAGTCCTCCAGGAAATTCTTTCTGGGCAACAGACGAAAACGGTGAAGTAATTCAATGGCCTAAAGGTCACTCAAGAGAGGGTGAACCTCTATTTAAAAGAAAGTTTATACCTGCCACCCTGTTTGATAATCCCTACCTATCTGAGGATGGGATGTACGAAGCAAACCTTTTATCCCTACCTGAACATCAAAGAAGACAACTACTTGAGGGTGACTGGGACATAAATGAGGGTTCGGCATTTCCAGAGTTCAACAGGAAGATACACGTAGTTGACCCCTACGATATACCTTCTAACTGGACTCGTTTTAGAGCCTGTGACTACGGATACGGATCTCACACAGGCGTTGTATGGATAGCAATAGTTCCAGGGTCTGAGCAGCTAATTGTCTACAGGGAGTTGTACGTTTCTAAGGTTATAGCGACTGACTTGGCTGACATGATCCTGGAATTAGAAGAAGGAGAGCAAATAAGATACGGAGTTTTAGACTCCTCTCTTTGGCACAAAAGAGGTGATACTGGTCCTAGCCTAGCAGAGCAGATGATCATGAAAGGATGCAGATGGCGTCCTGCAGACAGATCAAAAGGTTCTCGTGTAGCAGGTAAAAACGAGCTACACAGAAGATTACAAGTAGATGAGTTTACAGAGGAACCCAGGCTTGTTTTATTTAATAGCTGCACAAATACTATCTCTCAACTACCGTCTATACCTTTAGATAAAAAGAACCCTGAAGACGTAGACACAAACTCAGAAGATCACCTGTACGATGCTTTGCGGTACGGTGTGATGACTAGACCCAGAAGTAACTTATTTGATTTCAACCCAGACTCCCAACGATCAGGCTTTCAAGCATCAGATCCCACATTTGGATATTAAGGACTAACTCATGGAAGAAGATGACATCTTTGAATCAGACGAACTTTACATGGACGAAGAAGAGTCCTCCTTTGTAGAGGATAAAGACGATGCTGATAACAGTAGAGATGAAAAAGTAGGGACTGTTGTAGGTCTTGTTGAAGGTAAATACTACAAGGCTGAAAAGGCTAGGTACACTGATGAGCTACGTTGGATTAGAGCCTATCAAAACTATCGTGGTGTTTACGGATCAGACGTACAGTTTACATCTACAGAGAAGTCTAAAGTATTTGTAAAGGTAACGAAGACCAAGGTTCTTGCAGCCTATGGTCAAATTGTAGATGTACTCTTTGGTTCTAACAAATTTCCTATCTCTATTAATCCTACCGTTTTACCAGAGGGTATTACAGACACTGTAAACTTTGAAACAGATCTTAATGTCCGTAACGCTAAAGAAACAACCAACAACATAGAACAGGATGATACAAAGTTACAACCTGGTGAAACTATTATTGATTTACGAGAAAGACTTGGAGCAATCCGTAATAAACTAGAACCTGTACAAGATATTATTGAAGAAGGTCCAGGAACAACTCCAAGTAAAGTTACATTTCATCCTGCTATGATTGCAGCTAAAAAGATGGAAAAGAAAATACATGACCAACTAGAAGAGTCTAATGCTAGAAAGCAGTTACGCATAGCAGCATTTGAGACAGCCTTGTTTGGTACAGGTATTATGAAGGGTCCATTTGCGTATGACAAAGAGTACCCTTCTTGGTCAGAAGATGGTGAGTACACGCCTACAGTTAAGACTGTACCACAAACATCAAGTGTTAGCATCTGGAACTTCTACCCTGACCCTGACGCTAACAACATGGATGAAGCAGAGTACGTTGTTGAGAGACACAAGATGTCTAGATCTCAAATGCGTAACTTAAAGAAAAGACCTTTCTTCAGATCAAACGCTATTGATACAGCTATCGGCATGGGAGAGTCCTACTCAAAAGAGTGGTGGGAACAAGTCATGGAAGAAGCTGATCAAGAAACAAAAGCTGAGAGATACTCAGTACTAGAGTTCTGGGGGTATGTTGACACAGAGCTTTTAAAAGAATACGAAATAGAGATCCCTAAAGAATTAAAAGACCAGGATCAGGTTTCCGTAAACATATGGGTTTGTAACGGACAAGTGTTACGTCTTGTAATGAACCCATTTACTCCTTCTATTTTACCATACTACGCAGTTCCTTTTGAGGTAAACCCTTACTCATTCTTTGGGGTAGGTATTGCAGAGAACATGGATGATACACAAAATCTTATGAACGGATTTATGAGGATGTCGGTAGATAACGCAGCATTGTCTGGTAATCTACTTATAGAGGTAGACGAGACTAATCTCGTCCCAGGGCAAGACCTCTCTGTGTATCCAGGCAAAGTGTTCAGGAGACAGGGAGGGGCACCTGGTCAAGCTATCTTTGGAACCAAGTTTCCCAACGTAAGTAACGAGAACATGCAGATGTTTGATAAGGCAAGGGTACTAGCAGATGAATCAACTGGCTTTCCATCTTTCGCTCATGGTCAGACAGGCGTACAGGGTGTGGGCCGTACTGCTTCTGGTATTTCCATGCTCATGTCTGCTGCCAACGGTAGCATACGGAATGTAGTAAAGAACATAGATGATTATCTTCTTGGCCCTATAGGTAGGGCTTTCTTTCATTTTAATATGCAGTTTGATTATGATGATAACATAAAGGGTGACTTGTCTGTAAAGGCTGAAGGAACTGAAAGCTTGATGGCTAACGAGGTTCGTAGTCAAAGACTTATGCAATTTCTTGGTGTTGTACAGAATCCAGTGCTTGCACCTTTCGCAAAAATGGATTATATTATCAGAGAGATTGCTAAGTCTATGGATCTTGATCCTGACAAACTTACAAACTCTATGGGTGACGCAGCTATACAGGCTGAGATCCTCAAGAAATTCCAAGCAGATAATCCACAACCCCAAGTAGATCCTAACGCCCCACAACAGCAGCAGCAGCAGGGTGCTCCTCAACAGGGAGAACAACGTCCTCCTGCAGGTGCTCAAGTACAAGATACTCAGGGATCAGGTGGTGGTCAAGTAGGTACAGGAACAGCCCCACTACCAGGAGAGCAAGGGTTCACTGGTAACACAGGCTAAAGGATAGCAATGAGCATTAAACTTCTCGTAAATGATAAGAAGATATGGGATTCGTTTAACGAACTTATAGATCAGAAACTAAAATTTGTTCACTCACAACTAGAACAAACAATGAAGTCTGAAGACTTATACAGGCTACAGGGTGAAGCAAGAGCATTTCGTAGATTAAAACTTTTGAGAGATGAAGTAAATGGATCTAAACCAGATTAACGAAGAAAAATTTACTGACAAAGAGATGGAAGAGGTAGATAGGCTACAGAGTGACCCTAGCTCTGAGTATTACTACAATGATCCAGACATTGAAGAAGGTTTTTTAGATAAGATTAAAAGAAAGCTTGAACCTTATGGGGAGGACTTCAAAGGTTTTATTGAGTATCTGTTAACACCTAGTAGACACTTTGGTACAGGTCAATACAACGAGGGTGGTGTAGCAGAACAGATGGATATGTTTGGTTACACTGCTGAAGGAGCACAGCAGGAGGCTGACAAGTTTGTAGGAGAGGCAGGAAACTTAGAGGAGGATATATCTAAGGCTGCATCTTTTATAGTTCCATTCTACGACTCAGGTGTAAACATAGCAAATGTTGCACAGGAGTACATGAAACCTGAACAGGAGCGTGACTACGACTACATAAAGAGCCAGTTTACAGAAGCAGGTCAGAGTGCTGCCATAGAGGGTGGTCTACTTCTTATGGGTGGTGTTGCAGGTAAATACGGAGCCAAAGGTATCAAGGCTCTAGCTGATAAAGTAAAACAGTACGAGATAGATCCTACAGCAATGTCATCATTTGGTGCAGGATCTATTAGGATAAAACCTAAAAAAACAAAACCTTTTAAATTAGATGATATGTATCGGGATGATTTTGATTGGGGTAGATTAAATCTTACAGACTCCCAAGTTGCAGAACTAGCTAATGTAGAAAAAAGTGTTTTGGCAGCAGGAGGCGGTCAGAAAGCTGTAGAAGCAGCAGAAAAGAGAGTACAAGATGCTATTGATGCTAGAATACCTGTAATAGCAGAAGCATTAAAATACAAATTAAAAACATCAGATAAAGGTGTTGTAAGTTTGGATGCTTATAAAGATGCGGTAGAAGCTACTGTTAGGTTTGACACAATAGAAGAAGCAGCAGAAAGTATATCAAATCAAAGAGGCATATTAAATAAAATGGGTCCAGGTATGATGGACAATATGCTTTGGGATGACAGATCCATGACAGCCTTTGAGCAATTACCAGATAATGAAACTTTTCAATATATATTTGATGAAGGACTAGATAGAGCTTTAGTAGATTGGGCTGTAAAAGAAGAAGCTATACGTAAATCTTACAATAAATATAGGAAAGCAGCCAATAAAAATATTAGAACATTTAACAAGGGCGGTGAAGTAATGGACGATCAAATGAAGATGGCATTCATGGATGAAGGTGGAATAGCAGATGATGGTATGGACGTAGATCCAGTATCAGGAAACGAAGTACCACCTGGCTCTCTCGCAGAAGAAGTACGAGATGATATTCCTGCACAACTCTCTGAGGGTGAGTATGTCGTTCCTGCTGATGTTGTCAGATACTACGGTGTCAAGTTCTTTGAAGATCTAAGAGATCAAGCTAAGATGGGTCTAGCTGATATGGAAGCCAATGGGCGTATAGGTGGAGAGCCTGTACCTGCAGGTGGTCCTATAAACGACAGTGAGTTATCCCCTCAAGAAATGCAAGCTATACAAGAGATGATGGGTGCTAACATGAATGAAGGTGGTCAGGTACAAAACCCTTACCTCCAACAACAACAACTGTACAGTCAACCTAGACCTGCTCCTATAGATGAAAAAAGAAACACAACTTTAACTAACATCAATCCTAATCCTGTAGAGAATCAGATGCCTATGCAAAGCATGGCTAGTGGTGGTCAAGTACAAGGCTATCAACCAGGAGGACCAGTTACTCCTGTTACTCCTGCTCAAGATCAAATGATGTATGCTCAAAATCCATTTGATCCTTTTAATTATGGAGCAGGTTACAGTTTTATGGGTGGTCAACCACAGCAACAACCACCAGTTGCAGATACACCTGCAATTCCTGAGAGTATGACTCTCTATGGTCCTAATGGTGAAATAAGAATGTTTACCATGCCTCTAAGTGAAGCAGACACAGCAGAAGTAGCTAGGCTTATAACAGAGGGATACTCAAAAACAAAAGCTGTAACTCCCCCAACAATAGGTGGAAACGGAGGAGGTGTTAATATACGACCACCTGTACCAAAACCAGATCCTAATGCTTGGGCAGAAAATATTACAGACCCTGTAGCATGGGCAGATGAAAATCTAGGTAAAAAAGATGATGGTATAATTAAACTAGGCCAAAGTGTAGCACGAACAAGAGCTTTAGCTATTATTGCAGAAGCAGAAGGAAATGATAAGTTAGCTGAAGTACTACGTGGAAAAGCAAGAAAAGTAGTAGAAAACAACAAAGCTTTACAGTTTGTTCCTGAAGGTGGAATAAACGGAACTTCAACTGCTTCTGCATTACAAAAAGACAAGGATTATAAAAATATAGTAGATAGAATCTTTAAGACTAAAAAATCTGATTCTACATCTAGTCCTTTAGTTCAAACGAAAAAACAAAAAAATAAAGCAAACATAGCTGCTTCTAAAAAACAAGCTAGTAAAGGAACATCGTCAGGTAGAGCAAAAGCAATAATAAAAGCTAAAGCTTCTGGTATTAGCACAGACACAGCTAGAAAACTTTCTGGTGCACAAATGATAGCAGGATCTGATGTAGGTGCAGGTCCAGGTGGCTCAGATATTACTGGTCCGATGAACAAAGGTGGACTAATGAAAAAAAAGGGCAAGAAGTAAACAATAACAATAAGGCTACCCAGGAATGGTTCCTGGCCCCAACATAAAGGAGAACTTTAAATGCCTGAACTAACTACAATGGAAAAACCTAAAACAGCAGGTTTTGTAGATCGTGGATATAACCACGCTAAGAAACAAAAGCAAATGGAAGCTGAAGAGGCTGAGATTGCTAGACTAGAAGCAGAGGCTCGTGGTGAAGAAGTGGAAGAACAACAGGAATCCAGTAGCAATGGTACTGAGAACTCCGAAGTTCAAGCAACGAGTAATACTCAACAAGAAGAAACCTCAGAGGAAACCAAAGCACAGGAAGACGATGACAGCGAGTTAAACGCTGAAGAAAAGTCTTTTAAGAAACGCTACGGTGACATTCGTAAACACTTAGCTTCTAAAGAAAAAGAGTGGCAAGAAAAGTTTGACGCTCTAGAAAACAAAAGTAAACGTGAGGGTATTGTTCCTCCTAAGTCTGATGAAGACATAGAGAAGTGGGCAAGTGAGTACCCAGACGTAGCAGGTATTGTTGAAACTATTGCAGCTAAGAAAGCTCAAGAGATGTTCAACAAGGCTGAGTCACGTTTACAAGAGTTAGATGAGGCTCACTCTGAAGCTCAAAGAATAAAGTCAGAGAATGTTATTCGCAAGTCTCACGAAGACTTTGATGAGCTAAGACAATCAGATCAGTTTCACAACTGGGCAGACGAACAACCCAAGTGGGTTAAGGATGCACTCTACGAAAATATGGATGATCCTGCGTCAGTTGTACGTGTGATTGACTTATTTAAAATTGACAACGGTATGACTATAGCAGCTAAGAAACAATCTAGAAAAGCTGCAGCATCTACTGTTGCTAAAGGAACTCGTACTTCTGTAGACGCAAAAGGCGTACAAGGACAAATAAAAGAGTCTGATGTAGCTAGAATGTCTAGTAAGGAGTTTGAGGAAATGCAGGACAAAATAAACGAAGCTATGCGTAATGGCAAGTTTGTTTATGATATGTCTGGTTCTGCAAGATAAATGGTTGACATATATTAAGTCAAGCATATAACTACCAGTATCTGACTTGAAGCCTCCGTAAGGACTACCTTCAAAGATACATTTAACCCAAAAGTCTAAACTACAAAGAACTACCTGTCCAAGTATAGGCCCAGTAGTATTCGGTAGCGCAACTGAATGCTCTCTGCACCCTAGAAAACGTACAGCCTCTTTCAGGTGTTTAAGCTTTATTCTCAAAGCCAAATATCATGGAGGATTTTAATCATGGCTTTTCAAACCGCAACAGGTTATGGCAATTTACCAAACGGTAACTTTTCGCCAATAATCTACTCCAAAAAAGTACAGCTTGCTTTCCGTAAAGCTGCTACTGTAGGAGACATAACTAACTCTGATTATTTCGGAGAGATTAGCGCACAAGGTGATACTGTGCGTATTATTAAAGAACCTGAAATTTCTGTCCAAGCTTATGCTCGTGGTACAAACATCACAGCACAAGATCTTGAAGATGACGATTTTCAGTTAGTCGTAGATAAAAGCAACTACTATGCTTTTAAGATGGACGATATCGAAGAAGCGCACTCACATGTAAACTTCATGCAACTTGCAACGGATCGTGCAGCTTACAGACTAGCTGATCAGTATGACCAAGAAGTTCTTGGCTATCTGTCAGGTTTTAAGCAATCAAGTCTACACTCAAAAGCTGATACAGTAAATGACCAAGTAAACGGTTCAAAGTCTGTTTCTTCTGCAGGTTCAGACGAGTTGCTTACAAGCATGAAGCTACGTAAAGATTCATTTGGTAACATTACGACAACATCAGCAGGGGATCATTCAATCCCAGTAACTGCTCGTATGCCAGGTGCTACATCTCTACCAACAGCTACAGTTTCACCTGCAATGATTGTTGCAAGAATGAAACGATTGCTTGACGTACAACAAGTTGATACCCAAGGTAGATGGCTTGTTGTTGACCCAGTGTTTATGGAGCTACTCTCTGATGAGGACTCACGCTTCATGAATGGAGACTACGGTGAAAGTGGTGGACTACGTAACGGTCTTACTATCAATAACTTTCATGGTTTCCGTCTATATGTATCATCAAACCTTCCTGCCCTAGGCACAGGTCCAGGTACATCAGGCACTGCAAACCAACTTACTAACTTTGGTGTTATAGTTGGTGGTCATGATTCTGCTGTCGCAACTGCGGAGCAAATCAGCAAGACTGAAACTTATCGTGACCCTGACAGCTTTGCTGACATTGTTCGTGGTATGCACCTATATGGCAGAAAAATACTAAGGCCAGAAGCCTTGGTTACTGCTAAATATAACGCAGCGTAAGGGGAGGATATAACTTATGGCTACTTTTGATATGACTCTCGCTTCTACTGCAGGTGTTGGTGCAGACGTTCTTGCTGTTCCAACTGTAGTAGGAAATACAGTACGCACTATGGAGGCAATCTTAGATATTGATGCTATGATTGCTGCAGGTGCTACTATTGCTAACGGTGACATCTTTCAACTACTAGAAGTTCCTGCTGAATCAATTGTGATTGCTGCAGGTGCTGAAATTATGAAGTCTTTTACTGCAAGTTGTACTTGTAATATTGACTTTGGTGGTGGAGATGACATCATTGATGGTGCTGCATTAGATGCTGCTGCAGGTACATACCTTGTAAAAGGTAGTAACGGTGAAGCTAATATTGTAAACACAGGTGCAGCCTCTACGTATGCTGCTGAGTCTTTGGCTCTTGTGGGTACTGCTGACACTATTGATGTTACAATCGCAGGTGCTGCTGCTGCAACTGGACGCTTACGTGTCTACGCAGTAGTTGTTGATGTTTCTGCTGCACAGACAGAAGCAGCGGTTGCTGCTCGTGACTTAGCATAAAACAACTTTGGGGGCTGACTTAGGTTGGCCCCTTTAGCTTATCTAAAGGAAACAATATGGCTTTGACATTTCTCTCGTTAACTAACGATGTTATTACACGCATGAATGAAGTAGTGCTTACATCTACTACCTTTGCAAACGCAAGGGGTGTTCAGGTACAATGTCAAAATGCAGTTAATGAATCTATAAGATATATT
>Ga0070754_10003418_pt1 | contig 11219 bp, 9 predicted proteins | sample VirMetDEL_Sep_01_FD_75181 | JGI IMG/M metagenome (GOLD analysis project Ga0070754, IMG submission 75181) | Aqueous microbial communities from the Delaware River and Bay under freshwater to marine salinity gradient to study organic matter... | ecosystem: Environmental > Aquatic > Marine > Coastal... | reverse complement strand
TTTTTTCAATTTATTTTCAATTTCCACACCATTTTCCGTCTCAATTTCTCTCTCTTATATTTTTATTTTTCCAATTATTTTCTACTCTACAATTGTATCTACAATTCTACTCTACAATTTTTCTACTCTACAATTGTATCTACAATTCTACCCTACAAATTCCCGCCCTCCAAAGTGACGCAAATTACCCCGATTCCTTTTCTCTCCAAACTTGTTAGCGTGTCCAGTTTGAACGGTCTTTGTTTCATGCTATCTATCAACCATTTCTCTCTACCATTAATCCGCACACAGTAAGTATGTCCGCGATTATAAATTATATACCCAATAGTGCTCTTTTCACAGTTCTTTATCTTTTTATTTCGATAAAAATCATAATGATCCATTTTGATTTTTATTCCCTTCTTTTCAAGTATATATCCAAAAATATTATTTGTCCCACCATTATTGTAAAATAAATGCCCCTTTTTTGAAGAACCTAACACAAATCCATTCAATTTATCAAATTCATTACAATACTTATCAAATTCACCCAAAGTTATCAATTCTCTCCCAATTAAATTATTTATCGCATGACATCTACAATAACTCCCTTTTTGTCTTTGATGAAACATTTTAGACTTATTATGCTCTCATATTTTATTTTTTACAAATATTTTGCTTTTTATTAGCATTTATGGTTTGCTTGGGATTCGTTTTTTAATATTTATAATAGTGTTTTCATTTTTAAATGAACTCTTGGGATATTTTAAAAAAAGAAGGCATTAAATTTAAAATAGTGAATAAGGAAACTAAAAAAATTCTTATATATAACAAACATAACAAAAGTAAAGAAATAATACTCAAAAATAGTGGTTATATTGGTAAACTTAATCCATACTATTTGAATAATAAAAAAAAGCAATATGAATTATTTGAAAAAAATAATATTGTATATCCTAAATCTGAATATATTACTAATACCATAGACAATCTAAAATTGTCATATCCCTTAATAACCAAACCTATTTGTGGAGGTGGAGGACATAAAGTATTTTTCTCTTCTGACAAAAATGAACTCCAACAAAAAATGGAAAAATATTCTGATAAGTTTATTGCACAAGAGAGACTTCTTGGCGATGAGTATCGTATATTGGTTTATAAAAATACTATCATTTCTATTTGTCAAAAAAATGATACCATTATAGTAGGTGATGGACAGCATAATTTAAAAACACTGATTCAACACTACAATACTTATAATAAAAAATATGGATTTGGTATTATCAAAGATCATATGTTTAAAAAATACAACTTGAGTAAAATAATACCAAAAGATGAAATTATTAATCTTACTAAGAATAAACCATTTAATAGTAATCGTTCTGGAACAATATGGACCACCAAAGATATTAATTGTGTCCATAATGATAATATTGAATTATTTATCAAAAGTTTGAAAGTATTAAACTATATTTATGGAGGTATTGATTTCATCATACCAGATATATCAAAGTCATACAAAGAACAGCGTTGTGGTATTTTGGAAATAAACGCTGACCCGTCAATGGGAATTATGGATTCAGCAAATGAAATATCTCAGTATAACTATTGTAAAAATACATACAATAAGATTTTTTTTGATATTATTTCTCTCTGGTATAATGAATAAGTTCTTTTTCTCTCTATAAACTATAAATGAAACTCTCTGTCTCCAATTGGCATCATTCTCGTCCTAAAAATTACTTTCCTCGGTGTATCGAACTTTTTGGAAAACCCACCTTTGTTGCCAATGTGCGTCACGGATACGCACTCTGGAAAACCAAGGGACTTTTTACCCAGCATCTTCTCATCGACGAAGACGTAAAACACTGTGTCCCCCGTCCTCATCACGATTACTTTTATAGCAGTGTCAAGTTTTTCGTTCCGGCAAATAAGGTTTGCGATGTTCTCAAAATAAGCGGTTCGCTCAATTATGATGGTCTCAAAAAAGAACTCACCGCACGCTGCGGGGGTATCGGTGCGAATTATGCCACTATCTATTTAGGGATGCTGGTTGCCTCAAACAAACTTTCTCTCTCGCAAGTCAAATCCAAAGACATGTACCCCAGAATGATTAGAGGTGAAATTATGTCTCACAAAGAGATGGCAAGAAAGATGATGGCACTTAAGAGAGAAAATAACTCAAGGTATGCTAAAGAACTCAATTTAGAGTATGCACCATATGCTTATGATAAATGCTATACCAAAAAAAAACGCGAACGACGCTCCACTAAAACCAGGAAACACAAACGCGGAGGTTCTCTCTCCGTTGAAAAAAATACACACAATGAAGTTTGTAGTATGCTGAAACAAAACTGTTGTCCTCACATGGGACCCGACGCAGAAGGACGCTACCGGGCAACAAATGAAACTAGTCTTCTTGAATACAAAGGGGAGATGTATTCTCTCAAAACCTGTTGTGAAATGTGTGCTGATGCGATGAGAGAAAATAAGTCGGCATTCGAGAAGGATTACTTGCCCCGCATCGTAAAAATAAACGGAAAAAACTACTTGGAACTCTCTAATCGGGTGACTAAATTACCTATTCAATACCTTCCTAAACAAGTACTTCAGTCACAATAATAAAGTTTATAGATATTTTATATTATAATGACGCAATGTGGATTCTAATACATTCTTTACATTTGAAACATTCACACTATTCCCTAATTGTTTATATGAATGTTTATCATCCGGCAACAACTTAAAATTATCTGGGAATGATTGAAGACGCAAACCCTCACGTGGAGTTATATACCTTTTTTCCTTTCCATAAATAGGTATTTGTGAAATAGCAACAAGCGTGGGGAAATATTTTGCCCGTTTTACACGGATTCCTGATTGTCGCATTTGGATAAAGTAGTTGAATATTGAATCATTCTCTTTTATGGTGCCAACTTGCCACTCCAATTTTGCGTATATTTCCCGTTTCGATAATACATCGTAATGTTTGGCATACCATTCATCCCACGTTTTATGATATTTTTCATAGAGGGGACGATTTTTGGTAATATATTCTTGACGCCACTTTGCCAATTTCTTAAATTCATCTTCATTATAAGTATTATAGAACTCATTTACCATTATCGTAGGAGATATTTTTTCACCCACCGCAAATTTCTTTATCATCTCTTCCCACGCGTTCAGTGTATGCAGAATATCCCCTTTCAAGAAATACTTTTCTGGAATATCTTCCTTTTTATCCAAAAAGTCGTTGAACTTTATGTCGTCTGTTTTGGGATATATCAGGGATACAGGAGATGTGTATATATCTTTTCGTACACAAACAAAGTAGACGCGTTCACGTTGCTGTGGAATTCCGTATTCATGAGGCGACATATTGAAATACTGCACTTTGTATCCGTGTTTATCGAGTTGAGAAAATATATACTGAATCACCTCACCATTTCCCACCTTCAAAATATGTTTGACGTTTTCCAAAAACATGAAACGCGGTTTCTTTACTTTAGCAATACGCATAATTTCATCAAAGAGCAATCCACGCTCATCATCAAATGTCTTTTTATTTCCGGCATTTGAAAATGCCTGACATGGAAAACCACCACAAATGATATCAAAATCCGGCATCTCGTCTGGGTTTAGTTTTTTAACGTCTTCAAAAACAGGCATATTGTAATTCATTGTATACACTTCACGACAATACTTATCTTTATCACATGCTAATACACATTCGCACCCCATAGAAGAGAGTGCTTGATGAAAACCACCTATTCCGCAAAACAAATCTATATATTTAAGGGGTGATTCCGTCTTGTTCATAATAATCAACTTCTTCTTCGTTGGCATACTTATAGATATATGGAAGTCATAGTTTTATTTCAATTATTATTGTTTCAACAATAGGTTTCTACACATTCCAAAATGGTCGGACGACGATACACATCGTTTTCTAGTAGTTCTCTTATAATTTTATTTATTGTCTTTAAAGTAGATGTTTCGCATGAAAAACACGGTATAATATAGTTATCCATAAATACAGTAAATAGCATATTTAGTGTTCGTCCTAAACAATAACTGTCTATTTTATAAACCAGTTTGCGGTTTTTCATCATTGGCATTTGACCGTTAACCAAAAATGCGTCAGTTGCTTCTATTTTTGGTAATAGGCGGGTGGGTTTGATACTGGGAATATTCATGGGAAAGTATTCGGGTGTTCCACGAATTTGTACTACATAATCATCAAAGGGTTCAAGTGAACTATATCCAAAGTCGATGATTTTAAAATCATTACAACGTGTTATCACTATGTTTTCGGGTTTGATATCCAGATGACATATTTTCCTTTCGTGTAGGTATCCAAACGCAATTAATATCTCTTTTGAAAACTGTAGAATAGATTTAGATGACTTCCAAATGCTACTTTTTCTCATTCTTCCCAGTTCTACAATAGTATCATGAAGGTCTTTATTACCGGCCCAAGGAATATAATAGCAGTAAAGAACTCCTCCAAAAATTGTTGATTTATCTTGCTTTACCAGTTTTTTTAGATACTCGTAGAAGAAATCACTGGGTTGTAAAATATATTCGGTCTCTTCAGGTATTGAAAAATACTTATCGTATTTCGTAATTTCACGTATTCTATTCAAGTATTTAAATTCATTGTGTCTATCATCTTTTTTTGTGATTTTTAAGAGTTTGTTTGTTTTTTCGGAAATAAATCCATTGTAATAAAAGGAACCTAATATAATTGAAGATGACCCCACCTTTTTGATAGTAACATCCATAGTATCTTGTTTAAAGGCAATCGTTTGGTTATTTTTAGTTTTTAGTTATTAAATACTTCAATTTTTTATCTTGATACTATATAAAATGGTTTCTGGTGGTGGATGTCCTTTTGCTGAAACAGTTCAGATGGTTGACCAGTATTGTAATCGTTTTCATAAACCAGCCGATGGTGCATTTGGAGAAGCGATTGTTTCACAGTTATCCCCGGCATTTCAATTAGACGGATTATATGGATTGGACGAAAATGAATTCAGACTAAATAGCGGAAATAATGGTATGTCGTCTGTCTCGGAGCAAGGTCTCATGACAGTGATGACAGATACTGTTCCTGGTTCATTTTCCACATTACGGTCTAATCGCTCCATTCGTTACCGTCCAGGACAGGGTTCTTTGTGCCGCATTACATCAATGTTTCCCTCTGGATTTACCGCGGGGTATCAACAGGTTGCCGGATTTATCAATCAAAGTGATATTTTAGGGGTGGGTTATAATTATGGGGATCTTTCAGTAACATCGCCGAAGAGAGAAGAGTTTGCTATTGTCCGACGCCAGAATTCCAAAGGTGAAGTCGCACAGTTTACAATTAATGTGAGTGCGTCGGGCCCTGAAAGTGTTACGATAACACTGAATAATGTTCCATTTATCGTTCCAGTAACAGCAGGAACCACAACAGAAAACACGGCAACATTAGGTAATGCGAGTTATGCCGGATGGATTGTCGACTACTATGATAGTGAGTTGTTTTTTCTCTATGATGGACCCCCTATCGACCTTACCGGGACCTTCTCAATTTCTAGCACAGGAACATTGTCAGGCACATATAACAATCTTCAAAATGGTTCGGCGCCAAATGATTACTGGACTTATCAGAGTGATTTTAATATCGATAAATTGGATGGCACCGGAAAATCGGGAATGGTTATTGACCCGAGCAAACTCAATGTTTTTACGATTGATTTTAGGTGGTTAGGTGCCGGTCGTATTCGCTATAGTATTGAAGACCCTGATACCGGATGTTTATTTCCGTTTCACATGGATTACTACGCTAATAAAAATACTGTCCCACATATATCCAATCCTTCGATGCGCATTGGTTATGGTGTGGTAAACGCCGTGCCTGCTATCGGAACGGGTGAAACTGTTATAGTTCAGGGTGCTTCGATGATGGGAGCTATCGAGGGACAGGTTATTCGAAATGTTACGACTAAAACCATTAGTGTAAGTGGTGACTATGGTGGAGGTGGTCTTATCGCAAACACAGAGCATTGCTTCTTGACATTAAAAAATAATCGTATAGCAACTGTGGGGAAACCTAATGTTCTAAATCAACGTGAACTTATTATAAATAGTATTTCGGTTGCTATTAAGGATAATGGAGCATCAGGGGATTCGCTCCGTATTTTACTCTACAAAAATGCTACCACTGCTGATGATAAAGTATTCCTTCTCCTTGATACACTCATGTCTTACTCTGAGACACTGACTACTATGGATGCGAATCAAGAGGGTAAGCGTGTAGGTTCATTTGCGATTTCTACAAACTCGGACCTCACCATTGATTTAACGTCGTTGCGAATAATACTCGCGCCACTAGAAACACTATCAATTGCTTTGATATCGGTAAATAAAATTATAACACAATCTATGGCAATTAACTTTGAAGTCGAGTAATCAGAGTGCTAATCGAGGACCAATCTGATTACCAATAATGCGAAAAATATTTTCTCAGCCATTTTTAAAATAATAAGTTTTTGAACTGCCCTTCGGGCATTGCGGTGAAACCGCAGTTCAAAAACTTATTACAACATCCTCTTCTTGTGCTCACGTGTGTAGTGATAAAGTGTTTTTCTTTTGAGTTGTATCAAATATATATTTATATTAAAATAATAATAAATATGTATTCACTACAAAATACTATTAAATTTAGTAATTTAACTAAACAAAAAATAACAAATAAACATAAACTTAAAATAAGGTATATTGATAATAATTATAATAATTTGGAAAAAGTATTTTTAAAAGATGATGTAATTGAATTAAAAGTAGTTAAGAAAATTACCAAAGCTGTTTTTGGATATGATAATACATGGAAAAATGTAAGTTCTTTTATTACAAATGCACTCACCGAACTTTCGCCAGAAGAAATAGAAAATAATATAACAATACAAAGTATGGAAAATAAAGAAGATAAAAATAAAGAAGATAAAATTAACATTATAGAACCATTTGATTATAAATATCACTTTGATTTACCTGAGAGAAATGATAATGAAATTCGTTTAATTTATTGTGGGACACTTCGGGAAGAGGAGAATATTTTGGAAATCATTAAAGAATTTCAAGCAATTCATAAGCAGCGTTCAGAAGTTATTTTAAAGATAGTGTATGGAAAAATATATGGTTCAACAGAGTTTACTGAAAAAGTTAATAATTATATTATAAATGGTGTAAAGGGTATAACCTTCAAATATAATTTGGGTGATAAAGAAACATGTTATGAAATTGCTACAAGTGATATTGGTATATGTTGGCGTAAAAATGGATGTGGTGATAATTGTGAAGTAACTACAAAAATGAAAGAATATGAGATGTATGGGTTATATATTGTTAGAGATATTTTAGAATTAAATTTTTTGAATATTAACTCATTATTAATAAGAAAACATTTAATTACTACAGAAAATGGTATGTATATATTTAAAGATAATATTAAATTATACAATTCTTCAATATATTTATATAAACAAAATATTTGTCTGCATTTTAATAAAAAAACAAACATCACATTAATAAAAAATAAAAAAAAATCATTTAGTAAATTCATATTTTCAAAGAATACACTACATACTGAAAAAACAAGAACTCCTGATAAATGTGAATACCAAATACATATTTCATCACCTGTGAATTCATTTAATATACAAAATAAACCATTATATATAACATTTGAACATATATCTTTTGAACATATTTTATTTAAACATATAACAAATGTCTATTTGATAGATTGGAAAAAAAATGTATCATATTTAAATGAAATAAATTTTAAAAATAGTTATATTATTTTTTATAATTTAAATTTTAATACTGAAAATGAAGCAAAAATTAATACAATTTTTTCAAAACATGAAATAATATATTATATGATTTATAATAATAAATTATATCGTGAAAATATTATTAATTTATCATTAATATTAAATAAACGAATTGGTAATGAGTATAATATTTTTTTCAATAATAAACAATATTCATTAAACGAATTAAATGATACATTTGATACATACAACCTAAAGGAAACAATAAATTGCTGTTTAGCATCATACCCAAAACGATTTGAATTATTACAAACAACTTTACATACATTAGAAAAAAACGGTTTTGATAGTATAAATTTATTTATGAATTCTTATACATTTAAACAATGTGTAACTATTTCAAATACTTTTAAAATTAATAATATTCTACTTGATAATATTGGTTCGATTAGAGCGGCAGGTAAATTTTTTTGGTGTAATCAGTTAGATAATTATTTTTTTATTTGTGACGACGATATAAATTATCCAAACGATTATAAAAAAATAGGAATGGAAAATATAAATAATGATAATAATTCGTTATATTCATGTCTAGGAGCAAGATTTAAACCAAAAGTAATTAAATTTCCTTTAAAAAATGAAAGATTATTTAATAGTAAATTTCCAGAAGAATTACAACAAAAAACAAAGGTTCATTTAATTGGAACAGGTGTATCTTTTTATAAAATAAAGAAAAATAATTTTCCAACATTTGACTATCTATTAAGTTATGTCGTATATAATGATGATTTATTAGCTATCTGGTGCAATAAAAATAATATTAATCAATATACAATAAAACGAAAAGAAAAATGGTTGATTTCTAATGAAAATATGGAAATAGGTTTATATGAAGAAAAAGCAATTGATCCAGATAAACAACATATATTGAAAATGTATCATGAATTAAATTGGGAATAAATACTTTGTAAATAACTTACAAATTTAACAGATAAATTATAAAGAGATTTATCATCTTGAATTAAACTACCAACAACATTTGTTGTTTTTAAATGAATTGAAAATATTTTTATATTAGAATTGTTTTTATAAGTATCTATATTTATATCATTAGACGGAGTAGTTTGTTTTTCAATTGATATTATTTTAAAAATAATTAATATAAAATCATTATTATTTATTTTTTTTAAAGCATTATAAAGTAATTCATAATCTTTCTCAATATCAATTCTTATGACAAAAATATTTTTTTTTTTTGATATTATCTTTCGGAATCGAGACATACATCTATTGAAATAACCTAAATTTTTTTTGGGACAATGATGGACAAATATTTTACCATATTTATTATGACTACATAGTTCGTTATTTTCACTACAATTATCGTTTAAAATTAAATTTGTAGTATTAAATAAATTTTCATAATTATTATTCAAAATATCTAAAATATTATTAAAATTAAATAATTGTAACCAATCAAATGGATAAGAATTTTTTTTTAAATGTAAAAATTTTAAGAAACCTGATGGAAAACAATTTAATCCTAATGATATAAAATTAAATTCCATCATTAAACATCTAAATAGATATGATTCAAGTAATATACTTTCAAATTTATGATTTTTTAAAACATCATATGATAATTGATAGTTAGACTCTTCAATATTATTTAATAAATAACAATTTTTGTTTATCACAACGATGATTTTAATACTATTTATTCTTATAATGTCTTTTAGATAATCATTGCTAATATTATAATTGACGTTCAAATATTTTAACACGTTTATTTCATTTATATTTAATTCATTAAGATTAAAACAATTAATACATATAATATTCGGTTTCATATTTTGAATATGTTCGTATGGTGGATTTAATGTTATAGATGGATTCATGTAATGCACTTCCATTTTATTCAAAGTTTTTCCACTTTTAAAGATAGATATAAAATCTATTGTAGAATCAAATAGAATCTTTAGCATTTTATATATAACATATATAAATGTTAAATTGTTGTATATTTTTTGATTGTCATGGTGGGGCGATATGGAAATATTTAAGGCAGAATGAAGAATTTATGAAAAAATACACATTAGATTACAGTAATCTTATTAGTATCAATAATTATGTAAATGGTAATAAATATTCAAATAATACTGATTTAATAAAAGAACATAAAACAATTATAAAAAATGCAGATGTTCTAATTTTACAAATAATAGAAAAAGATAGAGGTTTTTTAAATAATAATGAGGTAATACAACTTTGTAAGAAAGATTGTATAATAATTAAAATACCTCATTATAGAAATAGTGTGTATAAGTATATAAATATGGGAGGCAGAGAAGATGATTATAATATTTTTAAATTCCATCCTACTTTAAAAGATAAATGGGAATTATCAAATCAAATTAAAGATATTAATAATGTTGATGAAACCATTGACATAATAAAAAAAAACATAACTTCTATGAATAACTTTTCACGTGATATTGAAAAAATGAAAATATCTCTAAACAATAAAATAATAGAATTTGAAAAAATAGATGCTAAATCAGATATCAAAATGCTTGATTTTTATAATGATAATTATAAAAAATATAAATTATTTAACTCTCGGTCTTATCCATCATCTATATTTTTTTATGAATTAACAAATAGAATTCTTAATAAATTAAATATAAATTATAACAAAAATTTTATTGATATATATTTCGCAGTAAATAAATCTGAACCCATTCCAGATTATTGGTATAATTTTTGTAATTTTAGTTTTAGTAAAAAACTTTGTATATATGAAGGGATAGAAATAGAAGAATATGAATGGTATTATTTACTATTATTATCTAATAATATTGATTATGTAAATTCTAAAGAGGAAATTTTAAGATTATTAGATATAATAAGAAAATAAAAAGTCAATATTCGTGCATTTATATATATATATTGACTAAATTACCTTCAACTTAAATTATCTCAATTCATTTCGTTCCTCGATAACTGCCTCTAGAACCTTTTTTTCAGTGCCTTTTTTTTCCATATATTTACATAATGCATTGGTGTCTTTTGGGAAACATGCTCCACCGTAGCCCAGACTGCCATCAGGACCAGGGACATTCGTATGCATTGGATTAATCCAATCATTTTTCAACATCATCTCTTTTATTTTTTCAAAATTGGAACCATTCTTTTGACAAAGTAAATAGTATTCATTAAATAACATCACTTTTGATGCATAAAAACTATTGCAGAATATTTTCATGCTCTCACTTTCAAGCGATGTGCTATGACTTATTTTTGCAGTTGGATAGAGTGATGCGTAAAAACTCTCCAATATATTCATATCGTTTTGGGTACAGTTTGTACTTTTCCCTAAAACAATATGTTGTTGATTATGAAAGTCCTCAAAGGCAG
>Ga0070754_10003413_pt1 | contig 11224 bp, 13 predicted proteins | sample VirMetDEL_Sep_01_FD_75181 | JGI IMG/M metagenome (GOLD analysis project Ga0070754, IMG submission 75181) | Aqueous microbial communities from the Delaware River and Bay under freshwater to marine salinity gradient to study organic matter... | ecosystem: Environmental > Aquatic > Marine >... | reverse complement strand
CTACTGGTCACTTGTCCTGATAAACGGTGATGATTGTGAATAGGCAATAAACAGAAGCCATCTCATGTCCGACTATTTCTGTCTATCCATCAATACAAGCTCCACTCCTGGAGTGCTTGAATCTTTTCTCAGTCTGATTGTCCTGGAATGTCTTCCACGCACTATGTGCTGCGGTTAAGAACAGCTAGTATTCAGGAAAATAGTAGGTGGCGCAAAGTTGATACAGCTTCACCTTGTCATTACGCTCCGTTTCGTTGGACTTAAGGATTGGAATCCTAGAGAGAAAAGCCGTGTATGGCCAAGTGGTGGCTGTGAGATCAAGAAACTCCTGTAACTCTGTGGCTTTAGGCTTAGTAGGTAGAAAAGCTTCGCAAAGCAGGGTCTTTTGTCTTTTGGACTTCTACGTCAGCGGCTGGGATACTCGAGATTTTTGGAAATCTGTTAAGATTCTTTGCTTATGACTAGTCACGATTGGCACTTGGCTTATAATTGCCAACTCGCCTTGAAACTAATGAGCCTCTCGCGCACGGAAACGGATGAGGTAACTGGAGCTTCTGTTTATTATATCAACGAGGGATTGCGAGGTGGGTATTTTGCGGTACCCCTTTCGGGTAAAGCAAAGAAGGACAACAAGAAGATCGCAAAGCGGATGAAGATGTATGGAGGTGATGGCGATATCTACTTTACCAATAAAACCAAGAAAGCCTTCTTGATCTTTACTGACGATGATGCAGCTGTAATACCTAACTTTGAGTTGGGCAGGGATGCCATGGTTTTCTCTGAGGCAACTTTTGCCAAGCTTCAATTCCGTGAAGGGCTAAACGGTATTGGAACATTATTATTTACTCCTAATGATGCACTCGTCGATAATGCGGTGGCATACCTACCCGGCGTGAGCCGTAGTTCATTTGAAGCTCATTTGTCTGCAGGCGGCTATGGATTCTTCTATGAATAGTCTCTATCGCTGCGAGACTATCCTTGTACGAGAAGCCAGGATTCATCCTTGTCCCTTTAGTAGTGAGCGCCATCTGAGTAATTCTGGCTATACTTGATCCCTTGTAATCCTGTTGACGATATCATTGATCTTGTCAAGGCGCCGGTCTGAAGTCTTTCGCCTTGGAATTAATTTGCTATCAAGCAACTGTTCTTTATGATCAGTGGCATCATCCTTTCTTGGAATGCTTCGCGTGGCAGCATTTGATGCAGGAATCCCGCGCTTCTTCTGGTATCTGTTGTTGGACATTTCTGTAATTGACATTCTTGATCGGTTAATGAAATCTTGGGACATATTTGTTTGTTCTGGTCAGGCGCTCCTTACTCGTCTAAGCTGTATAAGTATTTCAGCTGGATGGTCAAAGAGAAACTCCTGGAGGTGGCGTTAGCCGCCGTAGGCTCCGCCTGTAGACCCACCAGCAATGAAGCCAGTAGGAGCTACAGGTGGAGAATCTCATAGCCATCCAAATGAAGTGAGTACTTCAGCTTGGAGAGGGTCCAGATGCCACGTCTCCACGTGTCATTGGCGAGAGCTGTTTTGACTACTGCTGAAGGTGCCTGATGTCTTCAGTGTCGGGGTACAACTAGACCGCAGAACGAGCTACTACCTTTCGGTCATTCACAGCTCTGCCTTTCTTTTACGTCGGTTCCATGCGACGAGAGGTGTTGTCATTCCGCTTTTTACCCCTAAACAGGCGCCATCAACGTCAGTATTCAGTTCTGCTCAGGTGTTTCTCCCAAACTTTGGTAGGCGACCTTTGCAGCATCCCATTGCTGCTTCCGCTTCAAGATAAAAGCATATTCACTTGAATCCTCTTTGCCGTAAGCTATTAATCCACGAAGTGTCCGATCAAAATACCGTTCCATTAGAACGACATACTCATCCCATTCCTTCGGCTCCCAATACTCAGCCGGAATTCCTTTGATATGGATGATCACGCCGCCACCCGTATCAAGAAGATGGTTTGATCTGTATTTTTTGTGTGACCTTCGAGTTTCCAAGTTGTCATCCCGCTCACGAGCATCTTCTTCACGTTTCCACCGCTGTCTTTCAAGCTGTTCACGAGTGAGTGGCTTGTAGTTCAGAATTAATGCTTGAACGATTCTTGCCTTAGATAGTCTCATTGCCGTTTTGTGGCATTCAAGCTTTTTCCAGGCAGTGCTTGTAATATCATAGCTAATTTGCCTGTCGCCTTTGCTGCCTTTATTTCGAACGGATCTTTCAGCAGGGTTTAACAGTTTTTCTGGCCACTCGTACCGTTTTGTCGGAGAGTCGCTATCCGAAAGACTGGCATACCGTGGAAGTGATTGAAGGATCATGCGACTAAGCATTTCCCAGTTATGAATGCCAGCATCTGCAGCGAGAGTATTGAGTCGTTCATAAGCATCTTGGGAAACCCATACCTTCAAACGCTTCCGAGTAACGCGTACTCCATCCCACGGTCCATCTTTCTCTACACGCCGAAAGTCCCGCTGCGCGTCTTTCTTGCGTTTCCGGTATTGACGCTGGTGTTTAGTTAGTTTCTTAGGCATAGTATTAGTGTAATTGAATAATAGGTGCCTGCAAGCCTTTTGACGGAGTTTTGCCTGTTGCCGCGCCATGCTCACGTGAGTGTGACCCAAAGCGCCCTACAGAAGCTTCTAGGCGTGTTTCATAGCGATTTGGTGAATGGATTGATGAGATCCACCCACGCTGGCGATCTGCATGCCTTCTGATGAGTGTGAATTAGTCAGCTGGCGTTATTGAAGTGGGCTGCGTTTGCTCGTTGTTTTCTTTTTCCCGTATTCAAAATCTGTTAACTCTTTAGCCCTCCTTCTTGGGTCGATTCTTTCATAGTGTTTCATTAGCATGTCTACGCTATGTCCTGCTGCTTTGGCGACAAGAAATACATCTTTTCCGGCAAGCAGGCTTTCTTCAACAAATGTTGCACGTAGTGAATACAGTGTGTAGGGTTTGTTGCTGAAGATGTGCCCACGCAATCTGCCTTGAAGCCTTTTCGTTATATCTGACCACATTTCTTTGTATCGTAAATAGGAAAGTGTTGACTCCATGTCTCGGTATGGACAAGCCCATATCATGTCGCTTGGTTTCAAGCCGCTAGCCATATTCCGTTCTCTTAGCCAGTCCTGCTGGAACTTTCTCCATCTCTCGAATACGTTTACGCAGTTGCAGCTAGATATTCTCATCTCTCCTGTTTTTGAGGAGTAGTACACGATGTGCGCGATTTCTTTCCTGACAATGCCAAGGTCTTCCAAGTTGTCTTCGTCTATTGGTATGTTGTGTTGTTGATACAGTTGTATGTTCTCTGCTTGCTTGGATCTTGAGAAGCGGCCAACATCTTCGAACTCAATATCCTTCCACCTGAGCTTCATTAGTTCCTCGGGTCTACTTCCAGAATTCTTGGCTATTAGAATCCAGTTCCAAAACATATATCTTGCCCATTTTGCCCACTCTCTCTCTTGTGTGTTGGCTTCTGGGATCCATTCTGACCTGATGTATTTGAGGATGGTTTCCCAGTCATCTGGGTGAATCGCTGGGTTTGACATCCTGTCCTCGCCTCTTATCTTGATTCTTGGAACTTCGATATTTGGCGTCAATCCTTTGCGGTGAAGTGAGTTGATCCATGATTTTATGGTTCTTAGCTCTTTGGTCAGGGTTTGTTTGGTGACTGATGTTTTTTCATTCCAGCGACCCTTCACCGTTGCCTGTCTCCATGATGGATATTCGTCAAAGCATCCGTGATTTAATTCCGTTATGTCATCTATTGACTTGTAATGCAGGTAAGGCACCAAGTGCAGACGGATATTTATCTCGAGCTGGGTTACTGTTGCATTGCTAATCAGTCCTGCCCGTGCTCGCTTTTCTTGTTCGATTAGGTACTCCTTTGTGTGGTGTTGGATCGAAGTCTTGTTTGTTTTCTTCGTTTTTGGGCTGGCGGGTCCAGTGGGTCTTTTGCTGTCTGCTCTCCTGTTTTCAGTGCGCAGTTCTGCGTATATGTCAATCGCGCACAAGATCGCCTCTTGCTCTGTAGTTGCTGTGTCGATACGTGCCGTCCTGTATTTCTTTGTTCCAGGTATGAGTTCTCTGTAATAAAAGCTTTTTGGGTCGCGTTCGTAGCTGATGACGGCTGCTTTGCCGCCGAGCACCTTTGTTTTAGTCAGTAGCTTGGGCATCGCCGGTAACGCTAGCGGAGTTGGACTGGGTTGGACAAGTCTGTAGTGCCTCCGTCAAAAAGCCTTGCTATGGCTGGGCTCATTCTGTCTGAGGCTCACAAGCTCAATCCAACTATAGCAAGCGATTTGAGCTAACTGGTGAGTTGGACAGAGTTGGACAACGGCAGACCTTCGTTCCTCCTGGCACGGCAGGGCGTTACAGATTGTGATATTTGCATGTGTCGGTTGGAGTTCCGTCCTCCATGTTTTCGTCGTTTTCTGGGCGACAGGCGCTGGTTGGACCAGCCTGTTCAGACGAGACAAGAGTGATGTCCTGTTGAAGAAGCTTCTCGAAGAGTGCTTTTCAAAAGTCGGACAGGTTGGATGGTTTGGGTAGGCTCGGGGAAGCGTGCTCATGCTTTATCAGCTGTTTGTTTGGTAGTCACTGGGAGCTTCAGGAACCAGTCGCATCATTCCTCACGCCCTCGACTTAAACGCTGCGACAGCTTCCAACAGAGCAATCTTTCCCGAACCTCAAGGAACTACGTCATTCGCGACCTAGAGCAGACCAACTGATGGACACCGCGAATCGCGGGACCGAGTACGGGGGCAATGACGACCAGGGTCAGTCGTGAAAGACGCTGAGAAATTTGCGTTATGATCTAATCAGGAACGCGAAAGCTAGGTACGCTATAATGATGCCAAGCACACGCAGAGTCATGCACAGAGCATTTGGCATCTTCGCTGTACTAAGTGGGTTGCTTTCGGCAACTCCGTCTCAAGCAGCCACTTGGTGGCTGGTAGTTGTTGCTGATGGGAAAGGAACGTATGACAGTGAATACTCATTCCAGCTTCCGATGGACTCAGAAGAACAGTGTGAAGTTGCAGGAACAAAGCTTGAACTAAGCGCAAAGAGTGGAAAGTTCGACCAGAAAGGAACTGACTACATGATGTATGAGTGTGTTCTTGGAAAGTAGAGATGTTGAGACTAGTTGCTCTTTTAATCCTTCTCAGCCGTTCTGGCATAAGTCTGGCGCAAGAGCTTGGACCGGCAGACTTTCCAGCTAGCGAAGTCGGCAAGTCAATGCCAGAAACGATTCACGATGCCTACTGCAGACAGCTCGGACGAGAATGTCGAATAAGATTTAAGGGAGTATCGATGAGTATCGATGGCTATAACGGAATCACTCGAGATAGATTTCTGGGCTTCAGGAGCTCCGCAGACGGCGAAGAACGTTACTTTTATGTTCGTTACTTAAATAGCAAGGGACAAGAGCAGGAAGCGTTGTTCCTATTCGTTAATTGGGGTGCTGCCTCAGAGTTTGGACAGGCATTGGCCAGGTGGTACGAACAAGATGCTCGTCCAAGACCAAATTTTCGTTTTCCCAGTAGCCAAGGACCACAGGATACCCAAGGAAGGTAACGAATGAAAGGGCTTTTCCTCACAATGGCAGCCATATTTGCTTGGGAACTTTTGCAGTAGCTCCTTACACACAGCTAGGAACCACTCAAAGAAAGCCAAGGTTCTTGGTCCCTGCTTTTCTTCAAGAGCTGATTCAGGGCGGCGGAGACTTGCCAAGACGATGCGGATATTGCATAAGAAATTTTAATCCTTGGGAAAGAAATTGCGACAACCTTGGATAGAGAGAAGGTGTGTATCAGAGATGAAGAACCTAGCTGTACCCGCGTTAGCCCTCACACTGGCTTTGGCTCCGACTGCCGCATTAGCAGGAAGCTACGAAGCACTATGCGGAGGGACAAACTGCACAATCATTGTCTCGCCTAAAGGAATTGACTCACCTCAGGGTTCAATCCCTGCAAGTAGGGTCTCCTATTGGAGTGTGAATGGCGAGTCCTCAACAAGCGTGGGAACTGGCGTTGCGACGACCATTCTCTTTGGTGGGATTGGTCTCCTTGGTTTTCTGGCCAAGAATCATGATTTTTGATTTCACTATTGATGGGTATGATGCAGACGGCAGAAAGGTCGCAATGCAATTCAAGTTCAAGAATAATAAGCCTGTCAAAAGACTAACCAGTGAGCTTTATCATGTCTCTGGTCTTGCAATGGGAAGACAGAGGAGCATTAAGGAAATACAGGCAATTGAATCTGGAGAAGCTCCTTTAAACGCAATGGAAGGGACAATAGAGCCAGCACTAGTAACTAAAAGCAAGCAGAAGAAACTTGACTGTGGCAGAGTTCTTCAAGACTACGGCTGCAATTATGACGAGTATCTTGCTGCCAACCCCAGCGTGAAAGCATGGGCAGAAAAAAATCCCGGACTAGCAGCCAAAGAGAGAGTCAGACTTGGAGCTCTTACACAAGAAGAGATTCAAGAGCAGGCAAAGCCTAAGACTAAGTCGCTTCAAAGACTCCAACCTTCGCTCGGTTCAATGGAAAGACAAAGTTCAGATCCATATACTGGTAATAGGCAAGAAGTTGATCAAACTCCTAGCGCAAACCAAGCAATTAATGAGAAGAGCCAAGATATGGAAAGTTCAACGAAAAGACGTGGCAGCTGGATGGTAGGCGAATAACAATCAAAGCAACTATATAGGCTAGCCATATAGCTGCCAGCATTGCCTGCTGTCGAGATAGCAGCCAGATGTTGCCAGTAAGGCGTGTTAGAGGGAGGATACGCCTTTCAGTATTGCGACCATATCTGAAGATGAATAAATCACTAGATCAGCGCCGTCTTGCCTCGTGGTAATACCACCATAGATATTGGATGTATCTAAGATGTCAACTCCTGGCTCGTAATCATAGATACCATCGACGCCTTCGCCAGTTGAAAGGATAAATCTGTCCCTGCCAGCACCGCTATAAATAACATTAGTGCCGCGACCACCTCTTATGATGTCATTACCATCTCCTGCATTAATCCAGTCGTTTCCGTCGCCACCACTAATATCATCATTGCCACTCAGCGCAGATATTATGTCATCGTACTTACTGCCTGTAATTACATCTGAGCCCGACAAGAGCTTCTGTTCAAAAGCAAACATTGCTGCCGTACTAGTCGACGAAGCCTGTGCCTCTTTTAAGCTGATCGCGAATCCGGACATATCAATCCAGTTATCATCACCATACCAAGTCTCTGTTTGGTAAACGGTGCCACCACTTAGCTGCGTATAACGCTTGCGGCCACGCTTAATCTTCCTGTAGGAGAATGAACCGGTATATGTTATCTCAACCGGTTTCCACTCTCCTGATGTAAAAGGTGCTGTGCTCCCTCCAGTGATACCCGGAGATACTTGAAGATAGCCTTCGACGTCTAGCTCAGAACGGTCAGAGTACGTGATCTTGAGATCTGAAAAAACAGGCAGGCCAGACCGCTCAATGCCGACTACCGTGGCTGGACCGAATGAGGCATCTATTCGTGCCATAAAGATTAAATGGGCTTAGCTCATTTCCATATCATAGAGGACTTAGCTGTGAGAGCAAAGAGCAGAAGGGCTCATGCAGAACTTGCATAATCTATATGCCGGTTTAGGTGTTAAAATGTAGACCTGTGACGTTTCATGTATGGTATGCCAATAGCTACAGCGGGGATCATTGACCAAGAGTGGGCTGACCTGATCAAGAGCTGGATCGCAGGTGATAGGTATGTTGACTATTATATTGAACGGCGGAATACAGGCATCAATATTCCTATCGAAGTCGATGACTCCGATAGAATTAATAGTACTGCAAGATGGATTGACTCTATTACAGGGCTTCGTTTCAGAGAAACGACTGACCCTGATAATGCAGACATATTCTTCACCCAGGTTGATGCTCAATTTTTCGATAATCCAGTCGACGAAGGAACGCTAGGCTATACCGAGCATGTGACTAACGGGGTCAGAGACTATTTCGACATAGTCTATGTCGACGATGAGATCAATGACTTTTACACTCAAGTAGATGGGGTCACCATTAATCATGAATTCGGCCATGCTCTTGGCTTGGCTCATCCATATGGCGATGGATTCAATGCTAGCTTTACGTTAGATGATACTATCATGTCATATAATCCAGTGTCGGGAAGCACAATTAAGTATCAGGATTCAGATATTGCAGCACTTAAGTTCCTCTGGGGTGAAGCCGGAACTAACTATGATGCATCAATCATCGAGACGGTACCAATTGATGAATCTGATTCATTCAGCTTCAACGACTTAGCTTCTTTCGCAAGAGGATGGAAAAATGCCGCCAACAAAGCTAGTCTAGATACTAATTCCTCTAAGCGAGAAATTAAGGGAACCGACGACGATGATCATATAAATCTGATAGGTTCTTCTCGGGGACGCATTATTCAAGGGCTAGGCGGCCAGGATGTGATAAATGGAAGCAAAGGAAAGGACAGGATATACGGAGGAAGTGGTGCTGACTACATTGTACCCGGCACCATGAAAGACAAAAAAGACAAAGACAAGATTTACCTCGATAAAGTCAAGACCCCTTACGAGGCGGACGTCCTTTTTGGTCTTCAGAAGATCGACAGGGTCTATATTATCGGCGGAAGTAGTGATATATCTGTCCAAGCAATGAACGGTGGAATAGGGATTTTTGATGGGGGATCGCTTCAAGCAATTTACACTGGCAAACACCTTGATGAAACGGTTCTATCCAAGATTGTGTTTAGTATATGAATAGATTCGGGAACTATTGTCTACATAGACTTGTTTTGGAACAATGCCGGAAGCGTTACCATGAAGCTCCGCCCAAGATATACATGGATCAATGGGGCTACGAAAGCTATGTCAGTATCGGGGCACTATTCAGCGCATCTAGACTCAAATAGGACCTAGGGCATGATTAATAGTAACTAAAGCATACAAGCTATTATGGCAGTCAGTTACTTCGGGCATGCAGAGTCAGGGGGTCGAAGAAGCGGGAATAGATTGGCTTTAATATGCTAAGCATATAAGTCATTGATCACAGTCATGGCAATCGTCAAAAGGTGCCTCAGATCCTTCAAATCCATCCGCTCATTCGTCTCCTCAATCTCCACAACACCACCCTCAAGGATCCGATACAAGCAAGACAACACACCAACAGCATCAGGTGCTCTCTTGCCGATGCTATAGCTGATGTTCACTGACCTATCTTGATTCCGACTGAAGAGCTGTATGGGTACGTCGTTGTCCTTGCTAAGTGGCGTATGGCTCCAGAAGTCCAGCAAGACGCTGTTCAGTCGCTGGCTGTGCTGCTGTGGGGTGAGACCATTTGGGTGTATGTCGCGGAAGGCTTTAATGAGACTTCGGCTTGTCTTATGGGCAATAGTTGTGGAAGGTGTCATGATTGTGAATTTGTAAGCTTGGTAGAAGATGCCAAGTTCATTGCTATCAGGGATAAGAGGCACTACTGACCAACCTTTTGAACTACCCCTCCACTAACCTCATAGCTGTTTAATGATTTAGGGGTAGGTCGAGACAAGGGATGCAATGTTGCCTCTGTTCTTAGCTCAGTCATCGCTTGATACTTTTGCAGAGCAAATGCTATGGCGGGAGATACAGGCTTTTCTGTGTTCATTTCATCACTCCTTTCCTTTCGTCTGTGTATTCATCTACCCAATACCAAGCCAACCAACCTTTTTGTCTCGCCTCCTGAAGACGGTATCGCTCTGAAGTCCTAAGACGTAGCATCGGTCCGTACACATACGGGTTCTTGGTAAGACCAAATTGACTCCACCAGTTGTTTCCACCTTGACGAATGACTGGGTTGCACGGTCTGCACTTTCTGCTCAGAGCTGCCTGAGCCTTCCCATTGGTCCTACGACCCTTAACTGAGGTTTGGTTACCACAGACGGTACAGGTGATGAGTGTGAGCGTTCTAGTCCCGTCAAGGACTTCCTTGAACAGCACTATCCGAAAGACATTTCGAACTGGATTCCTCATGACCCTCAGCTCTACGCCTCAGCCTTATCGCTCCTCCAACAGCTTGAAGTTCCAGTTGTGGACAATGGTGAGCATGAAACGAAGCAGTGGTGTCGACATCGGTTGATTTGCTGTTCATGACTTTTAAGTTTCGGTGTTTAGTAGTCTGTATTCATCAATAAGAGCGTAGGCATCTAGTACCCGTTGCTCAGCCATTAACTTGTAGAAGCGTTGCTTCTGAGTACGAAGCATCATTCCGTCGTTAATCCAAGTGATGCTGGATTCCAGTTGCTTGATTTTCTTGGCAAGCTTGGTCTTCATAGATGTTTGGTTGGTTGTGATTGGTTTTGTAGTCCATTGCTCACTCAACGACGCCATCTGACTGGTGTTTTTGGTGAGCACATGACCGACAGTATCTCCAACATCATTGCGTGAGGCTTGAGCTGATCGAGGTACTGCGGTTTCTGAAGCAGTTCATCAACGCTTTCAAATAGCTTTAGGGACCCAATCAACATATCTATACCTTGTTGAATAGGATCTGTTGGTGGGAGAGCGACTAGAAGGTCTGAAGTGGTTGGAACAAGCTCACAGACATTCATCATTGCCGTAGCATGTGGCTCCACCTGAACACCTGATGAATCAGTAGGCACTTCGGAAAGTTCCGTTGACTTGAGTATTCGGACGTCCGAAGTCATGACTTTGAAATCTCGTTGACTCGGGACTTCTCCAGTTTCATCAAATATCGCTACGTAGCGACTTTTGGTGGCTTCATCAGCTTGGATAAGTCTTCGTGCAGCTCGTGGCTCCATGCGCTTGATAAGTTCGATAATGTCATCTTGAAGGCATCCTTCATGTACCTGTTTGCCGATGTAGGCGAGACAGGATGCCTGGTCCTTGTTGAGGTTCAAGGCTTGTGAACAGACATCAAGGAATAGTCCGTGGGCAAGGTGACTCTTCAAATGATGGACGCACAAGGCTTTTGCACGCATGTCGTCCTTGATCAGCTTGGATGCCTTGCGTTGTAGAGCCTTGAACTCAGTCTCGTATGCACTGATGGACGATCTAGCGATAACCCGTTGGGCTTCATCATTGATGGAGTTCCAGTCAAATCTGAAGGACGGTCCCGGTGATGGCTTAAGTATTTCTTTCATGATAATGGTTATTTGATAGTTGTCTCATCACCGCCTACTGGTCACTTGTCCTGATAAACGGTGATGAT
>Ga0070754_10003409_pt1 | contig 11233 bp, 12 predicted proteins | sample VirMetDEL_Sep_01_FD_75181 | JGI IMG/M metagenome (GOLD analysis project Ga0070754, IMG submission 75181) | Aqueous microbial communities from the Delaware River and Bay under freshwater to marine salinity gradient to study organic matter... | ecosystem: Environmental > Aquatic > Marine >... | reverse complement strand
GGAAATATCACTTTCTTGTTTTCCCGCAGCAGCAAAATCCCGCAGCAGCAAAATTACAAAAAAAACCTTGCTTAGGAACTGACGCTATGTGTGTGTGTACATCACAGGTCAATGTCTGCCTCCTTTCTTGCTGCTATGGACACGCGCGCCAATGACCTTTATAATCTAAATGATGATGGGTTTATCCATTGTGGCAGTCGCGATTGTGTTGCTTACAAATGTTGTCGCGATTGTGATTACACTTGGGACACAATAGCAGAATGGGAGGCAGGAAAGGGACGAGTAGCCTTCTCTTACCCAGCGGAAGACATTGAAGACGATGATGTAGTTTGCTCTCTTTGCTACAAAGGAGTGGAAGAATATTTCCCAAGTGATGATGAGTTTGAAGACTCGGATGAAGACTCGGAAGAAGCAGTGAATGCGCAGTAGTACAATGTGAATTCGCAGCAAGTCCCTCGTGGGCTTCAAGTGCTGCGTTTCCATTTGAAAAGAATGTAGTTATAAATTACAAATTGTATAAGTACAGTCTTTAGATGTTCCGTTTATAGATTTCAATCGCTTCATCCCACGAGCACTGATGTTCTTTCATTAAATGTAGCACTCGCACGCCGCAGATAAGCATCAAATTTGCGATGTCTCTATATCTGTACATTGTATTTCTTTTTGAGTTTTAATTCGCTCGCTTTTGCCTGGTGATAAGTTCCGGTGAGTTTCTCAAGGGTGGTGATGCTTAACTGATTGGGGTCGTTCATACTCTTAATGTAATCGTGTAGTCTCTTCAAGTCCGGCGGCTTTTCTTTTTGGCACAACTTATTGGAAACCGAACAAGTGTTTCGTTTTGCGTCGGTGATGTGCTGAAACAGTCTTTTGCGCAGAGAATTGGAAGTCATACCCACGTAAAGAATAATATGTTTGTGTGTGATTTTATAAATGGTGTAGTCAGTCATATTATACACATAAGTTTTTTTTTTGCCGTTTGATAAATTGTTTGTTAAATTGTACATTATACATTATACATTATGATATACTGATGTATGTTTCAATGGATTGCTGAAATTGAAATGAATTTTACGAGACCTTGACTAGTGACGCATACCCTGAGACAGTGTAATTGCTTGAATTACTATCAGTTTGAAACGAAATGCTTTCTCCAGCAGCCATCTCAACCAAGAAACCACCGCCACCAGTACGGCTTAAATCTACTTCAGGGCTTTGGTCAAAGTTCTCCACTTCGTGTATAATCCCTGAATTTTTTAATACATATAAATAGGCGTAATTATACAACGTCGTACTACTTGCCCTTTGTTGTAATGAAAAGGTCAGTTGATACCACCCGGCTGTTGTTGTTGTGAACGGTGCTGTCATACCTTGAGCGACTTGCGAAGTCCAACTGGTTAGATTTTGAACCCCAGTTGAAGTTATATTTTGATTTAATCTTGCGTTAGCGAATTGAGGTGATTGGGACACCCATTTGGGTGGCAAATCGTAGCCTTGGGATACCAGCATTTGTCCGGGTTGACCGTATCGCAGGAGTATGTCATCCGATTGACCGGCTGGGGGTGTTGGGAGCGCATTGATTTCAGCATCCGTGTACAGACCGGTTCCGCCGGCTGGATTACCGTTCGCATCAAGAGTTGGAATTGATAAGTCACGTTGAGGGTCGCCTACGCCTAATTTACAATTCAAAATGAGACGAGGAGTAAGACCTGTGACCCAACCGTGCGGATGTCTACCTTGAGCATCGGATGTGTCACTTGGTCCAATGAGTACATTTTTGGGTACGTGTAAGTTTATGGGTGGGATGGCTGGGCGTGTAATATCCGTAAGGAGTGGGTCAGCCCCTGCCAAAACACCCGAATTCGCAATGTCTCCGTTGACCAGTAAGCCTCCTCTGTTTGAAGCCTGTAGCCCATTATCACCAATTACACAACCATTACAATTCATAAATCCATCACTGCCTAATGTAAAGTTTGGTAGAGTATTAAAAAGTCGGTCAGTCTCAAGTACGTTGGTAAAAGTGCGTATGCTATTTCCTTGCTCATCTGTGTCTGTACCAAATTCCACCGAATTCCGAAGCGAAAGGTGCGCGACTGCTCGTTCAACACCATTAAAGTCTGGTGCTGTCGTGCGCTTATATCTGACAAAATTATCAAGGTTTCCCATAGTAACATTCGCATATGTTCTACTAAATGAGGTAGATTCAATATTACCATTTTTGTCTTTTATGACGAAATCACCATCTTCTCCGCCAGTGGGGTTAATTCCTCCAGTAAAAGACCCAACGTTATTTTCTCCATAAGGAACAGTCATAAATGTGTAATTACACATTACATAACATTTTAAATTAATTCATAAATGTGTAATTTGTTTAGTCTCTGAATTTGGCTTTTGGGTATTTGGCTTTGTAAACATTGATAGCATCTGAACCTCCGGCAAAAGATATAATTTCCTTGTACATCTGATACGTGGTGTAGTCCTTTGTAGTTTTCTTTGTTTCGGTTTCAAAGCCGCCCCCTGCCTTTTTCTTTTTGAGTTTCTCCTCCGTGAGAATGAAAGGTCTGTTCCAGTGGCAAAGATACCTTGTAAGTTTGCGAGACTTGCCTCCTTCCGTATTATGACTAATTATGTATTCTATCTTGTCGGTCTTGTTCAAGTCTTGTTGTTGTAGGCGCTCTGAAGTTCTGCGCTGCGTCTCTATTTCCTCAAAGCCCTTGTTGGATGTGTCTTCTATGATGTCAAACAGTTCTTTTATTCTGTCTAAATTAATTCTCTCAAAGCCTATGCCGAGTAAATGAGCGTTTACTTAATCCGAGCGAAAATATCTTTTACAAGCCAATTCCTTTTTGAAGACTAAAGAACTCGTCAGGTCAACAGTCTTAGAATACTGATTGCCGTCCAGATACAACAATTGAACCCCCAAACATCTGTTAAGGTCCGATGTGTATCCGTATTCATTTATGTACTGATGAAGTCTTCCCCAAGCACCATCTTTCCCCCTTGTTCCGGCAATTCCAAACTTGACTACTTGTTCAGCGTTGGGCTTGATAACGTAGAATAGTCTTTGGTCGTAAATGCTTTGTTTGTTCTTCTCGTCGTCTAACCACGGACCAAGTTCTACAGTTTGTGTGTCCGAGTATGCGCTTCGTAGTCTTCGTCCAGAGCCTTTACGATAGTCAAAATACACTTTCCAAGTGTTAGACATACATTTACTTAATATAAGCAAAGAAAATAAAAATGTGTTTTTAAGCAGGAGCGCCAAGGGGGTTAAATTTACTTGCGTCAAAGAAGTCTGCCATTTTTAAAATAGGCAAATTAGTGGGTTTCTCTTGCGAAAGTCCTGGTGGAAGATGTCTTCCATTTCCTGTTGGTGCGACCATACCAGCGGCAGCAGGTGGTGGTTCTGGACGTAATACAAAGTGTGTAATGCCCTTACAAGGCAATACATTTCTGCGAGTGGATATGTCTATGTTTGCCGGCATCAACTTTGGGGCAATGGGTTCTTCTTTGAATGCTAAAGGCTGTAGATTGTCTGACTGATAAACTTTCTGCTGTCCCACAGGCATAGACTTTAGAACGTTCGCTTCGGCTTTACCGAGCATCCCATTAGTCATTGGAAAACTCATAATTCTTTTAATGTAAGGAAATATAAGTTTTTCATAAATCATTTGGGAAATGGGAAATGGAATTGGAAAATGGGAAAAGGGGAATGCTGGAACTTTAAAAGTATTTTTATTTATCTGTATTTATCTTTTTGTATCTTTTTATTTAGACTACAACCTCAATTTGCCTGCCTGCCCCAACTCTTAGGGAACTGGTACATTCGGCAAAAATCATAAGGTTGCTGTTCGCAGTAAGATTTCCGGTGGTATTGACATAGCCGTTGAGGCTTACTGACCTTGTGTCTAATCCAGATATGGTACGTGAAAACTCCGAGTCAGGCATATTCAAACGAATACACTGGACGAAATACGAGTCGGTGTACTGTTGCTTTGTTAAGTTGTACTTCATCGCCGAGGGAAGCGAATTCTTGGTAATCTGATACATATCTTCAGTGCCGGCAGGATACTGTGGGTAATAAGCACCGTTCAACTGGAACTGATACTTTAGAGCACCGGCAGCGCCAGGCTCTGTGAAACGCTGATACTTGGTAAGATACTTTTCCGATGAACCAGTTCCATACATACCGTGATAAGCCGATAGTCGCGGAATAGCAGCATTAATACCAGCGTCTATTTCTGCTTTTGTAGGAGCGTCAGCATCCACAGCCGTAAAATTAGACGCACCTGTCGCAGTTGAATAACCAGGCACTGAATGAGGAGCACCAAGCGTAGCATAACCATTCGCACGCCAAGCAGTCCAAATGCGGTCAAGAGACTGCGTTGCTACAGTAAATCTTGAAGAGCCAGTGTGCTCGTTGGAGAAAGAGAAATACTGCTTAAATGGAATTTCTACGTAGCCCTTGGAACTTATCATAGAACTTACCATATTATCATAAACCGAGTCGGCAAGACCGATGGTTTCAATGCTGGCGTGAATGTCCTTGATTTCGTATTCAGCCGCCGCGCCAGCAGCAGGGGCTACAATGAAATTTGCGTGACTATTGGCCTGTCCTGCCGAAGCGAGGACATTATTAGACGCCCAATAAATGGAAACTACAAGGTCTGGAAGAATGGAAGCATCAAGGATTTTTGGCTCGCAAGTTCCAAGGAAACCCTCCCACTTATCAATGACGTGGGAGTTCCAGTTGCGTAAAGTTCGTTTGCGCCAGCAGTATCAGCAATTACAGTTCCTTCAAACTGATTTTTGCGAACAACCTCGGAATGACCAGTAACAGTATCACATTTGCTGCCCATAATGGCGGCTTTCGCATTACATAGAGTATTGTAAAAGTTGGTGCCCTGCGATAACTGAACACCGCCAGCCGATACTTCCACACGTTCTACAAGAGTAGATAAGTCCGCTGGAAGTCTGCCACCGGTGGAAGAACCATCAATACAGGAAGCACGGAAGTGAAGTTTGAATGAACGAGTATTCAAGAGAGCGTTGGCTGGGAGAGTAATTCTGGTGATGGTATTGGGGAGGGCATCAGGAGAGCCCTGGGGCATAAGTTTGAAGATATTGGTGGAAAATCCTGACAAACGGTCAAGGAAATACACAAGTTGTGGAGAGTAAGACATTATTATTACTTTTTACAAAATGTTTCTTTTTATTTTTTCGTTTTTTAATATCCTGGGGGCTTGAAGAAAGCATCACGACCGTTGTCTAATTTGTTTAAGACGCCATTGCTAAAACGAGGAGCAACACTTGGTACAAAATGTTCGCTTTCAAGATGTTGGGGATGTCTTTTCTTTATAATGTCAAACCGGATGACTGCGGAAAATGATATATTCCCTTTAGTATTTTGAAACTGTGTTATGGGCAGACTGCGATTAGACGCGTCGGTCAACTTGAGGCGTAGATGATTTAATTGCTTTTGGTGAATGTCTAAAAAGAATTCTCGACCAGTTTGCGCAGTATACTGAACCCAATCATCCGAGGCTACCACAACTCGTCCGAGAATGTCGGAGTGTGCGGTGTCAGACTTGTGAGTGCTTGCGTGATTGCGTAGTCCCTTGGTTTCTATGTTGGTATTCAGAACTCCTGGAGCACGGATATATATAAACGGCATAGTGCTTTTTTGAGCCGGATACTTACATACAATTCTTATTACACTTGTAGTAGGCATTGTAATCGTGACAGAACTTGTAGTATCATCGCCATTAAATGTCTTGTCGCCTCCGAGTAAAAGATAACTATCAGAAACGTCAGCATTAAATTGGATAATCGTGTTATTTGCCGTAAGTCCGTGGGCTACATCAGCATTCTGTGCGTCTCTTGTGCGTATATCAAAGGAAATAACTTTGTTGGTTGAGCCAGTCGTCGCAGGTAAAGGGTTTTCAATTACAGCATTGTTTACTACCGCTATACTTTCAACGATAGCCTGTCTGACTTGAATTGCGAACTCATTGGCTAAATCGTTGTAAGAGGTGTAATTCTTTGGGGTTAAATTCTTGGTGACGTCAACAACGGCTTGGGTGTCGGTATTGCGGTAACGAAATACATTATTAGTAGCATTGACGTCGTTGAAGTTTTTTGCCATACTAAAGTTGTCTAAAGTCATTCTGATGATTTCTCCCTCGCCTGCGTGAACTCCAGCATCCTGAAGATTGACTAAAAAGTCATCGCCTTTGGAGTTGCTGTCGTGCGCACGCGACGAATCTATGAACAGATTGTAACTGTTGGTGATTTGTTCCATCTTTACAATGTGTAATTTATTTTTTATTCTGTTTTATTTCCCGAAAATTTACCTGGAACTTCCCAAGTCTTTTCGTTGATTATATTTTTGACTTCCTCGGGGTCGGTAGATTTGTGCCAGTCATATACCATCTCTAACCAGCCAAAGGGTAAATGAGGGTAATCCTTCTCAAGGTCTTTCAAGGCTTTCTTTCTTTCGGCAAGTTCTTCATTCGTGTAATTGTAAGGGTTCTCCGGTAGATGACGTTTAATCTCACAATTTATTTCTTCGTCAGACATTCAATTTAATGTAACGCAAGAAAAAAAAAAAATCTTTAAAACCGTAAATAATCTGGAGGTCTGCGCTCTCTTCCTGACGTTCTGGACCAATGTTGTACTACACCTCGCCCACCTTGTACGGCGGCTTGACCTATCGCTTGGGCGACTGGCGCTGTCGCTTGAACTGCCGCCCCTATTAAATTCATATTTGCCTGAACGGCTTGGGTGACTACTCCGGATGCCTGATTTTCTCCGTAAGTGTCTATTTGCGCATTTCGGATTTCTTCTTCGTGCCTTCTCTGGAGTTCTTCTCTTTCGTTCATATTCTCGTCGCGAAGTCTTTGTTCTCGGACAAGATTGTCTTCGTACTGCTGTTCTAATTGTCTTTGCTGGCTTTGAATGTGTCTTTCCAATTCAGCAATTCTGCCTTGGACGGAATACGATTCTAAATTTTCAGTCTGTGTGCTTCGCTCTTGAAATTCATCCATTTCATTCATTTCATTTTCATTTCTTTCAATTTCAGTAGTAGAAGATGAACCAAAAATTCTACTTGCGAGAAGGCTCATTCTGTTTCGTAAAGGTGTTGTCTGTACTTCGTTGGCTGTATCGGGTGCTTCATTATCACTTTCATTGCCTTCGTCAGCACTGAAAAAGCCAGGGTCATTTTCGTTGGAGTTTTCATTACCATTATCATTATTGTCATTATTATCATCGTCATCTGGTCCGCCAGGTCCACCACCACCTCCAGGTCCGCCACCACCACCAAAAGTTTGAGGAGGTCTTGGTCTGTTGACGTCGCTTGCGTGTGGGATAATATTTGTATTTCTCAATTCGGCGGCATACATACTGGTGAGTTCCTCCTCGCTTGCGCCTCCAAGTTTAGCCATACTCATTTTCAACGAATTAAATGTATCAGGGCGAGAGACAGCAGGCTGATACTTCAACTTTTTGGAATGAAAAGGACTCATTTGGGTGTTTCTGGGTAGATTGTAGTTCATAGGCATCGGAAAATGTGTAGAACACATCGAGATAACAGATGCGTCGGATAAAACTCCAGTTCGGGACATACTTAATTGTTACATTTAGGTGTATGTATTAATTTACAATTTATTTTACGAATATCTCGCAACTGCCTTACGAGCCCTGCCAGAAGTGCGGCCTGCTCTTACATTCTCCATCATATCTTTAGCCGCCTGCGAACCTTTCTTTGGAGCAGAACTTGTCTTCTTTCTTGGAGCACTCTTTGGCTTAGAGCCCTTTACGTATCTACCGGACTTTGGAGCGCCGTTACAATTCTTGCTTTTGAAGCAACAGTCAGTCATTTTTAATAAATGTTTACATTTTTTAATTTAATTTATTTCCATTTCGTCTTTACATTTAATGTCCAGTACATTGTCCCAACCACTTCTAAATCTCATTTCGGGACTTTTAGGGGCAAAATCCATAAGCAAAAAGTTGTAGTCTATTTTATGGACTTCCTTACACAGATTTATGAAATCTTGCTCGGACATCTCAAGGTCTGCTTCTTCATACAACTTTCTTATTTGCGCATCCTGATTTAACTTGAAGAGCAGTAGCATCGTACAGTTCTCTCGGATGGCTCGGTTCAGTCCCCCTTGAGCGCAATAACTTTGAACCAGCATAAAAATGCTTATACCAAGTCCTTTGCCGACGTGGCGATGCTTAATACACAGATTGATTAGACCTGCGGATGGCTTGGAAAGTAAAGGAGTGCCTAAACTGTCGTCAATGATAACACCAAGTCTTGGAGGCACTTCTGATGTGTATTTCCACTCGGGTGGCTTCTCAAAGAAATCATAATCTTGATACATCAATAAGGTGTCCTCATCAATTCTGTTTATGGGCTTGGTGGCTATGTCCTTCTTGTACTTCTTGTACATCTCTTTAAGGTGTAGAAAGTGGTCCCATTCTTCTCTTTCTGCTTCCACAAGTTTAATCAAGTCTTTAATGACCGACACAGTCGGCTCGTAAACGTCTTCTTCCTGAATGTCTGCTATGTCCCAAATGGCTTTATTGGAGTAGTAAGTTGGAGTGATGAGCCACACACGGTCGTAGTAATTATAGTTTTTACACTCTTTGATAAAATTTGCTATAGCAACGGATTTACCTCCACCTCGTTTTCCGGAAGCAATACACAAGGTGTGGAGTTTGGGGAAAGCCTCGTGGGTATCTATAGTGAAAGCAGACTTCTCCGGTAAGTAAGTTTTGAACTTGTTGAGTTTCTTTACGGATTTCATTACAAGTGTATTTACATTTACAATTTATTTTACTTTGTATTTTAATTTGCCTGTATAATTCATCTTGAAATGAATGTATGATGTGCCTGTAAAAAAGTCTTTAAAAGGGGTACATACATCACAATTCATCAAATTTATTCAATTTTCATTTCCATTTCCAGTTTCAGTTTCAGTTTCATTTTCGGTTTCAGTTATAGTTTCAGTTTGAGAGATTTCTGTGTAAAAGTCCGTGTGGTACATTTGTAAGAAGTCTCGTTGGTCTTGTGAAAGCGAACTCAATTGAAAGTCTTCGGAGGCCATAAGATTTCTAATTTCATTTGTTCTGTTGTTTATTTCATTTTGATGATTGTATACTCGGCGGACATTCGATTCGTAAGTCTCAAAGAACTTATTGTCGCTGTGTTCCATTAAGAAATGTATCTCGTTGTCCGAAAGACCAGCATCGTGCGCAGTAATAATGTTATTTTGAAATTTATTCAGGTCAAAGGAAACTTGATTTGCTTTTGCGTAGAACTTTTCGGCAAGACCATTGTACACTACTTCCAGGTGATGCTGATTTTCTTCCGCTTTTCTTTGGATTTCTTCAGGAGTGTCGTGATGCGAAAATAACCATCCCAATCCGGCACCAATAAGTGTAGCCGCTCCAAGTCCTAATGCCGCTATTCTTGCTCCTGGAATTGGTGCGAGAGCAAGTCCGGCGGCTACTTCTCCAAGTCCAATAGCAGCACCTTCTTCTGCGGCTACAAGAGCATATCCGGATGCCATTCTAAAGGCGGCTGTTCCAAGTCCTAATGTTACATCCGTTGCTGCTGAAGTTGTTAAAGCGGCGGCGGCAGCACTAAATCCTGCTCCACCTCCAGAAATAGCACGTCGTTGCCCTTCAGACAAATTGGAAGTACTCAATAAATTATCAAGTGCGCTTCCCACAGATGTTGCTGCTTCATATGCTGCGAGTGTCGGTAATGCGGTAGTCATTAGAGTTGTTCCTGCTGCCGCACCTGCTGCCGACAATCCTGTTCCAGTAACAAGTGCCTCCCCTGCTGCGACAGTGGCATCCAATCCAGTATTCACTGCGGATGATACTAATACACCTGTTTGGCTTCCCTCATCAATTCCAGTTTGACTTACAATTTCACTTGTGAGTAATCCTGTGCCGATGTTCTTAATAGCATTTGGGGCTTCTGCGCGGACTGCTTTGAAAGTGGTATTCAAGTGTTCAGTCAATACAGGCGGTCTTAACTCAAATTGTTCGTTTGGATTGAATGAAATGTCATTCCGTGGAAGGTCTACCTGTCTTTGTCCTGGGACTTCTTCATTTGAAAATTGAATTTCACCGACATTCGGTGTCATTTCTCCAGCGGCATTGCGGATGTCGTGGCTTCCAAGTATTCCATAGCCGTGAGAAGACCTGAAGATTGTGCCAATGTTTTTATTAGCAAGGGACATTTGTAGTCGGTCAATAGCGGCTACAGGGTCAAAGGCTTCTGTTGCGAAAAACTTGTAGGCGTTATCGTTTGCGTGAATAAGACTTCCGCCGCCTGGAGCAGGCATAAAGGCAGTAATCTTGTGGTCTTGAAGACTTGTAAATTCATTTTTGTGATTTTCTCTGAACCAAAGTCTTGCGAATTTACTCCTTGCGCCGCCAAGGGAATGACCTGTGAAGTCTTCAGGAACTTGCTGATAATGGTCATACACTTTCTGTAGCATTCTGTCTAATGTATTTTGGTCTTGGGTTAAGGGGTTCTCCACAGATGTCTTCTTCTTGATGTATTGACCTGCGCGAGTAATTCCGGTGGTGTTAAATAAGTTGTGAAGTCCATCTTGCGTTCCAGACTTGATGCCTCCCCAGTGTTCTGTGCCTCTAAATGCGAGAGTGGGCTTACCATTCTTTTCAAATACTAACATCAGAGACTTACTCTCGTTTGTTAAAGTCTCATTCAACTTGTAGCCTGCTTTGGCAATGTCGGACACATTCTCGATGTAAAATTTAAGTTCATCTGGATTGTGAATGTAAGTAGCAGCGGACATCTGTGCTAATACTCTTTCCTTCGCGGACATCTTTGGATTTTCACTTGCGAACTTATGAACGTTTTCCAGTATGTTTCTTGTAGATTGAAAGGAGCGTGAGAAAGTGAAGTGATTAGTATTCAATTCGTACTTGTCATTTACGGAAACAAACGGCGTATACTGGAACTGATTAAATGTATTCAGTTCATTTCTTTCAGGTACATTTCTTTCCGACACAAATTGTGACGAATTGTTCTTTATTTCTTCAGGTATATCTACATTAACTATTGCGCAGCCTGGTGTGCGCTTACGTTCAGCCAAAGTGGGAGGGCACGTTTGCTTGTACTTATGGGCTCTATTCATTAAGGCTTTTACAATTACGCAATACAATCATTTGTGATTAATTACTGCGTAAT
>Ga0070754_10003408_pt1 | contig 11233 bp, 9 predicted proteins | sample VirMetDEL_Sep_01_FD_75181 | JGI IMG/M metagenome (GOLD analysis project Ga0070754, IMG submission 75181) | Aqueous microbial communities from the Delaware River and Bay under freshwater to marine salinity gradient to study organic matter... | ecosystem: Environmental > Aquatic > Marine > Coastal... | reverse complement strand
GGAACCTTCTGTAGTAGGATTAAAACCTATGCTAGCTAATGCCTGTCTGGTCATACTATTAGGATCCGCTAGAGAATAAGCCATTCCTAAAACTGGATTAATTGCACTTAATATTCCTCCAATAGCCATACTTCCAAGTGATCCAAGTCCTTTATTCTCACCAACATCTGTCATTCCTTCTGTTAAGGTTGCTTCTGATTCTTCTTTAGTGGGTGTTGAAAAAGTAAAACCAGAATCAGATCCTCCACCTATATTTTGTTGCGGTTTCATTTCTGTTAAAGAACTAAGTCCTCCAACAGTTGCTCCTGGTTTATAAGCTAAACTAAGATATTGATTATATAATTCATTTAATGTTGCCATATTAAGATAAACCTCTACTTCTTTGTGCTATTAATTTCTCAGTTGGAGATAATAAAGCCTCTTCTGTTCTACTTAAACCAGATGGAGTAAGATTTTGCAACCCAAATTTTTGTCCAAAATTAGTAGTAGATGCTAATAGATTTTGATCAGGCATTGGTGCTGCGCTTTGTGGACCAGGTGCTGTAACAGTAATAGGTTCTGGTTTAATAGGTACTATGTCAGTTGGTATATCTTGTCTTCTTGAATAGCTAGGTTTTTTAGAAGTTTCTTCTCTTGCTTCAAGATCCATTCCTAATGGAAGTTTATCCCATTGTTTTTTAATAACCCCCAAATCACCTTTTCTAATTAAATCTCTTACTTTATAATTAGTCCCTTCAGCTTCATTAATTTCATCTACACGTCTTTTAAATCCTGTATTTTTAATGTCACTAGAATCTGGTTCATTTGCTGATTTATAAAGTCCTTTCATTAAATAATATAATTCTTTTTTAGAAAAAGCTCTTCTTCCTTCTAAAGTTTTATAAATTTCTTTATCATTATATCCAATAGTTCTTAAAGCTTGAATTCTATTATAAACATTTGTCCATATTCTATAATTATTTTTTTGATATTTATCAAATTCTTTAATTATATTACTAGGATTGATAGTCAATTCATCAGCCCTTAAAGAATTTCTTAAAAAAGTCCCTCTTGCTTTACCTCGTTCCTCTGAAAAACCACCCGTTTGACGTCTAAATGATTTCATAGCATCAGCTGTTTGAATCCTTATTCCCAAAACCAGAGCCAATATTTCTTTAAATGGATCTAGTTTAACTGCAGAAGGTGATAGTATTCCAAAAGAAGCATCTACAATTTTATCTGTACTCAATAAAGTAGTAGGTCCTAGTTTTTTAAATATATGATCTAAAACTTTTTCAAATACTTTATCCCCATCATTTTCTATATCGTAAATGCTATTTCCTTTTGCATCTTCACCACCTCTTCCAAAAGGTAAAGATTTAGGGGCTAAATCCATATAAACTTCAGACCATATTGCAGGCTCTATAAAAGGTTTTAAAGCCCCCATAATAAATCCAGGATTCTCATAAGTACCAATTAATGATGATAGCAATCTTTCAACAAGTGAAGCATCAGGTATTTTTGAATATGAATTATAGTTATTAAACATGTATCTAAATGGCAAAGCAACCGAATCATATGGATTTGAAAAAGATAAATTCATTTGTTCCCATGTTTTGTTTTTAGGATCTTGTGATTTTGTAGGCATAAAACTAGCTCCTTTTTCATATGGAGCAGAAAAGTATTTAGTAAAAGCATCTAGTTTTTCTTTTGCAATTCCGGTTGCAGTAATCCCTGCTGAAACAGCTACTGGAGTAGCTGTTGTAATAGTACCAACTCCACCCATTAATCTTCTAGCTCCCATTTGTCTGATATATGGATTACTGGAAGACATTTCATTCATTCCTCTTCTCATAATATGAAAAGTATTTCTATACATCTCTGATGTAAAACCAACGAAGTTTCCAAAAAGAGGAAACTGTCTAATGTTTTGAACCGCTTTAGGGATCATAGAATAATTTGGATATACATCTCTCATAATTAATCCCGACATTTCTTTAATAGCGTCATCACTATTTTTTAATCCATCTCTAAAATTTTTTGAAACTTTTTCTAAAGGAATTTCTCCTTTGATATATTGAATTACACTTTTAACATCTTCTGATACTTTTAAATTCTTTGAAGGAATATTAATTAATCTTGCAATTTCATCACTTGATATTTTATTTGTAGCGTCCGCTTTAAATGGATTAAATTTAACTCCTTCTACCTCATCAAAATATTTAATAGCATCATCTAATTTTGTAATCGCTGGTTTTAATTGTGATTTAGTATAATTATATCCATATAACTTCCACACGTTATCACCTAATTGATAAAGTTCAGTTGCCTTTGCAACAATTGGATTTCTATATAAATAACTCATCCATTGTTCTGTTGTTTTTATTATTCCTAAATTTTTTTGTTTTATTATTTGAGGAATTAACATTTCTAATTCCTGGGCAATAACAGAAGAATCTAATGCACCTACTTCTAGTGCCTCATCCAACATGGATTTTAGTTTTTTAGGGTCTATTGTTTTTCCTACTACATCATCCATCATGTATTTAAAGCCATCTAAAAAACTACCACCACTACCAATATGTCCATTGGCTAATGCAAACATAGAAGCAGTTGTAATGTTTCTCATTTGTGTCATTACGGAAAGAACTGTTTTATTAATTTGACCAATACCTTTCATAGTCAAAAGAAATTTATATGGTGCAGATCTCATGAATACATCTGTAAGCAATGTGTCTCCTTGTATAGCTCTAGCAAATTCCGGTAGTGTAAATAAATCACTTCCATCCGCATTAGAAAATATTCCTTTTAAATTTAAATTATATGGTTGTTTAACTGTAATAGGTACAATACCCCTTGTTCCTTGAATCTTATTTTCAAGTAAAAAATCATCAAATTCTTTGTGGCTTCTAAAAATCCATTTACCTAATCCAGCATCTTTAATTGTTTGATACATTTTTAATGTCTCTACCGCTTTAGCTTGCTCAACTACTGTATCCATAATTATGTTTTTTGGATCCGTTACTTTACCAATTAGTTTAGCAATTTCATCCGGAACATTTTTCACATCTTTTAAAATACCATCTGGACTGGTTACTTTTGTTATATTTTTGACTCTTTGAAATGGACTAGTACCTTCATTTCTACCTATGTCTAATATATCATTTACTTTTGTCTCTGCCTGTTTTAAAATTTGTTCAGGAGTTGTTCCTTTTGGTGCTGTCTTACTGATTAGATTTACAAAATATTGAGTAGCTTTTGCCACATCATCTGGATCTGGAATATATTTATTATTCTTAAATATCTCATATGAAGTATGTAGATACTTACCCATATTTTTTATTAACTCTGCTCTAATGTCTTTATCTGTTACATAGGGAGCTAATTCTTTTGTTTGTTTATCAATCATTTTTCTTAAAGACGCAGCAGATAATTGAAGTGTTTTAGGTAATTCTTTTAAATCTAATTCACCTCTCATGTAGGCCAATACATTATCCCATTTTTGTAATGCTTTTAATGCAGTGTCCGATTGAAAAGCAATGTCTTGAAAACCTACTTTTGCTAATTTATACATTTCTTTATCTAAATCTTTAATAAAAATATCTACTCCTTTTTTTGCTTTTAATATTCTTCCAGCAAATGTTCTCTTTGCATTAATAGATGCTTGATCAAATCTTCCACCTGATAAAACTTTATCAGATAATATCTCTAAACTTCTTCTAACTGCTGGACCCCATCCTTTATTAAAACTTTCAAATTTCCATAAATCATATTTTGGTATTCCTATTTTTTCTGCAATGGCTCCAGGAGCTTTAGTTAAAAATCTAGCTACTGTTGGCAATCCTGTTTTTTCGGATGCTGCTATTTTAACTATAGGATTGATAACTGCTTTATTAACTCCTACTAATAAAGGCGCTGCAATATATTTTCCTGTAAGTTTAGTACCCACTCCTGTTAATTTTAATGCTCCTAAGAATGCAGTTCCTTCTGCTGCAAATTTTAATTTATTTCTTAAAATAGCTGCAGCTCTTTCTTTTGGATCTTGAATTTTTTCTATGTCTTCTGTAATGGTTCTTGATAAAGCATCTTGAGCTGGACTATACCATTTTCCTTCTGCTCCTTCTTTTCCTAAATAATCACCTAAAGTTTTTTGCTCTCCCGTACTAACTAAAAAATCTCCAGCTGCTGCAGGCAATAACCAATAGCCACCAAATTTAGCAACGTCGGATATTTTTTTTCCACCTTTAGTAAGTGCAAGTTTTGTAGCTGCTTCTTTAGCTAATTTTTTTTCTAATACCTTATTTACAATCTTCCCTGTTACCTTTCGTGCAACACCAAATCCAGTACCATACTGTACCAACAAAGAAGTTAATTTTGCTGACGCACCATCTTTATCTCCATATACCTCATCTAGGTTCCAGTAAGGTAATGCCTTTTGAACTGTTTCAAGTGTATCTGTATCTAATGCTAAATCAGATAAAGCAGATAATGTTTGAGCCACTCCTGCTGCAGTATTAGCAACACCACTTACAATACCAAGAGGTATGGGAGCTATATATTTACCTACCGCAGAAGTCCTAAACTGTTCCGACATTTGTTTAGTAGCTTTTTGTTTTCTTTCCTCATCTCCATAAAAAGGAGAATTAGGTGAAACAGCATCATAATATTGTGCTGCACCTTTACCAAATAATTTTTGAGATATTCTTAATGCTTCATATTTAGATGCATCTTCTGAATTTCCTAAATCTCTAACTCTGTCCATGTTTAGAGATTCCGATTCTAAATAATTTACATGTCCTTTTTTAAGTTCATTGACATAATCATTTAAAAGAGTTTTATCATTTTTAAATATAGAATTAAGTCTAAGTAAATCTTCTTTCTGTTTGACATCTAAGGTCTTAATAAAATCTACTTGTTCCTTTGGAAGTCTTTCCATAGAACCTCCTATGTATTCATCGGAATGGCTAAACTTACTCCGTATTTTTGATTAAAACTATCTACATCTGCTTGTGATTGTATAGAGGCAAAATCTTGAAATGCGGATTCATTGTATGCAATTAATTGAACTATATCATTAGAAATTTCTTTTGGTAATCTACTTCTTAATTCTGTATATTTAGAATCTTGTACCTGGTTCGCGGTCATGGATGCTTGGGCAGGTTGTGCTTGAACCATGGAACCTTGTGCATATCCAGCTCTTCCGCCATCAGAAAAAGCATCTTCAATTTTTTTATTAATTTCATCGGTACTAGTATCTGCATTAGAGGTTGCTTGTTGATTTTGTAAAGCTATTTTTGTATTAAATAAATCTTGTACCTCTTGATCCTGCCATATTTTAATTTGTTCATCTAAAAACTTATTTCTCTCCGCAGGTGTCAATTCACTAAATGGTTTTGGTTCTTTAGTTTTTTTATCTATTATATTAGTTAAAGCTCCTGCTTCTCCAGAAGTATATAGTTTTATTAAATTTTCTCTTGCTTTTAATCTACTAGATATTAATCCTGATCCCATTAATTTAGTTCTAGTAGTTCCTGAAATAGTACCTTTAGTTCCTATTTCATTTAAAGCACTATTTATAATTGCTTGTTTTTGAGAAAATACATTAGTTGGTCCGATTGCATATCTTTGTTGATATGCTTTTAATTTTTCTAAACTGATAAGATCTTCAATATCTTGTCCTGCTAGTTTAGCTTTAATTTCTTTTTTCTTAGTAAATAGTGGTTGAAGTTGAGTTGAAACCTCTCCAGCTATTTCACCAATATTACCACCAGGTTTTTTACCAATAGCACTTGCAAGTAATAAAGCTAATTAACCCCCTGTTGGTTGAGCTGCTGTTTCATAGGCTTGTCTTCTTTGAGCCATTAAATCTTCTATCTTTTGAACGGATCCTTTATCTGCATATCCTTGTCTAGGTTCCAAGTTTGCAATTCCACCTTTTCTAAATCCAGGTCTTTTAAGTATATTATATGCCATGTTTATTTTCCGTATAAACTACCTAGACCATATGCAGTTAAACCAGTTTGTAAAGCCTGTTGTAAAGGACTTGCAGTAGGTTGAGTAGTAGTTGCTTGACCCATATATGGTTGAGGATATCCCGAAAGTAATCCACCAATAATACCAGCTTGATATTGATATCTTTGATATGGTTCAAATTGAGCTTCTCTTGCAGCTTGAGCTTGAGCATCCAGAATAGCTTGTTGTTGAGCTTGAGCTGAAGTACCAGCGGCTGCTAATTGTTGAATCTGTCCAGCTGCTAATGCAGGTTGTAATTGAGCAAGATTAGAATATTGACCAAATGCTTGTGATGCTAATTGTTGTGCTTGACCATAGCCTTGTTGTAATAGTTGAGATTGTAATAAAGCTCTATTTAAATCTGATTGCGATTGATATTCTGCTCTTTGAATTCCTTCTCTACCACCACCAAATGCACCTGCTCCAATAGCTTGTGCAGCTAATGCTGGAATACCTTTTTGTGCTTGTATGTCATATTGTTTTAAAGTGGATTCAATAACATCCTTTTGATAAGGAGACATATATTGTTGATATGCAGTTGGAGATGTCATTGCAGTTGCTCCAGCTAAATAAGGAGCATATCCTGCCATTCCTGTTCCAGCACCCACTCCAGTAATTTGTCCTTGTGCACCATATTGTAAAGTACCAAGTCCAGCTTGAGTAGCTGCTGCTTGTTGTGCAGCTTGAGATAATAAAGTTTGTGGTGCAACTTGTGGAGCAAACGCAGCAGTTTGTATCGCTGGTAGTCCAGTTGTTTTTTCTAATAAAGCTTGACCAGCAGCTTCTAAATATGGTGCGGGTCTCGCTATCGACGTTTGTACTACATCTTCAGCCATTATGCTATTTTTCCTACTTGCTCAGCTTGTTTCATTACGTTTTGTAAAATTTGAGCACCTTTATTTACATCACCTTTTCCTATTCCTCTAACAGAATCTGCTGTCATTACAAATTCATTTTTAGCAAGCATAGCTGGAACATCATCTTTTTTCTCTTTCATTCCCATAGGAATAAATCCACCAGTCTCTCTTGCATCTAATTCAGATATTCCACCGATACCTCTTCTAATAGGAGGAACCATTACTCCACCCATATTAGCCATAATTCTTCCACCATTCTTAACACCTAACTGATCAGCACCTAAATTCTGATACATATCAATAATTCCTTTTGGATCCATTTGTAATATATCTGGATTATCATATAATTTAAATAGGTACTCTCTCATCTTTTCTACTTGATCTGGTTTAAAAGCACTTCCAGATGTCGTACTTGCTTGCTTACCTAATTTCTTTAAAAAATCTTTATAAGAATCAGAAGGTTTACTTGGCTTACCTTGTTCTTCTAAAAGTTTTTTAAAGAATTTATTTAATTCATCAGCAGGTATAGCTGGTCCTTCTTCATCAGAAACTGTTTGAATTCCAGATGGTCTATTAAATTTATATGTGATATCTTCTTGTACAGGATTTTCTACATCCATTGTAAGTCCACCAATTCCTTGGTTTACTCTTTTAGTTGGTCTTAGTCCTTGTAGTAAAGAATTGATCATTTCTTTTACAGTTGACTCTTCTCCTGGGATAAGCATTTTAGGAAGAAACTCATCTTCTTTAATTGGTCTTAATCCATATTTTAGTTGTAATCTCAATAATTCTTCTGGATCGGAATACTTAATTTTACCAGGAATATCTTCTATCCTTTTTCCTCCGGTAAGTTTATATATAAATTTATCTCGATCTATTTTTTCCTGTAATTGAACTTCTCTTTGTTCATCAGTCAATTGTTCATTAGCTAATTTTTGAAGTTCTAATGTAGTTGGAGTTACCGGTACTACACCTGTACTTTCTTCCTCTAAAGATCTTCTCAACCATTCTTCTTTAGATATTGGTTTACCTGTATCTGGGTCTATGTATTGAACAGCTGAATCAACATCTGTTGGATAAACAAAATCACCATCAGCATAACCAATTCTTCCACCCTTAGCAGCAAAAACACCTCTATCAGCATTATCAAATGCAGTTCTATATCTAGTTAAATAAGGTTGCATTTCTGCTTGATAGTCTGCTAAAGTATATCCTGGTTTTTTATCTTCTGGTTTCTCTGCTGTTAAATAACTGTAAGCACCTAGTCCAACTGGAATGGCTGCTTTTTTCAAAAGTTCTTTTCCTATAAGTGCATCTTCACCTATTTTAATTCCAACACTCTCTAGATATTTAGATCCTGCTCCTTTAGATATTTTTTCTAAATTAGCTGCGTTTTTAATATATTCACTACTCTCTGCTGCAGTCATTCCTTCTGGAATTTGAGTCGGTGTTGATTTAAATAATCCTTTAATACTGTCTGGTATATATTCTGATGCTGATGCTTTAATACCAGAGAATGCTTCACTTGCTGCCTTACTAGCTTGTGCGCCTAAAGTTTCTCCTGTTCCCATGGAACCAAATCCAGTAGGTTTCAGACTTCCTGCTTCTGTTTTAATATTAGGAATAGTTACTAAAGCAATATCCATAGGAGATATTCTTCCTGTTTGTTTAGCCGTTCCAGCTAAATAAGCTGCTTCTCTCCATCCTGGTGGTAAAAAAGGTGCTATTGCTCTTAAAGGACCAGCAATTTCTTTTGGTACTATTTTTTTAGCAACTTTAGTAAAAGGCTTAGTTATTGATTTAACAATACTTCCTAATCCATATAATTGTCTTCTAGTTTGCATTCTTGTAATCGCCATAATTTAAGTGTTAATATATTATAAAAAAGCAGGGAATGAAACCTGAAAGTTACTATTTTATTTGATTTTTTTATATACGTCAATCTTTTTTGAATTGTAAATCATCCATTAAACGTCCTGTATATCTATATTCTCCAACGTGGGTAATATAATCTTCCACTAAAATATGGCATTTACCACCTATTTCTGTCCATCTTTTACAAAATCCAAAGTCTTCTCCATAGTATTTTTTATTGTCTGGATCATGGTAACAATCAAAAAAGTTATACATAAACTCTTTTTCAATACATTTACCATTTACAATAGTAGGCTGGCTTATTTTTAAATTAGGATATTTATCTATCATAATATCAAACACTTCCTTTTTAATAAGCATACATCCGGTTGGAGCATGAGTCACTTCCGCTACTCCTCCTACTACCTTTATATTTTCTTTACCTTCTAGTTTAATTGGCCAAGTATATCCTTGTTTAGATAAACTATCTGCATCCATGTCTTTTTTACTGTCAATTCTTTTTTTTATTTTATCCCAATCTAATGTTTTTAAAGGATAAGGATTTGCTATCACATCTTTATCTGCTTGGATCATTTTAATAATAGTTTTAAAACTAAATTCAATATCAGAGTCTATAAATAACATATGTGTATAATTAGCTTTTTGTGATTCTTCCATAAAAGAATTAACACATAAGTTTCTTCCTTGAGTTACCAAAGATGATTTTAATAAAGAAAAAGAAACCATGATTCCATTGGCTATACAGTTTTGTTGAAACAGCAGTAAAGATTGTGTGTAATGAATAGAGCATTCACTATGTACAGGTGTTGCTACAAAAATAACAGGTTTGGATTCTGTAGTAGATTTATTTTCTTTTTTATTTATCCATATTGGTTTACTTGCGTCTTGCATCTATTGCTCCTTTTAAAAATCTAGTCCAAGCATTACCTTGTTTAGTCCAATTATAATATTGGTTTGCATATTCAATTTGATATTCTAAATGTTTTTTTACACCTGGAGATTCTAAACCTTTTGCTACTGTATCAATAGCTGTTGCAAATCCTTTAGCTAAATTATTAAAATCTTTTTGATAAGGTATGTAAGATGCAAATTCAGCACAGGTTTCAAATAAAGCCCCATAGTTAGTTGTAATTAAATAACAACCTGCAGCCATCGCTTCTAAAGCAGAAATACAAAAAGTTTCTTCCCATATGTTAGGATAAGCAAATATATGATATTTATGTAAATTTTCTTTTATGTATTCATTTGGTTTATATACAATATAATTTACATTAGGTAATTCTTTTGCTTGATCATATAATGCCTGCCATTGTTTATCATTAGCATCTTTAAATGCTTTCCCATAAACTTCACAAGAAGAATATACATCTAATTCAATATTGGGATTAGTGATATATTGCATTGCTGCCAACATAACATTCAATCCTCTCCATGGAGTAGGATGAAATATAAGTTTTATTTTATCTATCTTTTCATTTAAATCTCTAGGTTTAATATTATCTACTCCATTCTTAATAACTAAAGACCTATCTGTTGGAATATCAAACATCATCCTAAACTTTTCATAATTCCAATGACTATTAAATACATACCAATCATATTTTTTATGATTACTTTTATCCTTGAACCATGGTGCTAGATTCGGTTGATCATAAGAATTCTTTTGCCAAAGTATATTTAATTTAGTAGCATGTAGCGGAATTTTTTCAGGCACAGAAGTAGTAATTTGCACTTGATCTAATAATTCTTTAGATACATACTTTCTTAAATATTCAAATTGTAACTCTGTTCCGCCTCTTGGTTCTAACATTATTTTTGTCCCATTACTTTCTGTAATAATTCTAATCCTTTATTAGTCACGGTTACAGCTGTATCTACCGCTAAATCATTTTCTTCATGATGAAGTAAAAACTCTTCTTTAGTAGAATAAGTTTTATTAGTAGATTTACTTCTAAATGTATGTTTTGTTTCCGTATCTATTTTTACTACTTTATCCATTCTGATCGTCTCTGCTAATTTCTAAAATTGCTAGTGTAGCAGTTATAGCAGATGTATCCGAACTTTCAAGTTTTATAGCGTCACTTTCTTCTAATATAATAGGTCCTTTGGCCAGGTTACATATAGTAGGGCCCGAGATAGCAGCAAAGGCTATTTCAAAATTAGTGGTCACGGAAGAATCATAAACATAAGCTTTTACATTTTTAGATCCTGATTCATTGGTCACTTGTATATTTTGTATAATAGCATTGGCATTAGAAGGACAGGTGTATACCGTCACAGCAGCTGTGGTACTTGGATCATAGAATGCGTTTTTATAAAAATTAGCCATTTGTCGTATCGTACCATTTTATTGAACCAATAACACCATCATTATTAGATGCACCTTTAGCACATAAAGTTAGTGTATCGGATGCACCTGCTATTGTTTGTCCAAGTTGATATTCAAAATTAAAACCATCTCCAAAGTTTTCAATAGAAACTCCTTTACCAGATAAATAAGTTCTATTTAT
>Ga0070754_10003406_pt1 | contig 11234 bp, 15 predicted proteins | sample VirMetDEL_Sep_01_FD_75181 | JGI IMG/M metagenome (GOLD analysis project Ga0070754, IMG submission 75181) | Aqueous microbial communities from the Delaware River and Bay under freshwater to marine salinity gradient to study organic matter... | ecosystem: Environmental > Aquatic > Marine >... | reverse complement strand
TTTAAAAAAAAAAAAAAAAACAAAACAAAAAATGGAAGTGAAAAAACATGGAAGAAAAAACTGTGAAAGAAATAGAAGCAGGTGCTAAGATTCTTGGTCTTACCACTGAAGAGGCAAACACTAAGTTTGCCGAGATTTGTAGCGAAAGCCACATTGAAACGAACAACCCCATCGGTCTTGGACTATGGAGAAACTATGTCGCAAATGCGAAGCGCTCTGCATCAAGCGGAAAGCAACAGCAACAAAGCGATTCTCTTTTCAAGCCAGCATTTGGATTCTTTTTGTCTCTTGATGCACCACGGGATATGATGTCGTGGAACCGAAACAAAGCAAAGGAAGAATACCTTCGTGATTCCGATAATGCTCTTGAGAATGGAATTGTTGCAGTAGCAACAGAAAACGCTCTTGGGAAATTTACGGTGTCTCGCTACTTCAACGGAAACTATGAAGAAAAGGTTGTAGGTACTTTACCCAAAGGAGCAGAAACTCTTGATGATGGTAGAATCTACATTCCCCTTGATGCTACGGCAACCTACATGAATGGTGGCAAAAACAACAATTACGGTAAGCCCCTACCAAAAGAACAATTCCGCCGCACTGGTATTTTCTTTGGTTCCGTTGCCGGTGGAGAAATGCAACCGTATTTCTTCTCCTACAAGAATCAAGGAGGAATTGACTTTGCTCCAAGTACCTTTGAATGGGTTCACTTCATTTGTGTTGCCGGTTCTAATGGGACTGACATTTACGGAGCAACTGATACGACTCTCAAGAGTCTTCTCATCAATTCGGAGATTGACCCCGAAGCCGACGCCTACCGAGATATGTCCGACTTTTCCTTTGAGAACTGTTTGAAGGAACATTTCAACGACCACATTTCAGCCTTGGTTGAAATTGATAAGGCTCACATTCTATTGCAGAGTAAGGCTTCAAAGGAGCGTTTCGTGATTACCGATGGAACCGTGTGCAATATGAACATGACTCCAACAAAGAACGGAAACCGAATCATCAACATTACAGACCTCAATGCTGAAATTGACTTTGAATCGGATGCCATGACAACTTGTTGGATTCCCGAACATCTTGAATTGGACTTCGGTATCGGTTCTACTGTTATCGTGATTGGCCGAACAAGTCAAAGAATGGTTGATGGAGAAGCAGAACCAACAACAATCAATGTTGCTGGTGTGGTTTGTGTTGAGCGTGTGGGTTCACCCGTTGAATCCGCCCAACCCGTGGAGAAAGACTTTGACTGGTTTTGATTCCTCCCTTGCGCTGGAAACCTTGGGAACCGTGTAAATGTTGGCGGTAGAATGACATTCGGATAGGTGCGAAGCCTATCAAACCAAAAGGTGAAAAAAATGAAAGATTTAATCGGAGAAAGATTTTTAGTGAAGAAAAATGCATATGTTGTTGATTTAGCAAATGTAGATTTTATTACTTACAAAGAAAACGAAAATGAAATTGGAACTTACTGGGTGAAGTTTCATATTGGACAGAAAGAAGCGAGGTATGTTTGTTATGACCTTGAATCGCTTCGTAGTATTATTCAGTATTGGACAATGAGTAAGAATTCAAAAACTAGAATTGACGAAAATAAATTGGTGTGATGAAAAATGGGACTAACAAATAGTAAAGGAAATGCTTTACCAAGTGAAACATTCTTGGAAATGCATAAGAAACAAATGGAGAAGAAAAGAGAGAACAAAAAATCAAGAATGGTTTTAGGTATTTGGGGCATGCCCAAGACTGGAAAAACTGGACTGGCACTTGATTTCCCCGATAGGAAAATCTATGTTCTTGATTGGGATAGTGGCGTAGAATCTACATGGATTACTTGCCATGACGCAACAGAAAGAATTGAAGTGTTTGACCCTATCGTTCAAGACAAAGAAGCACAATTGGATATTCACAAGTCCGAGCAAAACTCAAGAGACTTTGTGAAGTATGTTCATTCAAAGATTGAAGAAGGGGAGAATCCTATCTTTGTTCTTGATGGTGTGGACACTTGGTTTAACAGTTGTATTCTCAAAGTTAATCCTGACCCAACGAAGGTGACGAAAATTATGCCATTTCAATACGGGGCAAGAAATAAGACATTTGAGGCACTGATGGTTTCCATCTATCGCTTGAAGTGTGATGTGATTTACATTACTCACGAATCAGAGAAATATGTGGACAATGTTCCTGTTGGTGTTCAACCAGCATGGCGTGATTGGGGCGGAAAACTTGAGCAAGAGATTCACTGCACCCGAAAGAATGTCAAAGGTGAAATGCACTATGTCGCACAATTGATTGGTTCAAGAACAAACGGAAACTTGGTCGGCACACGCTGGACAGTCCGAGAAGGAACCCCACCAAATATTGTTTGGAACGGTATTCCCGAATTACGGGAGGGTAAAATTTGAAACCGAAACAATGTTGCGGTATTAATTCTGCCAGTGGTGGTGGCTCTAAAAAAGGAGACAGATGTAAAGTCATGGTAAAGGATTTTAATACCAGACTTAAGAAGTGCCTAAACGACAACAAAGACCTATGCTTTATGCACTGTGATTGTGCATATTGTTTAGATACTTACGAAACACGAAGTAATCGGGGAAAGAGACATAAATCAACACTTCACGAAGGAAAGGCTAACTATGACTATCTATTTAACCGTTGGAGTTCTATAAATTTGGATGCTCCAGATTTTCTTTTGAAAGAAAAGGATATTGAAAAACTAAGAATCATTTGTTTGGTCGTATATAAAGAGTATAATCATCTTTGGTCGGATATTGTTTCTCTCGCTAAGAAAAGAAAAGAGAATAAGAAAACCCTGCAAAAGATAGCAGAACTAGAATTAGAATTGAACAAACTAAAGGAGAAATTAGAATGAAATTTACAGTTAGCGCAAAAGAACTAGAACAAGCAATTGAAAGTATTCGTGTCAAAGGAAAGTCCCTAACCTCAAAGGGTTTCGGCAACGCTTCAATGGGCGACTACATCTATGTTGTTCTTGAAGGAAACACCCTTTCTATTGTAAATGGTTCAGCCATCTTCATGGCTAAAATTACCCTTCCCGTTATTGGTGAAGAAAATGGAAACTGTGTCGTTGATGCAACGGTTGTTTTACCGTACTTAAAATCATTCAAGAACAATATTACTGTGGCGGGTGGTGATTTTATTTCAATCACCCAAACAGGAAAACAAGCGAGCCTACCTAAAGTTGTAAATCATCCTGCTATGGATGCTTTAGAAAACTCTTTGGAAAGAACGAAAGGAATCGTATGGTCGGCTGTATTGGATAAATTGCCTACCTTTGGCAAGACAACCTTTGAGGGAGCCTTTTCTTTAGTGTCCGACCAATTCAAATCTTGTATCAAGAATTGCGAATTGGTCAAGAGTGGAGTGTATAGCCTTAACTTTAACAAGGAAACAATTACTCTCTCTTCACAACAGAATGTGCAGAACAGATACACGGAAACAATTACCCCAGTAAGCGTTCTTGGTGAAGCGGCTTCTCTTGATTATACTAGCCCCATCCATAACTTCTTTGATAAAGAACAGTTGTTAAACTTCTATGTGAAGGATGACTTTCCCCTGCTTATTGTAGCAGAAGACAGAATGATTCTAAAAGCCCCACAAATTGGTGATTGAATGATAATTAGTAAAATGAATAAAGGTCAAAATATATACACATCTTGGAGAGAAAATGGCGAGAAGAAATGGAACATCGTTCCGTTCCGTCCATATTTTTATGTTCATGAAAATGAAACCCCTAGACACTACAAGCCATCAAAATACATTGAGCGTCAATTTGAATATGAAGAAGGCGACTTCTTTAATTTGGAAGGACAACAGTTGAAGAAAGTTTATGTTGAATCTTCCTTTGATATTCGTAAAGCAAAAGAAGAGTTTTCTAAAACCTATGAAGCCGATGTTCCTTATCACTTTAGGTATGCTGTTGATGAAATCAACAAAATGCCAGAGTATGAAATGCGTAAGTGGTATTGGGATATGGAATGGCAACAGGGTGGAGAGTTTCACGATTGCATTACAACGATTATTGCATATGATAACTACGATAAAGAGTATTTACAGTGGGTTTGGTTTCCCGAAGAAACCAATACTGAGACAAACTGTTTTGTTTTTAGCAGTGAAAGGGATATGATAGATTCTTTTTTGAATACAATGATTATGAAAGACCCCGATATGTTAATTGCTTGGTTTGGAAATAAGTTTGACTTGCCTCATCTTCTCAAGAGGGCTTGTGCTTTGGGAATTGACCCCCGCATCATATCTCCAACTGCCAGCGTTAAGGGGGTTAAGGCGACTAAGGGAGGCTTTTCTTTTGCCTATGCTGAAAAGGGTTTCTCACCCATTGAACAGCCCGTAGGGGGCCGCATAAGTCTCTCTCTTGACCTTGCTTTTGAGCGTCAATGGAATGACTCACAAAGAGGAACATTACCTTCTCTAAGTCTTGAGTATGTTTCACAAACACTTTTTGGTGAAGGTAAAGTAAAGAAGGGTAAATTTGAAGACAAAAACGAATTTTTCCGCAGAGCATGGTTAGAAGATACAGAAGTGTATTTGGAGTATGCTGTGGTTGATGTTGAATTATTAGTGCGTATTGACGAAACAAACTTTTGTAGTGAAGCAATTGTTTCATTACAGCGTTTGTTGAAAGCACCCTTTGATGCTTGTTTTTATGCAAGTCATATGGGTTCAATCTATTTTATGCGAAACGCTACTTGGAAAGCACCAACAGGAAACAGAGATATTGAACGCCGAGAATATGACGGGGCTATGATTTACGACCCATTGAGTGAACAAACTCAAGGGCTTCATTTGAATGTGGCCGCATTTGACTATGCAGGACTTTACCCTTCAATGATGATTGCACGAAACATTTCTTGGGAAACCAAGTCGGAAGAACCAACAGAGTTTGCCGTGAACATCTCAACGCCAAGAGATTTCAGCGATGTAAAACACCGGGATATGCTCTACTATAAGACTGATAAACTGGGGCTTCTTCCGAGAGCCGTCCTTGAGTTGAAAGAGTTGCGGAACGATTACAAGCGACTGATGAAAGAAGCAAGAGAGACGAACAATGGAGAATATCAAAAGTGGTATAACAATCAAATGGCGGTTAAAAGACTCATGGCTTCTTTCTATGGTATCGTTGCCTTCCAAGGTTTTGGTTGGGCTGATGTAGATTTAGCCGCATCTATTACTGCAAGTGCAAGAGAAGCAATTCGTTTAGCGGCATTTAAGGCTAAGGAGATGAAAGTATGAAAATATGCAAACGATGCAGAAAAAGAACGGCTATTCATCCAAATCATGGACTTTGCTGGAAATGCTACAAAGAATGGAGATGGGCAAATGAGAACTAAATTTGTATTGGTTAAAGTAGAATACGATACTGAGGAAACTTGGGATATTACTTTAGAAGAAGTCCAAGAGATTCTTAGCATGATGAATAATCTCAAAAGACACGCTCAAATAGTTGAGATTAATCAAGGTGTGAATAAAAATGATGATGGACAGAACGAATGAATTACTGGAAGAGTTGCTAGCCATGATAAATAGAAGCAACAAGATTTTGATGATGGTAAATGTCGTCAATATCGCAACAATTATTACCTTACTGGTGGTGGTATTATGAAAGAAGAAAAACTATATTTTGAAACCCTAAAAGAAATTAAACAAATGAAGGAACATATTGCTGATGAAATGGATTCTCTGTATGCTGATATGCAGAAACTACAAAACATCAAAGCACAAATTACGGAACTACAAGAAACGGTAGCGAAACTTGCAGGTGAACCCGTTGGAATGCTATTCGTGCATTACCGAGGCTGATAACATGAAAGTGGTTTATGGACATACCGATTCTATCTATGTGCAAATTGATTCCGTGGAAGCCGCACAAAAAGCAATCAAGGTGATTGAAGATGAAGTCAAAAAAAGTTTCCCGAATGTTCTCGGACTTGAACAGCATCCCGTTAGTTTGGAGTTTGAGAAGTATTATTCAGCGTTGGGTGTCGGTACGGTCAAAAACAGAAACGCAGGAATGATTACATGGGAAGATGGTTCTTATTTGGATGAACCAAAATTCACCATGACTGGCTTCACTGCAAAGCGAGTTAGCGAAACAAAATTAGCAAAGGAGTTCCAAACAACTTTGTTAAAGATGTGGGCAAACCAAAAGACATTTGCTGAGATAAACACCTATCTCGCAGAAACTTACAAAAAAGTGGTGAATGGAGAAGTACCCATCAGCGACTTAGCAAAGAGAAGTAGGTTGAAAGAAGAGAGATTTAAACTGAAATGTAAAAAGTGCCGAGCAAAGTTCAATATGCGTGATATGTTAAATGTCTATGCGTGTGAAAGATGCGGAGAGAATCCGAAAAACTTCACAACCGAACAAGACAAACGCCCTTCAATTGGTTCCGGTATTGCTGGCGTTCTCTATGCTTGGGAAAAGCAGAACACTACCTTTGATGACTCTTACATTTTCTTGAAGGTGTCGGGGGTCAATGATAAATACACGAACCCTTTGACAAAAGAGAGGCGAGATGTTGAGTATGTTTCGGGGACAATCCTTTCGGATTTTAACACCTATACGCCCGACTATCACCACTATGCAGAGCAACTTATCAGAAAGGCTAAACCTATCTATGAAGCGATGGGTTGGCAAATTAACAACATTAGAACAATAAAAGGACAAACAACACTGGAGGAATGGTTTTGAATAAAGAAGAAGCATACGAAGCATCGCTTGGAGAAATGAAAGAATTCACATATAAGTGGATGCCGGAGAACTATTCCGACCCATCGGAACCGATTTTGAAGATTTCTAAGTCTTCTCTTATGTCATTCGTTTGGTGTCCTAAGAAATATGAGTTCTCCTATGTTGAGCGTTTGTCTCAAGACCAAACAGAAGCAATGCGTAAAGGAACAATTCTTCACAACCACAGAGAAGCATTTTTTGATGATTTTGACATTAAGAAGGCAGAGAAAATGAACAATACAGAAATCATGGAATACTGCAACTCTTTGATGCCAGTAGATGAATACTACGATGTTTCTTTAACGGTGGCGGCATTTGAAGCCCAACGCTTTATTGAAGCAGTAGCGGAAGGAAAGACAGATGAATTTTTGCCAGTCATTAATGAAAAGAAATTTGATTGCGAAGTAATGATTCCTAAAGACACTCATAAGAAATTCACTCTGCAAAGAGATTACAAGGTGCGTCTCCAAGGAATTATTGACCGAGTATTTATTGAAAACGGAAAACTGATTCCCTTTGAATACAAGACCGGAGGATGGAAAGACTACAAAGCAACGGGTATGAGAAAGGAAATGGCATTCTACCAATTGATGATTGAAAACTCAACAGAAGAAGTTCTTCAAATGCATGGCCTATCAAAGGATATGGAAGTATCTCATTGGGGCTGGTATTATCCCGTGGCAAATCACATAACAGTTGAGCCTATCAAAACAAGAACAATGACCTCTGTTATGAATCATATTGCCGAATTAATTCATGCCTATGAAAATAAACACTTTGCGCCTAAGTTTTATTACAAAACTTGTAGCCATTGTTCTTTCTTTGGTATTTGCGAAGGAGCGCAACAGGATTCGTGGTTATGATGGAAGAGATGATTAGAGCAAAGGTCTTATCAAAACAATGGACATTTACTGAAATCTCAAATCTCAAGGCAACGATTGATTCACTATGTTCGGAATTGTATTCGGAAATGACATTCACTGAAAGATTTCAATTGATTAGAGAGATACGAATACAAGAAGTATTTGTCGGACAAACATACGAAGACTGTATGAGAGAAGCAGTAAAAATAACACTAAGCGGAGAAATAGCGGAAACAATTCGTTCAATGCTTGGTGAAGCCACAGTTAATTTTGGAGGTAATAAAAATGAAATATCCACGGGAAGTTTGGGCGGGGAGCCACATAAGGAACGCCCCACAAATGAAAAGAAAAATAGTGTCCTCAAGGAATGAATACATCAATTTCATAAACGCACAGAACAATAGAACCAATGTCTATACGACGGTTTATGATTTTGAGCGTTTCTATGAAACTGCAAAGGATGACTCCTCGGTTATTCTTGACAGGGTTTTTCTTGATTTTGATGCACACGACGATTCAATCCATGATGCATGGAGGGATTTGAAAACTATCATGGGTTTAGTCTATGAGAAAGATTACGAACACACTCTATTTTTCTCTGGCCGAGGTTTTCATCTATTTGTTTTTGGTGAAATAGCAGAAAGCATGAGAAGCATTCAATTCTTTTTCCGTGATGTTAAGCAGTATTTGATTGAACAAGTTGGAAAGAACATAACGCTTGATGACAGGGTGGGACAAATTACCCGCCTTAGAAGAATCCCAAACACAGTTAATATGTCTTCTTCGGATGAAACAGGAAACCCTTACTTTTGCATTCCTTTGTTAAAAGAGGATTTAGAAGGTGATGTTGAAAGCATCTTAAGTCTTGCTAAGGGGCCTCGTTATATTCCCTTTCGCAAGCAAGGAAATGCTAAGGTAGTGTTCCCATCAGCCCCACCCATAGAGGCCGTAGAAGGCGAAGTATCAGTGCCTAAAACGGTAGGCAAATTGCCTATCCTCCCCTGTCTCCACAATGCAACCATGACTGAGAATCCTTCCCACATAGCAAGAGCATATTTGGTTTCGTGGTATCGGGATTTGTTGTCCGGCTACCAAGACCTAAATACACAGCAACTTAAAGAAGAAGTGCTAAACCTCGTAGTTGATGAACTGGAAAGAGTCTTTGGAGAATCGGATTCGGTATGGCTTGATTGGGATAAAAGAACAACAAAGAAACACGCAAAGTTCACAGTGTATAATAACTACAACACACCACATTGTCAAAAATTAATTAGCGAAGGGTTCTGTATTGGAAAGTGTTGGAGGTATGCATGATGTTAATTATTGATTCAAGAGAAAACTCCAAGTTGTCGGAATTAGTTGAAAGAAAGGCCAAGTCCCTAAACATTGCCACGGAAAAGAAGTGGATTGAAATAGGCGACTATGTGTATGATGATGTTTGTTTTGAAGCAAAATCAGCAGTAGATTTTTTGGGTTCAGTCCTTTCAAAGAGGCTTTGGACTCAGTTAGACAATATGGATAGGCACTATCAAACAAATGTTGTGATTATTTACGGTAGTATGGATGATGCAATTCTTACTATTATTGAAAACTCTCAATCAAAAATGCCTCCAAAAGGCAGGGCAATCATGTTAAGAAATAAATTCTTGGGGGCAATAGGAAGAATTATTCTTGATATGGATGCGAAGCCCGTTTGGGTTTCAACTGAAAGTGAAGCCGCCCTCATCATCACGGGCGTTTCCAAAATCAAACCGTTCAAGAGAACAACAATTCAACCTCAAGTATTCAAGAGAATTACAACAGATGATTTGAGGATTGATTTGCTAACAAGCATAAAGGGAGTTTCAATTAAAAAAGCGAAAGCCCTCATAAAAGAGTTCGGCTCAATTATGGAAATTGGTGAATGCACTGAATTTGAAATTCAAGGCGTTGAAGGTATTGGAGAAACCTTAGCCAAAAGAATTATCTCCACATTAAACTCAGAAGAGAAGGTGAAAATATGAATGAAGAATTTTATGAAGAAGAAAACATTGAAGAATACATGCAACAAAAGGAAGAACTGGATGCTAAAGCAGTATCGGGTTTGCCCTCAATTATTGAGCGATTCTATCAATCAGCAAGCGAAGTTTCCCTACGGAACGAAATCCCTGCCGCAATCAGTGGCTTTGTGCTTCTTGGAAGCATATGTAAAGACTTTGTAAGAATCCCCAACGGAAGAAATGTTGAGGATTCAAGAATACATCTATGTTGGGTTCAAACAAGCGGAACGGGTAAATCTACTCTATGGAATTTTGTTGGCCCAGTGGCAGAGAAAACCTTTGAGAAGATTAATGCAAACCGGCCAAACCACCCTTCTCTAACAAGAAAGGATGGCGTAGAAATGCCTCGTAAGTACGATATTTTCGGGGTGACCGACTATACTGATTCAGTTCTTATTGGCAAATGGAAGCAATTTAAGAACGATGATGGCGAGGATGAAATGAAAAGACAGGCCGGTATTCTTGAAGGAAGCGGATTAGCCCATTGGGATGAATTTGAGTATTCGGGTATCTTCAAACAAAGCCAGCATAAAGAACAAAGCATCGTCTATTTGAATACTCTTATGAATAGTCTTGCAGGAAAGTCTTGGGTTATTTCCAAGGCACTGGATTCTATGGAAGGAATGGAAATGAACTGCTATTCGGAACGCTCTGTTATTGCTATGACCTATCCACCAAAGAATCTTAACGATGTTATGGCAGAAAAGGGTGTTCTACAAAGAATGCTTCTGTATGTGTGGGAAGTACCTTTCCATACTCAACACCAAATACGATTAGAGCAACTACAAAAAGCAGGAACAATTGAGGATGTCCATGCACCAATTGATAAATTTGCAGATGGCTTTTACAAAATCTATCAAATGGTAAGGGAACGCTGGAATGATGTCGGCCAAGACCCAATGAAGACCTTAACTTTTCACGAATCATTTAGGCCATCATTGTTATTGGAATACAACCGACTGAACAAAGAGTTGATGAATTGCCCTCCCCATGTTGCTGAAATTGTTTCAAACTTCACAACAAGGTTAATGCAGACGATGATTAAGTTGTCTGCTCTCTGTTGTATTGGAGAATCAGCCGATATTGTGAAGCCCGAAGAACGCTTCATTGTTCGGGGTGAACATGTGCAAGCATCCGGCAAAATCGTACAAAACTGTTATAGCCAACTGGTGGGGTGGTTAGAGCGAAGCCTGCGAGCGAAGCGTAAGCAGATGCACGAAAAGTCCTTTGAAACCACATTTATCAGTGTTTATGAAGATATCAAGGCTGGAAAATTTACCAACATTAAGGCTGATGAAGCAGGATTTGTGAATAAAAACTTGTATTTAACTCAAGTGAGAGCAAAAGCAAAAATCTCAAGAGCGCAAATTTACCGACATTATGATGTGGTTAGACACAGATACGAAGAAATCAAAGAAGGCCGAAGTTGGTATGTTAGATTATTGGAGAGTGTAGAATGATGAAGTGGGAAAACACCTATTTGGTATTTCAAGTTGAGAAAGGGCCAAAGGCTATTATTGAGTCTTTGAACACATATGGCGAAGAAGGTTGGGAATGTTGTTC
>Ga0070754_10003405_pt1 | contig 11237 bp, 11 predicted proteins | sample VirMetDEL_Sep_01_FD_75181 | JGI IMG/M metagenome (GOLD analysis project Ga0070754, IMG submission 75181) | Aqueous microbial communities from the Delaware River and Bay under freshwater to marine salinity gradient to study organic matter... | ecosystem: Environmental > Aquatic > Marine >... | reverse complement strand
TTTATCTTCATTATATTTATAAAAAGCCTTAGAAAATATATGATTATGATATTTTATTGGTGAATTATGACTAATATCATTTATATTCATTATATATTTTATGAATAATAATAATTTATATACTTTATATAAGTGTCTTATATTTATAACATTATTAATATTATTAATATTATCAAAAAATATATTTACATATGTATTATTATATGTTTATAATTTTTGATAATATTATATATATTTTATATAGATTTTATAAATTTAATTTATAGATTTTAAATATAATATAATGATTGAAAAATTTACTAAAGAAATAATTGATAAAATACTTCACGAACTTAATAAAGAAGAAAATAAAGAAAAAATATATAGTTTAGTAATAGAACCACTTATGTACTTTATTATTGACAAAATGTATCCTTATATTTTTATAACTGCTACTATATTTTTCCTTATATTACTTCTTCTTGTTATAATTATTACTATAATGTTAAAAAAATCGTGAATGTTGATATAATTGTAATATTAATATATTTATTATACTTGTTTAAATTTATCATTTGATAAGTATTCTGAATATGGTTTTCCTAAAACATCATATGTTGGTTTAGCTCCAAATTTAGGGACTGTGTCATCTTTTTTTAAACATTGTGGTGGAAATATTGCTGGAAATTGCCATTGACCTGGTTGTTTTAAAATACTCCACCCATTTTCAAATTCTAATGGTGTTTTTGTATTTACTATTTTTCTTTGTACAAATTCCATATCATCTTCCATTTCATGTTCATGTATTTTTCTTTTTGTTTCTTTATCTAAAGCAATTTGCATTCTTAATGATGCTAATTCACCTTTAATTGATCTTAATAATTCCTTTTCAGAACCATTAGCTTCAGTATGAAGTGCTCTTTGTATTAATTTTTCATCTTGTTCTTCATCCTCATTATCATCTTTTTGTTTTACTTTTTTATCCATTTGATGTTTTTCAGTTGATGGTCTTTTTGATGATACAAATAAAAATTCTTCTTTAGTATCTTCTTTGTTTTCATCATCACTTTTAGTTTCTTCTTTATCTTCTTCATCTTCTTTATCTTCTTTATCTTCTTTATCTTCTTTATCTTTACTATCACTATTAGTCATATGTTCTTTATAACCTTCATACATTTCTAATCCTTGGTGAAGATTTGTATATTTAGCAATACAGTATAAGACAGAATAGATAATTATAGATGTTAAAACTACATTAAGTACTATATTTTTTGTTTTTAAACCATATTTATTATCCTTTACAAGAGCTTCAATTAATGCTGCTACTGATACAGATACTATTAATAGTGTTAAATTTATTTTATGATGAATTGAAAAATACATTTTTAAATTATTTTAGTAGAATATAATTCTCTTCTATTATTGTGATTATATTATATATAATATACTATATATTATTATTTTTTCACCAATATTGAAAAAAATCAAAAAGTTATATATTACATTATAATATACAAAAATAATGTATTACATAATTGAGCATAATACAATTCATTATAATGATATTAATGTTATCTATTATTCAGATGATAAAAATCAGTTAAATGATTTCATCATAAATTATATGAAAGATAAAAAATGTATATTAATAGAAAGTCATAAAAATATTACCAATGAATTATATAATAAAAATCCTGGATTATATTATCAATATAAAGAAAATACTGATAAAAAATCTAATGATAAAAAAATAAATGATAAAAAAAATGATAAAGACAATATCAACAATAATAAAGATGATAATGATGATAAAAGTATAGTAATATATGAACGACTATCATCATACATCCCTTTTGTTAATTCATATCAATTAACAAAAACATTATATATTAAAAAATATATTCCACCTAAAATATCATTATTTAGATACGATGCGAATAATGGTATTAAAAATAACCAAATTAATAATTTATTTGGTCAAATATCTAGTTTTAATTTAAATTCCTTAAAAAATAGAGAAAATAAATTAAATAATAACCCTGATGAAGAGGGACAACAAAAAGGTTTAAATAAAGAAAAAACCTTTATAGATGAATTACGTGAAAATGTTCTTTTTAATTCACTACGAGCAAAAATGAAAATGGATAATAGTAATCGTTATAGCTTTGACGATAATTGTAATAATTATAGTGATGATAGTTATTGTGATTCTTATACATCTAATGATGATGACAGTTATAGTTATGATGAAGAAAAAATTCCTATTATTATAGATAATGGAGGAGAAAATGGCGATAATAACGATAATAACAATAATAGTGATGATGATGATAGTTATAGTGATGACTGGAGTGATTAAACTAAATTCATTTTTCTAATATATTATAATTATAATCGTAATTTTTATTACAATTATAATTATAAATTTAAATATAATTATTTTTTAATTACTTTTTAATATTTTATGTTCATTCATTTTAAATATTACTGTGATTAATAGACCAATTAATGCCCCTACAATTACTTGTTGTATTGTATGACATCCTAACGCTACTCTACTATACATAATTCCGATTGTTATAACAATTAAAATTGCTGATACTATATATTTTTTATTCTTTGATAAATATTTATATGGAATTATATATGGAAAACAGTCTTTACTTGATGATTTTGATGAACATGGTATAATACATGCTGGATGTGTTGGTGCAACATTGTTTGATTGATTTGTTTTTGGACAACCAAATACTCCAAATATAGTTAATATAATATATGCCGCAAATGTTACAGCTATTTGAGCGTGTCCTGATGGCATTCCATAACTAGTTGCTTTTTTTCCATTAGCATATAATCCACAGTTCATTGCTCCTGGTGGTCTATTACCATTTCCTAAAATTGGATATGTCTTATCTCCCATAAGTACTCTTGATATATCTTTTAAAAATGGATTAATAAATTCGCTTAATAATAATAAAACAGCAAACATCGCTGATGTATTATTATAATCATTTATAACATTTGATAAAACAAGTAATGTAACTAATGCTGGATATGCTCTAGCTATTGCTATTAATAATTCCTTAATTAATGAAAATAATGGTAAAGTTGTCATTTGTGATTAAATTATTTATATTATTAATATGTTATTAACTTATCTTTTATTTTATACTTATTTATAATAATTATAGATATTTTATTGTTTATAATACGATATTCAATATACGATATACGATTTACGATATACGATTTACGCTACTATACACAATATCTATCTATAATTATTATACTTCATTTAATTTTATCCATTCTCCTAAATCTTCGTTATATAAAAAGCTTACACAATCTCCTATATTTGTTAATGTTTCAAATTCATCATACGATGGACCTGTTCCATTATAATAAACTATATATTCATTTGTGAATTTTGCTATTTTAAATATATCATTTTGAGCAACACGTTCAAAATTACCACTAATATGTACTGTTTCATCATTTGAAAATTGAATATCATATACACTACCTTCTGTAATATTATCACCATCTTTGTTAAGTGATGTCCAACTTGATGTGGTTTGGTCCCATACTGCAAAATTTCCACCTGAAATAATACCAGGTGGTGCGTTAAAACTACCACCAACATATGGCCCTTCACCACTTGGTCCAAAAGCAATTGTTCTAACAACAGCATTAAAATCACCTGTATTACCAACAGATGTCCAACTAGAACTACCTGAATCCCATTTAGTTAAATAATCTAATCCAGTAATTCCAGCAACATTAGTAAAATTACCACCAATATATGGTCCTTCTCCTGTTATTTGATTAAATGCGATTGTTTCAATAGTATTATTAAAATCACCAGTATTACCAAGTATTGCCCAATCAGTTCCATCAAAATAGGCAAAATGAATTGGTCCAGTAATTCCATCAATTGAATCAAGTGCTTCACCACCAATATATGGACCAAACCCAGTTGGTGAAAATGCTATAGCATTAATTGTTATTCCACTAACACCAACACCATCACCAGATGGTTTTATTGATGTCCAACTTGTTGATGCTTCATCCCATTTTGCTATAGAATCTAGTGTTGGTGTGAATTCTACAAAATCACCAACTATATATGGACCATCACCTGATATTGGATTAAATGCTATATCAAAAACTTTTCTAGATTGTATTGGATTTAATTCATCCCAACTTTGTATTGATTTGTCCCATTTTGTAATTCTTCTAATATTATCTACATCAATATCTATAAAATCACCACCTACATATGGTCCTTCTCCTGTTATTGGATTAAATATTATTTTTCTAACTCGACCCTCAAAAAAATCACCACCACTTTTTAACGATGTCCATTTAGTTCCATCAAAGTAAGCAAAATACGGTAATCCAGTATTGCCATCAACTCCAGTAAAACTACCACCAACATATGGTCCTTCTCCTGTTATTGGATCAAATGCTAATGATTCAACAATTACAGATCCACTAGGAGTAAAATCAACATTTGGTCCAATTGGAGACCAATCTTTTACAGTATCATCAACTTTTAATACTTTCTTATATGTTCCATCATCTAGTCCATTGGGTAATTCTCCAAATCCACCTGTATTTATAAATGATAATGATTTTTCATTTGATATAATTTGTCCTGTTTCATCAATTATTTCAGAATTATATATAATATTATTTATAGTTAAGTTTTTTTTAACAGTTATATTTTTATTAAATGTAGAATCATCTTTAACAATTAATTTACCATTTATTATAACTGTACAAGGTTGATCTTCACCTGCTGGTGTTAAACTAATTGAACAAGGTTTTTTTGACATATTATTGTATTGTATTCTATATTAAATATAGAATATTAAAAAATAATAATCATGTATGCAATTATTATTTTTTAATATTTTTATTAAATTATATTTTTACCCATTCTCCTAAATCTTCATTATAAATAAAACTTACACAATCGCCTTTTTGACTTAAGAGTTCATAATCTTGTGGTGTGTTATTATTATAAAATAAGTAATAATCACTATTAAATGAAGCAAGTCGGACAAGTGCGGTATTACCATCAACTTCTGTAAAATCACCACCAATAACTAACTCTCTGGCATCTGGTGAAAATCTTACTGTGATTGTAGGATTATTAATTCCATCACCACCTTCTTTAACTGATGTCCAAGATGATCCATTCCAGTAAGCAAGACGTGGTACTGGTAGAGCACCCTGAGTAGCAACATATGGTCCTTCACCTGTTATTGGATTAAATGATATATCGTTAACAATACCATTAAAAGTATCATTAGAGCCATTTACAGCTGTCCAACTAGAACCATTCCAATAAGCGATGGATCTTAAATTTGTATCAGTATCAACAGAAGTAAAATTACCACCAATATATGGACCTACTCCTGTTATTGGATTAAATGCTATTGTTGTAACTTGTTGATCAATATTATCATTTGAATCATTTACTGCTGTCCAACTAGAACCATTCCAATAAGCTAATCTAGTTAATGTTTTACCATCAACACTAGTAAATACACCACCAATATATGGTCCTTCTCCATTTGGAGCAAATCCAATTGAATAAACAACATTATTGATATTATCACCCCCAGATTTAACAGATGTCCAACTAGAACCTGTCCAATACATTAATCTTACATTACCTATATCTGTACCCAAAAGATTTCCACCAACATATGGGCCTATACCTGATGGAGAAAATTCAATTGTTGCACCAAATCCACTAGTCATATCAGATCCAGAACCTTTAACTGTTCTCCAAGAAGAACCATCATAATATGCTATATGCTCAATACCTGTATTACCTTGTATTTGTTCAAAACGACCAGTAATATATGGTCCTACACCTGTTATTGGATTAAATGCTATAGATATTATTGTTTGAAATCCTAAGCTACCACCGGTTACACCATCACCATTTGGATCTACTGATGTCCAACTTCTTGTGATTTGGTCCCATTTTGCTAAAAAATCTAAGCCAGTTACACCACCAGCATTTTGAAAATTACCAACAATATATGGACCTTCTTTTGTGACTGGATTATAAGCAATTTCATTTATCCAAAAATTATTATTAAATCCATCACCAATAAAATCATTTCCTGTTAATTTATCAACAGCATACCAATCTGCTGTATCATCAATTTTAACAACTTTCTTATAGAAACTATCTTTCGTTCCATCTTCTAAATTACCATAACCATCTGTATTTACCCAAGTTAATGAGATTTCACTTGAAGCAGTTTCTCCAGATTGGTCTAATGTTTCTGATTCATATATAATATTATTTACCGTTAAATTTTTTTTAACAGTCACATTTTTATTAAATGTAGAATCATCTTTAACAATTAATTTACCATTTATTATAACTGTACATGGTTGATTTTCACCAGCTGGTGTTAAACTAATTGAACAAGGTTTTTTTGACATTTTTATATTTTTATATTTTAATATAATTTATTTATTAAATAATAAAATCTTTATCTATATATTATTTTAATATATTTATTAATAAAAATAATAAAATCTTTATCTATATATTATTTTAATATATTTATTCATAAAATATTAATCTATATATTTCTATTATAGATTTTTTAATTATGAATAAACAAAAATATTTTAATTTGAAAATCTAAACTAATAAAATAAAATATATTTACTATAATTATATTAATATAGAAAAGAAAATAAAAGAAAATACAATGTCATCTGTAACTGTAAATAGTTGTGGCCCATGTGGTGATATAAAAATTAATACTGGCTGTAATAAAGTAAGTGATTGTTTCGCATGTAATTTTAAAAAATGTGAAAAAAAAACATATTTTATATGTAGAGATGAAGCAATCGTAAGATTTAACAATCTTATTAAATCATATCAACATAAAATAAAAATTGAACAATCTAAAAGAAATCGTGGTGGTAAAATTAATCATAACTATATAAAATATTATAGATGTTTAATTAATGATTTACAAACACGTAAAGCAGTATGTCAAACAAAAGGAAAAAATGAAAAATGTGGTTTTACAAAATCTGAAGCTGGATGTGGTGGAAATGACTGTTGTCAAGAACAAGAACGTCAATTTCTATTATTTTTCCAAAATGGTAGAGGAAGAGGTATATCCAAATATGGTAATACTACTAAACAAGGAAGATATAGAATTTGTGGTTAATTTAATATAAATTAATTATAATTATCATAGTTATTACGAATATTAGAATTATTATAATAAGAGCAATATAATATCATTATTAATTTTATAAATATATTTATAAATTATATATTTATAAAATTATTCAATTATAAGTTATAAAGTAATATAGTTTAGTGAATAAAATGGGTAAAAAATTATTTGACCAATATAGCTTTCTACATTTTTGTGTAGGTGGTGCAATGTTTTATCTTAATATGTCATTTTTTACGGCATTTATAATACATACAATTTTTGAAATTGTTGAAAATACAAAAGATGGTATTAATTTTATAAATCAATATTTTTCTAGTAAAGGATTTTTCAGATGGCCTGGTGGAAAAAATTATTCTGATTCATTTATAAATAATATTGGTGATACAATTTCTTTTATATTTGGTTGGTATATTGCTAATATATTTGATTATTATGGTAAAAAATATAAATGGCACAATGTTAGATAAAGAGAAAAAATAATAATAATAATAAAAATAAGATTAAAATTACATTTTTAATTTAAATAAGATATAATTACTAAATATATAGATTAATAATTATATTCTATTTAATATAATAATACAGTATATGATGAACTCCAATTATAGTTTATTAGAAAATAATCGTAATAATGATACTAAAATAAATAATATGACTGCTAAAGAGTATATTCTTAAAAAAATAGGAAGAAATAATAATAATAATAATAATAAAAATAATAATAATTATAATAATGATAATGATAATAATAATAATTTTAATAATTCTTTAGGAATTCAAATGTTAAATAGAAGTTATACTAATACTCTTCCTAAATTAGATGTAGAATATAATCGTGTAATACGTAATACTAAACCATTATTAAGTACAGCTGTAAATGATGTTGCTAGTGAAAGATATAAAAAATTTATAGAAACTTGTGTAAGTATTGATAGTAGAGATCGTTTATCTGGTAATCCAAATAATTATAAAATATACTTAGGGAAGGAATTTATTAATGTTACTGAAATTGAATTAGTCAATATACAATTTCCCAATTGTTTTTCTGTTATTAATCCAACAAATAATGTTATTTCTTGGCGATACATTACGAGTGATGAATTAGAAAATTATTTAGATAAAGATTGCTTCGATATTGAAAAAATTGAAGATACTTATGATTTTTCTATGATAGAATTAGATGCTGAAAAAGTTTCAGTTAAAAATGGAATAAATTATACAATTTTTGATTTAGAAAATGAAATTATGAATGCTATGAATTCTGTTGTTCATAAAAGTGGAGAACCGTATAGTGTTGCTGGAACACTAAGTTCTTTTTATGTAAATATTGATGTTGTTAGTGAAAAAGTGCTTTTTATTAATAGAAAGGAAGAATTTTTAGTAGATAATGTTGATGTAGATGCTAGTGGTGATATATTTATTGATTTTTTAAGTAGTTCAAGTAATCCATTTGGTGTAATTCCTGGTAGTGAATTACCTGTCATAATAACAAATGTTTGTAATACAGTGAATGATATTGGTGGTGTTCCAACTTCATTATTTAATGAAAGAGAATTTACATATGACGAAGATATTAAATGGATTAGTTATGGTGCTGGTATTAATCGTTATCAATTAATATTAAAAGATGAAGATGGTAATTTAATTAAAGGAAAATATCCAGAAATAGTTTCTGGTACTACTTGTACATCTGATACTGGAAGAAGAGCACTTATAGGTCAAGGATTACCTTTTATATTCGAGGGAGATATTACATCATTACTTAATATTTTAGGTTGGTCTTTTCCTACTTATGATACTGCTTGTTGTAAAAATCCAGATAAAAAAATAAATTGTGATGAAAAAGAGTGTGCTTGTGATTGTGTATGTGCTAAAGATTGTTTAATGAAAAAAAATAGTAGAAATACTTGGGGGTCAATACATGAATCACCAATTAGTTTATCAAGTGATGTTGGTTGTTTAAAAATAGTTAAGATTGATAATTCATCAACAAATATTAAAAAAAATTATCTTATTATTCCAGATTCACCTTATATTTTTATGAAATTAAAATTTCCATCATTACCAGATGATACTTTAGGAAATAATGTTATTAAAGCGGAAACAATTAATGGAGGATATGTTAGTACATATGATAATTGTAATGTAGAAAACTATAATGGTGATGATAGAAGAAAAGATACTGGTAATTTATTCGCTAAAATAATTTTTGATACAAGATTATCAAGTATATATAATGAAAATTTTATTTGTAATAAAAAAGTTTTATATGAAAAAGTATTACCAAAATTAGATATGTTGGAGATTGAATTCGTCGATAGAAATGGATATCCTATTTATAATAGTAAAAATAGTAATTTTACAATCAAAATTACAGAAAATATGGATGTATTAAAGGAGACATTAATTAATACACGAACAGGTAGTATTAGTAATACTGGGTTTGGTATGTAATAATTATATAAAATGTATATATATATATAAAATGTCACATTACATTGATAGTATAAATTTAATATTTATACATGTTCCAAAAACGGGTGGATCTTTTTTGGAAAAAAAACTACAAACTTTGGCAGCAAAAAAATATAATGAATATAGAAGAATGAGTAGTCATTTTACGATTAATGCATATCTAAATAAGATTAATGATTATATTGTATTTGGAGTTATTCGAAATCCATATGATAGAATTATGTCAGCATACAATATGTTTGTAAGAAGTTCCTGGCGTGGAGTTATAAATAATACATATATTAAATTAAATAAACCAAGAACATTTAAACAATTTATTCAAAATCTATATACTCTATTTAAAAATAATAAATTACCTTGGCAAAATGCTCGTAGTAATAAAGAGTTAGATAAAATATGTTCTTCAAGTAAAAATTTTGCAGTACATATTATTCCACAATATTACTATTTTATTAATCATGAGAATCAAATAGGAATTAAGAAAGAAAATATTTTAAAATATGAATCACTTGATAGTGACATGAGAATATTTATAAATAATAATTATAAAGATAATATAATTGTACATAACTATTTCCAAAAAAATATTATTTCAAATATTAAAATTAAAAAAACATATAATATACCTATGATTTACCCAAAATTAATTAATATGATATATGAAATTTACAAAAAAGATTTTGATTATTTTGGATATGATAAATAAATGTATTAATAATATATTATTAAAATAAATTATAGATTTAGTATTTATAATTTATTTTAATAACAATTTATATAGTATATAATATATAGTATAATATATAATAGATTAAATAATTGATATTAAATAATAGATATTAAATACATTAATACTAAAATGAATTACGAAAATCAACAAGGTAATGTATATGGTAATCCATATTATAATAATGATAATGAAGTAAGAGTTAATAATACACAAGATATTACTGATTATCAAAATGGTAGAGTAATACAAGTATTTAATACACCAAATGCTGATTATAAAAATTACGAAAATGATAATAATGATGATGATAATTTTAAAAATATTGCTGTTAGTAGAATACAACAAGTTACTCCATTGAGTGCTTTATATTTTTCTAAAAGAAATATGGAAATTTTACAAGCTAAAATTAGAAAAGCAGTATTTGATAGAACAAATGGAGAACATTTAATTGGTGAACAATCCATTACTGAATTAGAAATTGTAATGAGAGCAATCTTTTTACAATATGCAAGATATAGTGGTGATTTAAGAGAACAAGTATTACAATTAGATAAAATGGTTGTTGAAGAAACTGTTCCAAAAATTATTTCTGGTATTAAACAATATATGGGATATTTACACGATGTTCAACAACTTCCAATTCCAATAGATTTACCAAAGAACTTATCAAGCAGAGGTACTAAAATGTTAAACTCTGTTACATCAACTTTTTAAATATCTCAAATTCGATACATTCAAATACAATAAATTAATTTTATTATTTATATAATATATAGTATAAATAGTAAAATTATATAATTTTAAATATATATAAAAATGGT